>Ga0080004_1096188_pt1 | contig 11780 bp, 13 predicted proteins | sample WasSprMetagenome_FD_69207 | JGI IMG/M metagenome (GOLD analysis project Ga0080004, IMG submission 69207) | Sulfidic aquatic microbial communities from Washburn Spring, Yellowstone National Park, USA - WS (SPADES assembly) (version 2) | ecosystem: Environmental > Aquatic > Thermal springs > Hot... | reverse complement strand
AATCGAACCCGCACCACCAGCTTGGAAGGCTGGGGCTCTGCCATTGAGCTACTCCCGCAACAACCTGGTCGGGGCGCCGGGATTTGAACCCGGGACCTTCTGAACCCAAATCAGACGCGCTACCAAGCTGCGCTACGCCCCGGACCCCGGCGACCTCAACGGCCCATCACGAATTATAACGGGCGGGACCTGCCCAAGTCAAACACCGCTTGGAAAGCGCCGGTCAGGCATGGGCGCAACTGGGTGCCTGCGCGGGGTGCAGTTCGGGACGGATGCCCTCTTCGCCCACCAGCAGCACCCCGTAGGAGGGACGGCCACCGGCGGGTGCGTGCAGGCTGCCCGGGTTGAAAAACAGCACCTTGCCCAACCAGAAAGCCTCCGCCCGATGGGTGTGGCCGAACACGACCACATCGGCACCGAGTTCCCGCGCGCGCGCCCAGAGGGCCCTGAAGTCCTGCTTGACCCGGTACCGGTGGCCGTGGGTGAGGAGCAAACGCCTTCCCCCCGCCTGCACCAGCCTCTCGGCAGGACCTTCCACCCGGCAGTCGCAGTTCCCCACCACTCCCACCACCCGGACACCCCACTCGGCCATGCGGCACGAGTCCTCGTAGTAGTCTCCGGCGTGCAGGAGCAGGTCGATTGGGCCCATGTCCTCCAGGACCATCCGGGCCAGGGTGAGGTTGCCGTGGGTGTCCGACAGCACCCCTATCCTCATTCTCTCCCCACCAGCTCTGCGATGAGAGGCCACAGAGCACGCACTGCCTTCCCGCGGTGACTGAAGGTGGCCTTTGTCTCTGCTTCTATCTCCGCCACCGTTTTCCCTCCTCCCGGCACCCCGGGAACGAATACCGGGTCGTAGCCGAAGCCGCCCGCGCCACGGGGCGCGGCCGCAATCTCTCCCTCCCAGGTTCCCTCCGCCACCCAAACCGTCCCCTCAGGGGAAGCAAGGGCTGCGGCGGCCCGGAAACGTGCCCTCCGCGGGGGCGGGACGTCGGCGAGCAACGCCAGCAACAGCGATATGTTCTGCCGGTCGCCGGCATCGGGCGCGGCAAAACGGTGAGAACGCACCCCCGGCCTGCCTCCCAGCGCCTCCACCTCGAGGCCGGAGTCATCGGCCAGAGCCCAGGCCCGGCAGTACCGGGCCACCGCCAGGGCCTTGGAACGGGCGTTCCCGGCGTACGTGGGCTCCTCTTCCGGCAGGGGCAGATCCAGCCCCAGCTCGGCCAGAGAGATGACTTCCACGGGCAACCCGGCCAGGATCAGCCCTATCTCCGCCACCTTGTGCGGGTTCCTGGTGGCCAGGATGAGCGTGCGGCGGCGGGTTCCCGTACCTGCGGAACGCCCGTGCTGCCTAGGCCCGCTCATCGTCGCCCCCATCCACGTCGCGGGGAGCGTACAACCTGGCAGCCGGCCGTACCCGGCCCAGCTCCTGCGCCAGGGGGCCCAGTACCCGACGCTGCACTTCCAGGATTTGCTTTATGCCTGCCTCCGCCATCTCGAGCAGGCGTTCCAGCTGGGCCCGGTCGAAGGGCTTTCTCTCCGCCGTCCCCTGAATCTCCACCAGGCGCCCGTCCCCGGTCATGACCACGTTCATGTCCACTTCAGCCCGGGCATCTTCCTCGTACGTCAGGTCGAGGTAAACCTCTCCCTGCACCAGGCCCACGCTCACCGCGGCTACCTCAGAAAACAGGGGCAGCTCGGACAGTACCTGCTGCCTGCGCAGGTAGTCGCAGGCATCCACCAGGGCCACGAAGGCCCCGGTGATGGCCGCGGTGCGCGTACCGCCGTCGGCCTGGAGCACGTCGCAGTCCAGCACCAGGGTGCGCTCGCCCAGGGCCTCCATGTCGGTCACCGCCCGCAGGGAACGCCCGATGAGCCGCTGGATCTCGTAGATCCTGCCCGCCTGCCGGCCCCGACCCCCGTCCCTGGGAATGCGTTCCGGCACCGAGCGCGGCAACATGCCGTACTCGGCCGTCACCCACCCCCGGCCGGTCCCCTTGAGAAAAGGCGGAACGCCATCCTGCAGGGAAGCGCTGCAGATTACCCGGGTCATACCCGCCTCCACCAGGGCAGAACCCTCGGCATATGCCAGCACGTGGCGGGTGATGGTCAAGGGTCGCAACTGGTCAGGACGTCTCCCGTCGAGCCTCTCCACCGCATCCACCTCTCTCGGTCAGCTGAGCCGGCCCCGGCACCCATCCCCCGGCCGCCGCTTCCACGGGCTCACCCAGCAACATGCCCGCCACGCGACCCACGCAGGCCGGATCGCCGCTGGTGAAGAGCTTGAGCCACCCCCGCCCCGTGCCGGGGCACAGGCAGTTGCGGGCGGTCAGCAACGCGGCAAGTTCCTCGACCACTTCCTCGGCCGGGTCCACCAGAGTCACGCCCGGGCCCGCCACCTCGGCGATCACTTCCCCCAGAAAGGGAAAGTGAGTGCACCCCAGGACCAGCGTATCGATGCCCCGGTCAAGGAGCGGCTCCAGGCACCTCTTCACCGCACGGGAGGCACGATCTCCGGTCAGAACACCTTCCTCGACCAGCAGCGGCAGTTCCGGGCAGCCCTGCTGCCACACCTCCGTGACGCCCAGGGCGGCCAGGGCGCGTGGGTACTCCCCGGAGGCAACCGTGCCGGTGGTGGCAATCACGCCCACGCGGCCCGACCGGGTGGCCCGCGCCGCCGCGCGCGCTCCTGCCTCGATCATGCCCAGCACGGGAAAGGGGAATTCCTCCCGTATGCCGGGCCAGGAGGCGGCGGTGGCGGTGTTGCAGGCGATGATGGCAGCCTTCACTTCCTGGCCAGCAAGAAAACGCAGGACCTGGGACGTGAACTCGCGCACCTGGGAGGAAGGACGGGTGCCGTACGGCATGCGACCGCTATCGGCCGCGTACACAACGTTCTCGGCCGGAAGGCGCCTGCGCAGCAGGCGCACCACCGAAAGACCACCCATACCGGAATCCATCAAGCCTATGGGGCGACACCGTTCGTCCCCGGGGAACCGCATCAGCCCGACGCCCTCTCCCCGGCCATCAACCCGTAAACCTGCCGCAGGCGCCGGGTAAGATCCTCCAGTTCCTGGTCGTCCAGGCGACGGAGCACCCCTGCCAGGTAATTGCGGCGGGCCTCCATGACGGCGTTGAGGACCTCCTGCCCGCGCGGCCTCACCTTCAGCCTCACCACGCGCCGGTCCTGGGGGTCGCGCACCCGCTCCAGGAGGCCAGCCCTCTCCATGCGGTCGATGAGGTCCGTGGCGGTGCTGCAGGCAAGGTACATCCGCTGGCAGAGTTCACCCATGGTGATGCCCTCGTTATTGGCGACCACAAGCAAGGCGTCAAACTGGGGAGGGGTGATGTCAAACTGGGAGAGGATCTCCCGACCGTGGAGCCGCACCACCTTGGCCACCAGCCGCAGCAACTCCTCGACAGCGGCCACCCGCTCGGAAAAGCCGGGATCCTCCACGGCCCCACCCCCTTTTGGCCACGTCCGCTGAACCCGCACCCAACATAACAAAGCTGGCAGCCGCCTGTCAATTGCCTTCCCACATGCGCTGCAACTCGTACCACTGGTCCTGGGCCATTTTGCGGATGGCCGGCTCCGCGCCCGACCGGGGACCGACCACCAGGCCCAGGTAGCGGGCGGCCTCCCGCAGTCGACCGAGGCGCATGTTCAGGACTCCTATGAGGTAGGCAGCGGTGAACTGGTCCATGTTGCCGGGCAGTCCGTCCTCCCCCTCGTACGCCTGCACGTACTCTTCCAGGGCCAGGGCGGAGAGTTGCCGATCCCGTTCCGGCTCCCCCCGAGTCCGGCAAATCCACGCCAGACGCAGGTACAGCCCCGCCGCGATGCCATGGGCCCGGCGCCGGAAACGGGCGAAGTACAGAGCACGACGGTACTCCGCCACCACCTCTGCGAAGGACCGCGACGGCTCTCGCCCCTCGCCGGTCGCCCCTCCCGCAGCCAGAGCGGCGGCCGCGTCGCTGGCCGTCCCCTCGGGGGGCGGGGCGGCTGGCGCTTCGCCGCTCTCCCCCCCACCGCCCGGGGCGGCGCCAGGCTCCCCCTCGAGCCCGGGCAGTATGTCCCGCAGCAACACTTCGCCCTGCTCGCGCAGGCGCAGCCCTGCGGCCGCCAGCCGCTCCCGCTCGTCCGGGTACAGCGGAGCAAAGGCGCCCTGGGGAGCCGCGTAACCGCAGGCCGAGCAGACCCACACCTGGTAGAGGTTGGGGTCGATGGGCGCGTAACGCACGTAAAAGTCGGGCCCCCGCTCCTCGACGCGCAGCCGGCTCATGGCCACCCGGGTGACGGAGAAGGTGCTGCCACAAACCGGGCAGCGCTCCCGCGTGGTGTAAAGGAGGCCGCCTGCCGTCCGGGACCCGCTCAACCGGCGCGGGGCCACGGGGGTCACCCGGGGCTGGGGGTCGGGAGGCATGACGCTCTTGATGTGGGCTACCAGTTCCCGGGCACAGTCGGGACAGTATCCGGCAACCCCTCCTGCCGCAATGCTGGCGCCGCACCGGCGACACACGGCCGCGTGCTGGGAAGCGTGCACGATCTCACCCCCAAGGAATATCGACCTCTCCGTCCTCACCCTGAAGCAGGAAAAGCCAGGGGGCCGGCGAACCATACCCTGGCAGCAAAGGAAGGGGGGTCCGAGGTTGGCAAGGGAGAAAGTCACCATCCCCTACCTGTACCAGAAGCGCGCCCGCGGCGAGAAGATCACCATGCTCACCTGCTACGATTACCCGACTGCCATCCTGCAGGAAAAGGCAGGGGTGGACATCATCCTGGTGGGCGATTCCCTGGCCATGACGGTGCTGGGCCACGACAGCACCCTGCCCGCCACCATGGACGTCATGATCGTCCACGCCCAGGCGGTGCGCCGGGGGGCGCCGGGGGCGTTCCTGGTCGGCGACATGCCCTACATGTCGTACCAGGTGAGCAAAGAGGAGGCCATACGCAACGCGGGCCGGTTCATGGCCGAGGCCGGGTGCGACGCCGTCAAGCTGGAGGGCGGCCGTAACGTGGCCGAAGTGGTGGAAGCCCTCACCCGGGCCACCATCCCCGTAATGGGGCACCTGGGGCTCACGCCCCAGTCCATCGCCCAGCTCGGCGGCTTCAAGGCGCAGGGCAGGGACGTGGAGACCGCACTGCGGCTCATCGAGGACGCCAGGATACTGGAGGAAGCGGGCGCCTTTGCCATCCTCCTGGAGGCCGTGCCGCCCGAGGTGGCAAGGCTGGTACGGGAGCGGGCGTCCATCCCCATCATCGGTATCGGGGCGGGCCCCCACTGCGACGGACAGCTACTGATCGTGCACGACATGCTGGGCTTCTTCGAGGCGTTCACCCCCAGGTTCGTGAAGAAGTACGCCAACCTCAACGAGATCATGCTGAAGGCCTTCCGCGAGTACATCGATGACGTGACGGCGGGCCGCTTCCCCGCGCCCGAGCACTGTTACACCATGAAGCCGGGCGAGGCGGAACGGCTAGAGGCCCTGCTCAGGAAGGAGGAAAAGTGATGCGGGACCGTCTCCGCCTGGACCCGGCGGTGGTGGAGGAATTCAACCGGTTCCTGCTCGACCCCGACAACCCCCTGGTCAACGAGGTGCTGGGCATCGTGGCCAAGTACGGCACCCCCGAGGAGATCAACGCCCGCGCCCGCGAGGCCCGGCAACTGCCCAACCTCATGCAGCGGCTGCGCCACATGGATTCCCCCTACCTCAGAGACCTGGAGTGGCTCATGGCCGAGAGGGACCGGGGCGCCTTCATCAGCATCTCCCGTTACCGCCGCAAGATCCTCGGGGACCGGGCCGACACCATGTACTTCGACGAGGCCCGGGCCGTGACCCTGGAGATCAGTGCCCTCCAGTACTTCCCCTGGCTGATCACGCAGGCGAAGCAGGCCATCGACCGCGAGGAGATCATGCCCGCGAGGTACATCCGGGTGCGGAAGATGCGGGAACAGGAGGCCGACCAGGGGGACATCCTGGCCGTGGCGGCCGCCATGCAGATCATCGGCGCCACCTACGTGGAGACCCTGGACACCAGGGGCACGGACGGCTCCAACGTGCACCTGGGCGGGCCGGATACCATCACGGGCTACTTCGGCGGCGTGGGGCAGCCCAACGAGCACCCGCTGAAGTGGCTGGACGAGTACCTCTACTACTACACCCAGTACGGGATCAACCAGGTTCTGAACGTCAACTTCGGCACCATCCTCGTGGGCTACATCCTGCACCGGCTGGGCATCGACATCAGCTTCAAGATCTCGGTGTTCACCGGACACGACAACCCGTTCTCCTTCCTGTGGACGCTCATGATGGCCCGGCTCTTCGCGCGCCCGGACGGGTCCACTCCCCTGGCCGGGCTTAACCTGAGCAACTCGGTGAGCAACCGCACCCTGGAGCTGTGTTCCTTCATCAGAAGGCAGTTCGGAATGGAGGACCGGGTACGGCTGGAGCACCACATCACCGAAACCTACCGGAGCATCGTGCGGCAACCGTACAACCGCCGGGACGAGCTGGTCGAGGTCGCGGCGCGCGTGCCCAACATCTCGGCCAAGCACGAGGGCGGCGACCCCGAAGTGGAGGTCACCCGGGACCACCCCTCGGACGTGCTGGACTACTTCCGTTCCAAAGACGAGATCCTCGCCGCGGGCGACATGCCCCGCCTGGAACGCAACTACCTGGACAAGCACGAGGCGGTCAACCGCACCGCCCGGGCCCTCACCGAAAAGGGCCTGGCCTTCGTGGCCGCCCGCAATCTCCATCGCCGGTAGAACGACGCGGCGAAAACGCCCGCTGCCGCGCGCCGCCCGGCTCCCGGGTACGGGCACACCCGGGCCGCCGACCCCTGCTGAGGTGGCAGCCCGCTCCGCGGAATCCTCAAGACGCGGCCACGTGGCCCAGGTAGGCCGCCCTGACCCGGGGGTCGGCCTGCAGCTCGGCGGCCGACCCGTGCATCACTATGCGACCGGTTTCCAGCACGTACCCGCGGTGGGCAATCGAGAGGGCCATGGCGGCGTTCTGCTCGACCAGCAGGATGGTGGTCCCCTGCCGGTTGAACTCCTGGATGATGCGGAATATCTCTTCCACCAGGATGGGCGAAAGTCCCATGGATGGTTCATCGAGCAGCATCAGGGAGGGACGCGACATCAGCGCCCGCCCCATGGCCAGCATCTGCTGCTCGCCGCCCGACAGGGTCCCCGCCAGCTGATTGGCCCGCTCCTTCAGGCGCGGGAAGCTGGCAAACACGCGCTCCAGGTTGCGGCGGAACTCGGCCGTGTCGCGCCGGGTATAGGCACCCAGTTCCAGGTTCTCCATCACCGTCATGTTGGCGAATATCTTGCGGCCTTCGGGGACGTGCGAGACCCCCATCTCCACGATCCGGTGAGCGGGTTCGCGGGTGATATCACGGCCGCGGAAAAAGATGCGACCCGCGCGGGGCCGGACGAGTCCCGATATGCAACGGAGGGTGGTGGACTTGCCCGCCCCGTTCGCGCCGATGAGGGTGACGATCTCCCCCTCTTCCACCTGGAAGGATATCCCGTGCAGGGCCTGGATAACGCCGTAGAAGACCTGCAGGTTCTCGACGTTGAGGATCATCCCTACGCCCTCCCGACAGATGTGGCGGTGCCGTCAGCCCGCGGCCGCGTATCCCCGCCGCCCCAGGTACGCCTCCAGTACCCGCTCGTTGGACTGGATCTCCGCCGGGGACCCCTCGGCGATGATCTCACCGAAGTCCATGACCAGGATGCGCGGGCAGAGGTTCATCACCATGCCCATCTGGTGCTCGATCAGGAACACGGTCAGGTCAAACTTCTCCCGGATATAGCGGATTAGTTCCACCATGGCCGCCACTTCGGCCGGGTTCATGCCGGCTGCCGGCTCATCGAGGAGCAGCAGCCGCGGTCGCGAAGCCAGGGCACGGGCGATTTCCAGGCGACGCTGCAGCCCGTAAGGGAGGTTGCGCGCCAGGTCCTCCGCCCGTCCGCCCAGACCGAGCGTCTCCAGGAGTTCCCGCGCGTAGGCACGGGCCTCATCCTCCCTCTGGAGATACCTGGGGGTCTGGGCAGCGGCGTCCAGCAGGTTGTAACCGATGCGGTAGCCAAGGGGGGTGAGCACGTTGTTCAGAACGGTCGTGCCTCCGAACAGCCGGATGTTCTGGAAAGTGCGCGCTATCCCCGCCTGCAGGATGCGGTAGGGCGGCATACCCACCAGGCTGCGCCCCTCGAAAACGATGGAGCCGGAAGTGGGCGGCAGCATTCCGGTGATCATGTTGAATACGGTGGTCTTGCCCGCACCGTTGGGCCCGATCAGCCCCACCAGTTCACCCTTTTCAATGCTGACCGTGAAATTGTGGACGGCCCGCAGGCCCCCGAAGAACTTGGTGAGTCCCCTGATCTCAAGCAGAGCCACCGGCGCGTTCACCTCCCGGCTTCGCCTGCCCGACTCCCGACCGCAACCACCCGCTCTGGAGGGAACGGGGCACCAGGATGCCCAGTTCCCGCCCGCTGAAGAGGCCCTGTGGCCGCAGGATGACGACCACTATGAGGAGCAGGGCGTACACCACGCCGCGGAAGTCGAGGAATGCCTGCCCCAAGATGGACCGGAGGCCCTCCAGCAGGAACACCCAGCCCACGGCCGCAGCCAGGGTCCCGGACAGGCTCCCCAGGCCGCCCACCACCACGATGAGCAGGAAGTCAAAGGACTTCAGGAAGTCGAAGCTGGATGGGTGGAGCAGCGGGTACCTGTGGGCGTAAAGACCACCCGCCAGGCCCACCGCAGCGCAGCCCAGCACGAAAGCCACCGTCTTGTAGAAGGTCGTGTTGACCCCCATGGCGTCGGCCGCTATCTCGTCCTCCCTGATGGCCAGGCAGGCCCGCCCGAAGGCCGAGCACACCAGGTTGCGGAACAGGAACAGGACGATGATCAGTGACCAGAAGATCCAGGTGAGGTTGGCAATCTGAGGCGTGCCCAGCATACCCCGGGCGCCGCCCAGGACGGGGATGACCCGGTCGGCGTTGTCGAGCAGCACCTTCACGATGATGCCGAACCCCATGGTGGCGATCCCCAGGTAGTCGGACCGCAGCCGCAGGATGGGCAACCCGATGAGGAAAGCCACCACCGCGGTGGCCAGGGCACCGGCCAGCAGGGAAAGCAGGAACCAGCCCGGGTTGCCGTGTCCGTAAGTGCGGCCCAGGTACCCCGCCACGTAGGCGCCGATGGCGTAGAACCCGGCGTGGCCGATGGAGAACTGCCCGGTGAAGCCGTAGATCAGGCTGAGCCCCAGGGAGCCCAGTGCCATGATCAGCCCCTGGTCCAGCACCCGCTGCCAGTAGGCGCTCACCGCCCCGACCGCGTAGAGCCACCTCAGGACAAGGTACAGGCCCAGGGCGACCAGCAAGATGAGATAACGCTCCAGCCAGGGAGGCAGGCCGCGTTTGGGTGCCGTCGCGTTCATGGCTCCCACCTACACCTTCTCGGGGCCCCGCTTGCCCAGCAGCCCGGTGGGCCGCACCAGCAGGACCAGGATGAGGATGGAAAAAGCGATGGCATCGCGCAGCTGCGAGGAAATGTAAGCTGCCGACATGACGTCCACCTGGCCCATGATGAGCGCCCCCAGCACGGCGCCGGGGACGATCCCGATCCCGCCCAGCACGGCGGCGGTGAACGCTTTCAGGCCGGGCAGGATGCCCATGAACGGGAAGACCTGGGGATAGGCGGTGATGTAGAGCACCCCCCCGGCCGCGGCCAGGGCCGAACCGATGGCAAAGGTGATGGAGATGGTACGGTCCACGTTGATGCCCATCAGTCTGGCTGCGTCGTGGTCAAACGAAACCGCCCGCATGGCCTTGCCAATGCGCGTGTGGTAGATGATGTACTGCAGCAGGGCCAGCATGGCGAGCACTACCACCACGATGATGATGGTGACGTTGGGGATGTTGACGCCCCCCAGGCTGTAGTTCTTCAGCGGCAGGGCCCGGGGCACCACCTGGTAGTTGGGGGTGAACACGAACTTCAGGCTGCAGAAGTACTCCAGGAAGAACGATACGCCGATGGCGCTGATCAGGGCGGCGATGCGCGGCGCGTACCGCAACGGCCGGTACGCCACCCGTTCGATGGTCACCCCCAGGGCGGCACAGGCCACCATGGAAACCAGGATCGCCACGGGGTAGGGCAGGTGCCAGCGGGCAAAGCCGAAGAACCCCAGGTAGGCGCCCACCATGAACACGTCGCCGTGGGCGAAGTTGATGAGCCGGATGATCCCGTACACCATGGTGTACCCGAGCGCGATGAGGGCGTATACGAACCCCAGCTGGATCCCGTTAACGAATTGCTCAAAAAAATATATCACTGCCCCTACCTCCCGGCTCCCGGCGGCAAGGGGAGGGGAGCAAGACCTCCCCTCCCCCGGCCTGGCTTAGCGCTGCACTATGGCGATGAACTTCTGCTTGCCATCCTTGATCTGCAGGATGGCGAGCGGCTTCACCGGGTTGCCGTGATCGTCGAAGCTGAAGGACGGCGTCGATACGCCGGGAACTCCCTTCATGTTCTGCAGGGCGTCGCGGATCTTGGTGGAATCGTTGGAATCAGCTATCTCGATGGCCTTGAGGACCAGCCTGGTGCCCTCGTACGCCAGGGTGGCAAGGGCGTCGGGAACCGAACCGTACTTGGCCTGGTACTTCTTAACCCACTCCTGCACCTCGGGCCGCGGGTCCTCGGGCGAGTAGTGGTTGGTGAAGTAACCGCCTTCGCAGGCGGCAAAGTCCAGTTCGGAGGAATCCCAACCGTCGCCGCCCATGAACACCGCCTTGATCCCCTTGTCGCGAGCCTGCTTGGCGATGAGACTCACCTTGTTGTAGTAGTCGGGCAGGTACAGGACGTCAGGGTTCTCCTTCTTGATCTTGGTCAGCACAGCGGAGAAGTCGGTGTCCTTCTCGGTGTAAGCCTCAAACGCCACTATCTTGCCGCCGCCGGCCTCGAAAGCCTGCTTGAAGAACGTAGCCAGTCCCTTCACGTAGTCGTTGCCCTGGTCATACAGGACGGCCGCCGTCTTGGCCTTCAGGTTCTGGAGGGCAAATTTGGCGCCCACCTCACCCTGCCAGTCGTCGATGAAGCACGCCCGGAACACGTAAGTCTTGCGCCCGCCCCGCTCCGGGTCGAAGGTGACCTTGGGGTTCGTGGCGGTGTTGGACATCATGACGACCTTGTTCTGCTCGCACAATTCGGAAATGGGGATGGCGCACTTGGAAGTGAGCCCGCCAACTATTACATTGGCCTTGAAGTCGGAGATGAGCTTGGTGGCCACGTTCACCGCCTCGGTGGCGTCGTTGCGGTCATCCTGGATCTCGTACTTGATGGTCCACTTGCCCGCCTTGTAATTCGCTTCTTCCAGCGCGAGCAGGCTGCCGTTCTTGCTGGACTCACCGAAGGTCTTCACGTCACCGGTCAGGGGCCAGATGAAACCTATCCTCACCACGTTTTCTTCCGCGGGCTTCTGCTCCGGTTTTTGCTCGGCTGCCGGCTTCTGCGCGCAGCCGGAGAGCACGGCCACCAGCATGGCCAGGACCACCAGCACCGCCAGCTTGCCCTTCATGCTCACCGCTAACCCTCCTTTCGAAATCCTGTCGCCGACCCCCGTCCAGTCCCTCAACCCCGTCAGTGGCCGCTCATCCCCCCTCTCCCCGGATTGTCTTCGTATATTCGCCGACTTCTGCCCTTTTCCTTCTCGCCTTTGTACCCTATGCAACGCCCCGCCCGGCTCCGGCGCCGACCCCCGCTCACCC
>Ga0080004_1131568_pt1 | contig 11783 bp, 11 predicted proteins | sample WasSprMetagenome_FD_69207 | JGI IMG/M metagenome (GOLD analysis project Ga0080004, IMG submission 69207) | Sulfidic aquatic microbial communities from Washburn Spring, Yellowstone National Park, USA - WS (SPADES assembly) (version 2) | ecosystem: Environmental > Aquatic > Thermal springs > Hot... | reverse complement strand
CCCAATGAGAAGAGGGAGGAAGGGCCAAAAACCCAGAACGCCCCTAGCCCGGTGGGGGGCCCAAAACACGAAACCAGAAAACCCTCCCCCACCCCACCTTTCCTCACATAAGATGCTGAAGGAGGCACCGATGTGGCTGGAGATCCGTAGCTCATAAGAGAATAGAACGTTTTAGTCTCTATCATCATCCCCTAAAAGATTTTGTAAGCCAAAGCGTATAGATAGCATTTCCGAAATCTATAGCGATCTTATCCAGACCACAATACAAATTTTCGGTCTGAAGTATTTTGTCCGACATTGAATTTATGACATTTTCGAAGAAATTCTGCCCCAAGCTTAACTCATTTCTAAGCGAAGAATCTTTCCCAACGACATTCAAAAAAGATACTAATGCCTGTATTGCCAATGAAGTGGCCAGAACATCATTAGACCAACCACCATTATCAAGCTAATATACAGATAAGATATCGCAGGAAAACTTAAGATGCGGTAAAACACAAGTCACAACTAAAGGTCCATCAGATTTTCGTAATTTACAAATACAATATACAAATGTTACAACCTTCCTTTAAATGTTTTATCAAGAATCGAAAGACCCTAGGCGTAACGGATAGAAGCTTGCGATAAGCAAACAGATGCAGAGATATCTTCAGAGAAAATCCTTGACGTTGAGTATTCCAAAATGCATTTACAATTCATAGGAAAGGGAGAAAGTATCCTGAGTACTTCGCTGTAGATAGGCTAAAACTTGTTGCGGGCATACTTCATGCAGCAGTAAAGGCCCTTGAACGCACAATTGAAAAGAAGACCAAGTCTAGGCAGAGAAGGGGTTTCCTGAATTAGAGGGCTTAAAAGTCCTAAGCCTAAAAATTTTAAATATCATAAGAGCATCATAACATTACAACCGTGGCTAAGATACTTTATGCTCTGGTGATTGTTCTCTGCCTATTCCCCGGAATTCTGATGTCTGTAACTTCTCAACAGGTAAATTTTAACTCGGAATACGTCACTCCTCCTCCAGCTGAGATACCACATTTTTCTACAACCGCTATCATGGGCGATTATATTGATGTAGATGATGCATTGAGGATTCTGCCAACGCCTCCTTTATCTCCGATAAGACAAAGTAGTGCATCTCTATTTAGTGATTATGTGGAGGATCCTCTCATCGGCTTTGATATTCTTTCTGATGATCCGAGACCTAGTGTTCGGGAAACTAGCGAGTATATGATTGGGAAGGTTGGGGTCTACATAATTTTTGTTGAGAGCGATGGTGGGCTTGATCCGAATTTATACGATTGGGATAAGACCAGCATCAATTGGGCGAAAAATGGGATATATATGGCGCTTAATTGGTGGAAGTCTCAATATCCTTTCCAAAACCCTAGACTGGAATTCTATGTTAATGTTGAGACCGTGATCGGCTACACGAAGTATGAGCCCATGCTACGCCCTTGGGAGGATCATGAGTTATGGGTTCCTGACGTATTAAAAAGATTGGGATGCGGGGATGGATCCAACTTTTATGAAATCGGGAAAAGTTGCGCACACACTATTCGTCAGAACTGGAAGATGGATTGGGCATTTATAATATTCGTGGTGAATAGTGGTGCAGGTCAGCCAGGCTGGCCTAACAGAAGAGCATTTGCCCTCATAAATGGGCCATATATCGTCTTGCCATTTGGCTGGTTCTATCACATGATGTTTGAGGGAACTGATAAATTAGCCAGAGTTGTAGCTCACGAGATTGGACACATATTCGGGGCAACCGATGAGTATAATGGCAAACCTGAGCTATCCGGCTACCTATATGAACTTGATGATGATGGAAGCGGCTGCATAATGGATTCGAATGAATGGTGCATATCGCGTGGCACTATGAGGCAGATCGGCTGGGTTGATGACAATAATAACGGATACCCAGATATACTCGAGAACAGGCCATCCATAATATTGTTGAATAGTACTAGCCCGGTGACGGATACTGATGAGATAGTTATTGAGGGGGTCTTTAAGCTTGAGCCTCACCCTTGTAAAAGGCCGTACTGCAGACCTGTTACCATAAACAGTGTTATCCCAATTAATGCCACGGGCGTTCTCATGGCATTAGATGGCCTATTTGATACAGCATATGAGCCATTCCGCCTAATCTATAGGCCAAACATGCCCGGCTACCACACCATCTCAATAGCTATCATGGATGCCGTGGCGGGCAATATCGAATCATATAGTAAAATTTTTCTCTACACATATCTTGAGGTACAAAGCATAGAAGCCCCCCTAACTAGTAGGAGGGTGGATGTCGGCGCGCAGATCCCCATCAGGTTTAAAGTCGTATTGGCTCATGATAAGAAACCCCTAGAGTCTGGAAGAATCTTTGTAGGAGGATTTGAGGCAACACCCTTGAATGATGGATGGTTTGAGGTCAGGGTATCTAGCGATAGCGTTGGTAGGTATCTTTATCAGCCTACGAGCGCCGAGGTTATCTTTAACACCGACATCGGATCAGGCAGGCTGACAAAGATTAAACTAAATGGATTAGAGCCCGTAGAGATAATTTACGATAGGGTTGCCGTATCCCTAGCGGCTACGAAAGATAGGGTGGACGTTGGATCTGAGGCTCCAATAACTATACAGGCATGGTATGAGTATGATGGGCAGCCACTTGTAGGCAATGTAATATTATCTAACAGCAGGTTGCAGGACGTTGTCGGCCTCTACACCTATAGGGCCGTTAAGGTGGTTGACAAGCTCTACGGCCTTCAGGCCTTCACCACTAACGAGGTTAATGTAATATTTGATAAAGTTAGGATCCAGCTAACAGCTCTGAGGGAGAGGGTGGATATTGGGAGCAAGGCCCCTGTTGAGATTAAGGCTTGGTATGAGTATGATAAGACGCCATTCCAAGGCGAGATACGCCTTAATGAGCCGTTGGAATGTGATAAGGTGGGCTTGGTCAAATATCGTGTATCACAGATAAATGATAGACTTTATGGGCTAAAAACATTCGAGGCAAACGAGGTTCAGGTGATATTTGACAAGGTAATAGTTACACTAAGCAGCGATCTAAAGAGAATTGATGTCGGATCCGAGGCCCCCATAAACATAGATGCGAGATACGCATTTGATTCCACACCATTTGTTGGAAGAGTATACTTATCAGCCGATAAGAGGCAGAATAATGTAGGATTATACAGGTACTTTGCCACCCGCATCGAGGATAAATTATACGGGTTAAATGCCTTTGAAACAAATGAAGTCCAAATAATATTTGATACAGTTATAATCAAACTTGAAGCCGTTAATGAACGCGTGGAGGTTGGTAGGCGGGCGAACATATCCTATAAAGCATACTATAGCTATGATAATAGCCCCTTTGAAGGAGAGGTGATCTTAAACAATGATCTGGTATCCTATGATATCGGGCCAGTTACCTACTCGGTATCAAGGATAATTGACAGCAAGTATGGGCTGAAAAGCTTTAGCAGCAACTCGGTGAAAGTCATATTTGATAAGATAAGAACGCCACTTGAGATCGACACCATAATCCCCTTCACGGTGAAAGCCACTTTAAGGGCTTACTATGAGAGTGATAACTCACCAGTAGCTTCAGGAATTCTAATGATCGGCGATTACAAGTTATACTCGGAGAAAGATCAGCCAGGCACATACTTAATTAGCTATCCAGAGATACTTCCAGTAACTAGGTTGACCGGAAGATTCATGGTTGAAGGCTTTGATGAGATAAAAATCGACAAGACCATCGCCCATGTGGGAAACATAATAATCTACCTTACAGCAATAATAACGATATCAGCCCTCATAATCCACAAGATAACAGTAGGTAGAAAGCCGAAAATCATTACATGCCCAAGATGCGGAAATACACACTACATAGGCATCAAAATCGCCCCAAATATATGGGAATATGAATGCCAATCATGTGGAAAAAAGTGGTACGTGAGGAAATGATCTTTGTTAATACAGGCATTATGTATAGCTAATCGTATTTAAACTCCTTTCAGTCGCAAATATTAAACATCCTCTTTTTAGAGTTTAAGGAGTAGAAATTTTTATGGCCTAAATGGCCAATTATTAGTAAAGTGGAAATCCATGTCTGTTAGGTATCCCAAGTGTGGTAGTGATAATGTCGTTGGATATATGGGTGAGTGGGAGTGCATGGATTGTGGATATAAGTTTAGGTTATCTACTTCACGTAGCAACTATAGATTTTCAAAGATGCCTGAGTGGAAGAATCCGGCTTTTGCAGCGGTTTTAGCCTTGATTTTCGGGTTCTTTATACTCATGGGTATAGGGCATATCTATGTTGGGAGGGTGAGGAGGGGAATCGCGATAATGATTATTGGTTTGATGCTTATTCCGTTTGGCATCGTTACTGGTGCCCTCACCTATGGCATAGGGTTTCTTGTCACCATTGCCTTCTGGCTCGCGCTCTTAATATGGCAGACACTCGACGCCTATAATCTCGCTAAGGAATACAATAGAATCACTTGGGAAACTGGAAGAGCGCCCTGGTAGTCGAAAACCGGGAGAAAGCCTTGTCCAATCGCGCTAAAACAGGTGTGGAGCATAATCACTCCACCATAGGTTTTTCCCTTCATAGCTTCTGGCATGGAGAACTCACGTATTCAGCTACATGCCGCTGTGCGCGCAATAACATACAATCTTCACACCAGATTTTTATGAGTTCACTCCAGCAGGAGGAATTTCATCGGAGAAGCTAGTTTGAACATCACATCCGTATCAGCCAATGATCTATCTTATCTATCTCATCTGATGAATGTTGATGTACAGGACCGTTATGGATTCTAAAAGTAATGAATCTAATTAACTATACATGCCCCCTTGACGTGCATCTCGATATAAAACATTATCAAGACGTAGAATAGTTCTGTTAATAAATATGCTTAAAGTAACTGAGGCTTTTAGGGTGCTCAAAATTGAGCAGGACTGGGAGGACCCAAGTCGTAAGACTATAGTGGTATTTAGTAACGAGACAGCAGATATCTAAGGTAATCTGCTCTTCTGCTTAATTCTTCCCTTATATACTCCAGCTCAGCTATTCGCGCATCTATACGAGCAATCTCCTGTCTATCAAAATCTGTAAAGAAGAACTTGCCAGCTATGAAGGCTCGACGCTTCTTTAGATCCATTATCTCAAGGTTAATTCTCCTTATTCTCTCTTCCGTCGCCCGTAATTCATAAATTATACGACCCCTATTAGGCGGACCCCACATCGTACAATATTCCTTTTCAAGGCTCATTTATTTGAGTTTAGTTTTTATAAGACTCGGATATCTCTGCTGCCTAATGCTCTAAGGATAATTGTTCATTTTCATCACGACTCGCGTTTTCGCGTAGAATTCTCTCGATGTAGGATTTTACTTTCTCGGGCTTGATACCTGTTCGAATATCGATCGTGTAGAGGGTCTCATCTTCCTCGTAGGTTATTATGGGGATCTTTTTTACGAAGGGGAGGCGTGGCAGGCCTATACCCACCGAGATTATCGAGTTGATAGGCTGCATGAAGACGCATACAGGCATGGAGGTGAGAAATCCTGCATCATTTATGAATATCAGCCTCTTTGACGTGACCACCATATTCCCTGAGAGATATATCGTCCTCACACTAGGAGTTTCCGAAATCAATCCACCAATATACGTGAATAGCCTGAGAACATTTGCGCCGATAACCTCGAAACCCCTCCCCCTCTTTAATGGAGCCTGAGCATGCCCTTCAAGAACCCTACAAACAAATAATATCCTCTCATCCCTCTCCAATATCCACCCCGACCTAGAAACCAAAGAATTATACCCGCAAAATTATAATAATCATAAGTGATCCTATACCTCCCACACGAGGGACAAAACTTACTTCTCATACATAATAAAAGCAATGACATGCTGTTTAAAAATTTTCATTGCTTTTAGAACCCCATTTCACAACCAAACAAATCTATCCAATGCGACATGTTTAGATGAATAAATTTTTAATAAATGATAACGAGTCTTAGCCCATTCGAGGCCAAGCTCTCTGAACAGCTTGAGATTCTTTTTCTATAAATGCTGCATCAGATTTTCATGAAATCTAATAGCCTCCTCGAGGTCACGAGCCTTTCTTCAACCTTGAGCGAAGCATCGGATAAGCCTTAACTATTTCCTCGCTAATGGCTATGATGAGGGTATGGGTGAGAGGAAAGTAAGAATTTTGGAGCTATTACGAAAGCTGGAGAAGCTTAAGCAGGATGGACTGCTTACTGAGGAGGAATATAGAGTTAGAAGGGAGAAATTGATCGATGCCCTCTTACAAGAGGAATATGCCTACCATGAAAGTAACATTAAGGAAAAGTCTTCTCTAAAGTCTAGAATTTTCAGCACCCCCACAATTATTCTTCTCGTGTGTGGTTTATTACTCTTGGGCATTATTGGTTATTTCTTCATGTCAGTTTATGTTTATCCGAGCTATACATTCCATGTAGGCACTTATCCAACTATTAGGACCATTTACTCTGGTTCAGTTACTTTAGAAAAAGATTGTTCTATGAAAGGTTGGAATATTCAGACAAATAAGGGTGATGTTATTAGTGTCTACTGGGAGTCTAATGATTATTCTACATATGTGGCGATTGGCTCTGATGCCGATCTAGAAAGGAATAGACAATATTATTGCGAGGTCCTAACATCGTTCTGGAAAACGAGTTGGCCTGCAGCCGGCTATGGTTATTCAGGAAGATTAGAATTCAGAGTACCCTCATCAGGAACATGGTATGTCATAATCCTAAATGGAAACTGGGAATGCATTTTCTCAGAATGCCCAATAACAGTTACGAGGCTGGAGATTACACATACATCAAGCTAGATAAGTTAAACTAGCACTAAATTAGGCCCAGAGTCAAGCATCCTTGAGACTACTCATGTCATGATGATATATTTAGACTTGGCATCTGCCGCATCTTGGACAGAATTTTGCATTTTCAGGCATTTCAGCGCCGCAGAATCGACAGCGAGTCCGGGTTGAAGCTTCATGCTTCACGCTAGGAGAAGTGTAGATTATAAGACTAACTCCAACTAGGAAGGCGCCAAAAGCCGCTAGTAATAAGAAAACGGGACTAGCAATTGCTCCAACTGTTCCAAAAAGCACGAGTAAGAACCCAAGCGCGAATAATGCCTTATAACCTTCACTCTCAGCCTTGCGTTTTCCTTTTCCCACATGTTACGAAAATTTACAAGGATTATTTAAATATATTTCTCAATATTTTAACCCTAAGTTCCTGAGCAAATATAGTTATAATGAAAGGCTGGGTAAACTTAGATAGCAGGGTAGAATATATCTTCGACAATATGCAGGCTCACTAAGAGTAGCGTGCTATAAGAATAAGAGAAAGGGTTACCGAAAGCGTGGTTCTCGCATTAATCAGGTCTAAAGATGGAGCAACATTAGAAGACATAATTCTAGGCGCTCATATATCATCTGATGAGGCAAGCGAGGTTCTGAGAAAGCTTCTCGCAAAAGGCGTTATCAGAATGGAAAAGAGTAATGGAAAAATATTCTACAAAGTAGCATGAATAATGGCCAACAACACTAAATGAATCTAGCTTATCAAATCCTCTTGACAATTGACAGATTCTAGACCTCTATAGACCTAGACAAACTAATCAAGACAAGATAGGGAGAATTGGAAAATAACTTAAAGGAAATAATACGATTAACAACTACAACTACGCTCATATATTTGAGCTGGCAATCTTAGAGAAAAATCTTAGAGGATTCGGCCAAGCATAAATCCAAAACTACTCTGAGGACTGTTCCTCCTCCATCTTTAAAATTTCTAATAGAGAATTCAAGTATTCTCTCCTTTTCTTCATGCTTTCAAAATCCTTCATTATCAGCTGCATTTCACGTTTAAACTCATTTTCCTTTATAATGCCCAAATATCTTCTAACTCTTAGCTCCTCCAATTTCTTTTTGAGATCAATTAATTTCTCCTCCAAACTCTTTAATTCATTTTCACATGCTGCGCGTTCTTGATTAATGACATCTTTTATGCTTGATATTTTCTCAGATATCTCACTTTCTAATTTCCGGTACACGTCTTCTTCAATTTCACCCCTCTCATACATTGCTCTCAACAGGTTCCTTTGAGTCGTGAGACGTCTCAAATCTTCCAAATGTTCTTGATAACTCGGTAATCGGGTGCTCTCCTCTTCTATTGCTTTTCTAGAAAATCTGGTATTTGATCCAAGAATAAAGACCATACTAATAACAAATACCGCCCCAGAAGTTGCAGCCAACAAATAACCAATCATAACATGCGATGTTTGCAAGCTCGTCTTCATTTGAACAATTTCTGTTTGAATCGGGACTGTTTCGGTAACAGCCTCTACAACATTTTCAACCCATTCAACTTTTTCTTCCCATCTATAGAGCTTTACACTGCACCACGTTGGGCAAAGCACCTGTATGTAAATGGGCTCATCATATTGTATATAAAACTCAAGAGCCCCACTACTTCCAACTTTAGAGGCACGCCATCTAATAGGAGCGCCAAAAAATCTACTTTGCCAATCAACATCATTCATTACATAAACGTTAACTGATGTGTCCGCTTCCCAAGATACTTTGAGCGTCTTCCCAACACCTATTCGATAAGGACCACTATACCGGTACCCCAATGTAGGGATTAAGAGATCCGTACCACTAAACAAGATCTGAGATCGTGGAACCTGCCTAGTTACATATGTAGTCGTAGTTACGTATCTAGTTACGGGAACCCTCTCCTCAAATATATTGACCCTAGGCCCCTGAGCAATCAAGAATAAAGAGAACATCAATAATGCGAGGGAGATTACAGCAAGCGCCCATTTCCAAGCCTTATACGACTGACCCTCCTCCACGACCAGTTCCCATTATAATTACTAATTTCACCTTTGTATAAATATAAATAGTTTCGGGGGCCATGCCCCAGCCTTGAACAACTCAATCTACCATGTCTGAAGACATCAGACTTCAAGAGAATGTAGTCGAGAAAGGAGACAACGCGGCCTTTAAGCCACCAATCCTAGCCTTATGGAGCAGTAAGGAATTTTATGAGCTCCTACTCGCTGTCACCAAAATAATAGCATTAACAATTTTAAGCTCATAATAAAGGATTACAATGCGGCTATGAGATTGGGAAGGTTTTCTCTTGTTCTTTATCCTTTACTTTATAGATCTCTTTAAGTTTTCCTCTTACTCTTAGTTTTGGATTTTTAATTTTTTCTCCAGTATCTCTGTCATAATCTGTTTCAACCACGTATACCCACATCCCCGCTTTCAAATTATCAAGTTTAACAGGTTTCCTAGTTTCCCATCTAAATTCATTTTTATTTTTCCTTCCTCTTAGATCTCGGTCTAATCTGCTACGGTATCCTTGAAAAACTATGTCATCCACTCTTCCTTCTTTATCCTTAGTATAAACAAAAGGCTTGGAATTGCCCTATATTCTTCTCTTTAAAGAAGATTTCTTTATCGATGTTTGGCCCTTCTAAATGTTTTGGGGCATACGTATATCAAGGAATTAAGTTACGTGCGGCTCATGTTTGAGAACTTATCTGTTGAGTGAAAGCACTTAATCGTTCTATCGCTTTTTCGAAAGCACGTTTTATCTCACTCGGTATCTGCTCTTTAGACATTTGTGAGGCTATGTATTTCCCGATATCAACCTTCCATCCGCTTCTTTCTTTATTATGTTCTTTAAGAATTCGGTCTATTTCTTTATCTCTTGATTTAGAAGGATCTATATCTCCCTCTTTCACCTCAATGCCAAATAATTCCTTAAGAGCTCTGATAACAATATCAACAGGATAATAATCCTCTATACTCCCCTTCTCTAAAACTAAAAATTTTTCAACATCTATTTCTAGCTCTCTAATTAGTCTGTGTATTAATGCCTCACTATGTTTATCTAAGATTATGAGATAGTCGACAGGGACAACCTCTATCAATTTCAACCATATCTTAAGGTAATTTTTTAATTGTCCCTCACCGCCAATCGGAATTACGGCTATTCTATCTACAAAATCCTTAAATCCCAACTTTTCTCCAAATATTGGAATCACTGCTTGTTCAGTTCCACCTTCTACAAAAAATATGAAATCTTTTAGATAAATGTCGCTAGGAACTAGACCAAGCTCTGCTAACACGAGTTTTAGTTCCTCCCTTTCTTTCAGCTGTTGAACTTCTGTTTCTCTTTTTTCTCGCTTAACAATCCAATTATTATCTAAATCATTTTTATCGATGAGCAAATAAGAATGTGTTGATAAAATGATTTGCCTTTCTTTTGATATCTCTTTAAAGAAATTAAAGAGTTTCTTCAAATACTCTGGATGAAAATGATTTTCCGGTTCCTCAATTCCATAAATAAAATCCTTATCTAATAACTGCCACATTAAGGCAAACACTTCCTGTTCTCCCCCTCTTAAAAACCGAATTGGCAATCTAAGATCATTTTCAACGATTAATAATTCAGTTGGATTAGGATCTATTCTTCTCCCTAAAAACCGTTCAACCCAATTCCTAAAAGTACTCCATTTAAGTTCGTGCTCTCGCTCCGTACTTAGGGCTAATGCTCTTTGTGAAGATAATATAGAGGCTTCTATAATGGGGTTACGCATGCCAGTAACAAATTTTTCATCTCTTGCTGCTGGAATAAACTTGAACTTTCCCTTAATATTATTAGCAATGTTTGCAAGCAAATTATTTAATAAATCTGCCGTCACGGGTTGCATTAGGAATGGAACTTCTTCTTGGGTGGGTGGTCTTTCAATTAATTTAAATCCTTGTTGGCTACACCACTCTCTATAATTTAGTCCTATGGTCTCTTTAGACTTCTTAATCACCCCCATATTAGCTAACGAATCTATCTGTGGGCTTGAATAGTATGCTATCTTCCTAGATTTATCTACTAACAATCTATCACCAGCCATTTCTTGCGGAGTAAAGAAGTAAAGAACAAAATCTTGAGTTACTTTTTCAGAAATGAGTATTTTTAAAAATTCTTCTAATTCTATGAGCTTGTCATCTTTTACTAATTGAATGTCACCCAGTTTAGATATTCTGTTCTCCATCCGATTTGGGGCGAAACGATCTGTCTTGAAATAAACAATAAAAACCCCTTTTCACCCAATTGATCTTTAATAGTATCACGAACGATTTTAGGAAGAGGTTGGAAAGATTTCTCAAATTCATCTCTAGTTAATTCTAATTCAACAGAGATTCTTATTGGCTCTTTTGTATCTCTGTTGTACCAATAATAATCAGTTAGACCGCTGGGCACTCCTCCTCCTATGACGCTAAAATCACTGAAGAATTATGCAAGGCTTCTAGAATGCTGGTTTTCCCAGATCCGTTTCTTCCCACAAGAATCGTTAAATCACCAAATGATGGTGTGACGTTCTTTAAGCTCAGATAGTTATTAATAGTTACTTTCCTTAATTTCATAGTTTACAATTAAACTTTAGAATCTAAAAAGTTTTCTCATAAAGTTTTTGATTTTTGTCCGAGTTTTGTCTAAAAGTCAATAAGTCCGGATAAAACCCTACTAGTCAAACTTTATTTCTACTTAGCTCGCCTCTAGCGCCGAATATTAAAACTCTCTCCCTTTATTTTTTGTGTATCGGAGTTTAAGTGTGGAAACTCTTATAGCTTTAATGGCTTAGTTACTGGTGGAGTGGGTTTCATGTCTGTTAGGTGTCCTAGGTGTGGTAGTGGTAATGTTGTTGGG
>Ga0080004_1111192_pt1 | contig 11796 bp, 11 predicted proteins | sample WasSprMetagenome_FD_69207 | JGI IMG/M metagenome (GOLD analysis project Ga0080004, IMG submission 69207) | Sulfidic aquatic microbial communities from Washburn Spring, Yellowstone National Park, USA - WS (SPADES assembly) (version 2) | ecosystem: Environmental > Aquatic > Thermal springs > Hot... | reverse complement strand
GGCGTTTTCTCGGCCCTTATCCTTGAGTCTTACGAGAAAAGGAAGGCCTCAAGTTCTTGAAGCCTTAAAGTTCCTTTAAGCGTTCCTTAAGGTATTGGAGGAAGGGTTCTTTTATTTCGGGATGGTTTAAAGCGAGTTCCACTTGAGCGATCATATACCCCAATTTCTCCCCCACATCAAACCTTTTGCCCTTCAATATCAAGGCGTAAAGGGGTTCATCTTTACAGAGGACATTCAGGGCATCGGTTAATTGGATCTCTCCACCCTTTCCGGGCTTTGTCTCTTTAAGGATCTCGAAAACCGAGGGCGAAAGCACATACCGCCCCACGATGGCCAAGTTCGATGGGGCCTCTTGAGGGCTTGGTTTTTCCACCAAAGATTTGACCTTAAAAAGACCCTCTCTAAGGGGGATTCCCTCGATTATTCCATAACGGCTCACCTCATCCTTTTCTACTTGGATCACGCCGATTACGCTTCCCTTCATCTCTTCATAGAGCGAAATAAGTTGTCTTAAGGCGGGGACTTCCGAGAAGAACACATCATCTCCCAAAAGAACCGCAAAATACTCATCCCCTACAAATTCCTTGGCACACAAAACCGCATGTCCAAGTCCTTTTGGTTCTTTTTGTCTTACGTAATGAATGCTTAAAAGTTCACTTATTCTCCTCACCTCTTCAGCAAGGTCTTCCTGTCCCTTTTGCCTTAAGAAAAACTCAAGCTCAGGGGCATTATCAAAATGATCCTCAATCGCCCTTTTGCCCCTTCCGGTGACGATCAAAATGCTTTCGATGCCCGATTCTCGTGCCTCCTCCACTATATACTGGATGGCAGGCTTATCCACTAAAGGAAGCATCTCCTTCGGTTGGGCTTTTGTGGCCGGAAGAAATCTTGTACCTAATCCAGCGGCGGGAATTACCGCTTTTCTCACGCTCATAAAAAAAGTATAACCCAACTTTATGAAAAATTTAAAACAATTTCTGGCCTTTTGAATCCTAAGGGTATATGATAAATCGAAAAAGGGGGTATTTCCCTATGAGTTCCGATAGGCTTTGGAAGAAGGACTTTATTCTGGTGACTCTTACCAATTTTCTCGTTTACATGATCTTTTACATTTTAATGGCCATAATAGCCCCCTATTGTGTTCAAAACCTTCATACCTCAACGGGTATAGCGGGGCTTATTTCGGGGATATTTTTGATAGGGATCCTTACGGGACGTTTAGGGATAGGTAGGATCGTTCAAGAGGTGGGAAGCAAGAAGATCCTTTTGGTTGGGACCTTCCTTCACATTCTTTCTTCTCTTTTTTATCTATTTGCCTCAAACGTGTTGTTTCTTTTTGGCACCAGGTTTTTTCATGGGATAGCCTTTGGGATCGCCCATACCGGGGCAAGCACCATTGCCGCTCAGGTAATTCCGAAGGGTAGGCAAGGGGAAGGTATAGGTTTTTACACCCAGAGTCAGATCATAGCCACTGCCCTTGGTCCGTTTTTGGGAATCCTTTTGAGTCGCAATTTGGGCTTTAAGGCGGTGTTTTTGACGGGTCTTTTCATAGCTTTAATGGGCTTTTTGGTTTCCCTGTTTATAACTGAGCCTTCTTCGGAAAGCTTAAAGCGAGTTCAATCCAAAAGGGGTTTAAGGCTTTCTCAGCTTATCGAATACAGGGCTGTTCCCATCTCTTTGATCATATTGATCTCGGGTTTCATTTACTTTTCCTTGATGACCTTTTTACCCCTTTATGGCAAAAAGGCCAATTTAGAAGGACCAGTGAGCTTGTTTTTCCTCGTTTACGCCATAACCGTGATCCTTTCAAGACCCATTTCCGGTCGCTTGCTTGACCTTAAAGGGCCAGACTTTGTGGTTTATCCTTGTCTTCTGCTTTTCGGAGGAGGGATGACCCTTTTAGGGTGTGCCAAATCGGGCTTTTTGTTGCTCCTTTCGGCGGTGATAATAGGCCTCGGTTATGGTAATTTCTTCTCCTGTGGCCATGCCATTGCCATAAAAAGCGTCCCTCCCGACAAAATAGGCCTTGCTACCGCCACCTATTACATCTTTATCGACATAGGTTCGGGCGTAGGCCCCTACATTTTCGGCTTACTTCTTCCTTTCATGGATTATAAAGGCCTCTTCTTCCTCCTTTCGCTGGTAGTATTTTCCACCCTCTTACTCTATCGCTTCTTCGTAAGCCGATTTTTAAGGTCAATTTAACATATTTGTGGGAAAGAAAGTTTTTCGTTTACCGAATCGGTGTCCAAATAATTGTCGGTTTTCTGAGCAATCCCTTTATAAATCCTTTTAACATCGCATAGCACATAATAACAAAGTATCCAGCAATATGAGGAATTTTTGGTGCTTTCTTTTTAAACAACCCCTCTTGTAATAATCCCCAAATAGCAAAAATGTAGAAAATACTTTGACATGCAATAAAAAAGATATAAATATCTCCTTCCCCTACAAGAAGAATATTTGTCAAAAAGGCTAAAATTAAGAAGATTCCGCTTAGCCACCTCAATACTTTGTGCGACCAAAGCTGGAAAGAAAATAAGCCATGTTTTAAAGGATTCAACAAAGTGCGGAATTCACGTTTATAAAACAAAGCATAAGAAGCTTGACTCACCATTCTAATTCGCCGCTTAAATTCAAGCAAAATATTCTCACTCGTTTCTTCCCAGGCTAAAGCTTCTGGTTCATGAATTACTTTAAGACCTTTAGCTTTAATAAGAAGGGTATGCCCAAAATCATCAGAAACATCAATGGGAAGAACTGGGTAATAGCGTTTGGGTATAGCGTAAATAGCTCCGTTAACTGTGGTTAAATTTCCGATTTTTCCTTCAAAGTACTTTATGAATTGTTCATATCGCCAATAAAGGCTTTCTCCTTTCACAGCGCTATCTTTCCGATAGCGAAGCTCTCCAGCAACGCACCCAACTTTCGGATCACCGAAATGAGCCACAAGTTTTTTTATAGCATTTCTTTCATACATACTATTGGCATCTGAAAATACTAAAATTTCTCCTTGAGCTCTTTCAGCAGTTATATTCTTACAATACACTTTACCTTTGCGTCCTTCTATCCGAAAAAGTTTAATTCCCTTATCACTGTAACTTTTAACTATTTCATCGGTTTTATCAGTTGAACCATCTGAAAATACGATTATTTCAAGTTTGTCTTTAGGGTAATCGAGTTTTAAACTATTTTCAATTTTTTTAGCTATAACTTTTTCTTCATTGTAAGCTGCAATAATCAAAGATACTGTAGGTTCGTAATTTTGTTGCAGTAAATGATCATCTTTTTTGATATATGCTTTGATACATGCTAAAATTGCGATAAATAATGGATAACCAAAATACACATAAAACATTAAAAAAATTGACCCCCAAAAAATTACTTCTACCATTGACATCCTCCTCGAAAAGTTCATTGTTTGCAAATTTTTGTATCGCTTTTTCTTTTTGTTTCTGTAGTTTATATTTAATCAATAACCGCGTCAAAGGTTGGACAAGTAACTCTACGTTTCCTGGTTCAATAAAAAAGCCATCTACAATATCTTGAATGTTTTCCGCAAATCCTTTTATCCGTGATGTCGCAATTGGTTGATTAAGTTTTAAACCCATCATTAAAGGATAACTTGATAACTAATTATGTTGTTGCAACTTCAAAAAGAACTTTTTCTATTTTATCAACAACCTTATCGATGCGAAAATTTTCTTCACAATATTTACGGCATCGTTTTCTTAATTCCTTACTATTTTTGTGTTTAAAAAACCATACTATGCGCTCTGCTAAAGCTTCTGCTGATACATCTTGACACAGGAATTCTTCCCCTAAAGGGCCAACAACTTCAGGATTTGCACCAACCGGTGTTGCGATTACTGGAGTTCCACAACTCAGTGCCTCGATCGTCGAAAGCCCAAAACCTTCTAAATCCGTAGTTGGCAGTACAAATAAATCAGCGGCCTGGTAATAATTTGGCAACTTTTCTTCTGGGATGAACCCGAGAAACTGTATATTTGGCTCAAGGTTATATTTATGCACCTGCTCCTTAAGGGCATTTTCAAGATATCCTATTCCACCTATAAGCAACAAAATATCCGGAATCTGCTTCACAATAAGGCCCATAGCAAAAATAAGGTTTTCTAATCCCATGCGAGCCACTAAACGTCTTACAGTAAGTAAGATGGGACGATTTAATGGAAGACCCAACTCTTTGCGAACAGCATAAGGATCTTCTACAAATGAGAATCGCTGAGTATCCACACACAAAGGAATACGAACAGTCTTGCCATTCCCAACCTCACCATAAAGCTTGCCCATCTCTTCTTCCATAAATTTACTCCGTACAATTATCCTATTGGCATGAATTAAGGCTTTACGCTCCCTGGTTTTAATCCAATGATTAGCTAATTTTACTATTGGCGTAGCCCATCCGTATTTTCCCTTAGTGGCGTCAAGCTCGATTTCACGAGTAGTGGGAGCATGAAATACATACACATATGGTATCCGATATGAACATCGTAAAAGTCCATTTGCTTGAAATACATTATGCACATAGGCAACATCAAAAGAGAATTTCTTATGCAACTGAGTAACCAATATAGGCACTTGTCTAAGGCTAAACAAAGGGTATAATCGATAAAAAATTGTACCTCTGGAAGGGCTGAGGTAACGAAACAGTTCGTAACCATTTCTTGATTCACAGAAAGGGAGATCGCTCCTCAATCTTCGAGTAATAACCGTAACTCGGTGCCCCCTGGCCACCAATTCTTCTACCTCTGGCAAGAGGCTTTTACTGATTCCTCCAGTATGATCCGGCCAGAAAGTATCTGAAAAAACGAGGATGTTCATCAGTAGACCTCCATTTTTAAAGTTTTACTTTTAAGGGCAAGAACAACAAAAACAAGCACCAAAAATTGAAATAAATGCATGGTTAATAAACTCACAACGCATTGTTCCACAGTAATAAAAAAAGTTGGAAACATTATACTTACTATCAAGATATTGGAAAGATTATCCGATGGATAAACTAAATATCTAAACAAAATTTGCCATATTACTCCTATAAGAAACATCCCAATTACTACACCTATAATTCCAAAATCCCAATAGAACTCCACTGGCAAGGTAACAGCAACTGCAGTACCTTCATGAAAAATAGGTGGGTAAAATTTTTCATAGAAAATCTTTCCGAGACTAATAACGGGCTTATCGGGCCAGATTGCTCTTGGAATCCAGCTTACTAAAATAAGTAAATATTCAGACCCCCAAGTAAAAGGTTCTCCTTTAGAAATTTGCTCAATCAGGGTACCTAAAGAATCAAGTCCATGCTGCCTACTCATAATAAGCTCAAAAAGTAATAAAGGTTGTTCCCAAAAAGCAGAAGATTGAGTCAAAAGAAATTTGAAATTTGCACCTCCGCCACGCAAAGTAGAAAAGAAAGGAAAAAGAACAATCAGAAGTATAACCAATATAACTACCCATTTGCTAAGTTTTATACTCACTTGATGTCCTTTCTTCGAAGTCATGTAAACACAAATTAGTAGCCCCAACAAAACAAATATAAACTGGGCACGGGAACCGCTAAAAAGCCAGTATATTAATTCCGGAATTAGAAAGATGGTGAATAAAAACCAATAATTCAAATGCCTGCGTAGTCTTGCTAAAATAAAGACGATAAATAAGCCCACCTTTGCTAAATTAGCTAAAATATTTATATACATAGTTCCCTCAGCTTGAGCTAATATTTCGTATTTATTTGCTTCTAACCAAGCACCCCACCCACCTACTTGGATGATAGAAAAAATACGAAGGCTCCATCCAAATATAAAGCATACCAGCGCAACGAATAATGCTATATTGATATTCCATGTTCTTGGTAAAGTAGGTAAAGCATGGGCAATAACTTTTCCCAAACGCCTATGGTATCCTATCCAGAAAGCTAAAAGTCCAATAATGCTTACTCCAAGAGCTGTGTTAAGTAATCCAACATCTTTCGCTCCAGGTTCAAGCCCAAGAATCGGGCTCCCAAATATTAAATCATAAATTGCTCTTACTCCAAAGTGGACAAAATAAAAAATTGCAAACCATACACCAGGCTCTGCCAAATCGAAAGAATGCCGAAGGATACGCTGAAGCATTGGTTCCAAAGTAATAAAAGCTAAAAAACCAATGAGTAAGTATGTAATAGTGCGACTCTCAAAACCTTCCCTAAGAGTTACAGATGCAATGCTTATTCCTGCTATCAGCACACTTGCCAAAATATAGAGGGTGGGAAATGATAGTGGTTGTGAACGAATCTCTCTTTTTATCATAGCTTTGCACCTGTTTTTCCTCGGTATCCATCCATTAGCCCTTGTAAGATCGCTTCAGCTATCTCAGGATGCCCTTGACAAAAATACATTCCAGCACGAATTATCTTCCAAATAGGATAGAATACCTCAAATATTATTCTAATAGGTCCTCGTAAATATCGACGAGCCAGCAGGAGACGATTTCTTGTAAGGTAATAAAACTGGGACGGCTTACCTTTTCCTCCAGAGCTTGCACCTACCTTATGGTACACCACCGCTTCACCTGCGACAACACTTTTCTTTTTAAAATGACGACAATACATAGCAAGCTCAAGCTCTTCACAGTAAAGAAAAAGAGATTCATCGAGAAAATAACCAAGAACTCTCCAACGCTCTAACAGTAACTCCCTACTGAGAAGCATTGCCGAACCTTCTACTCGGTCACTTGGCCACCATTTTTCCTTAGGAATGTATTTTTGTGGTTCAGAGACGAAAAACATTACTGGATAATTACTCTTGGCAAAAAGAACTTTGCGTCCTGTAAGGTCTTTTATTAATCCTCCAACAACATCTGCTCCTGTTTCCTTAGCTATTTCAACCATAGTTGTAAGTGTATGTGGTTCTACTATAGTATCATTGTTAAGTATTAACACATAGTCTGCTCCGTGTTTAAGAGCATAGCTTATGCCTACATTATTACCTCCTGCATATCCAAGATTTTTACCAGTTTCAATCAAAGTTAAGTTTGGATAAGCCTTCCGTATGTTTTTTACAGAATCATTAGTTGATCCATTATCCACAATAATGATATCATAATTGGGATAAGTTAAACACTGCAAAGATTCCAAGCACTCTATTGTATCAGCCCAGTTATTGTAGTTTAAAAGTATTATATAAACTTTTGGATAAGTCATTTTTTTATTCATATTTTAGCCTGAAAATATAGGTTGATTCCATTTCCTTTTAACTTTCCCGCATACCCCAAAGCAAAGGGCAAAAGTATAGCATTCCTGAGAAATTTAAGCATCATAAGTATGTAAGCTTTTCCTTTACTTGGGCTAACTTCCATAAGATCCTCTACCGCATAAGCCTTTGCTTTTCTCTCATCTCCAAGCACCATACTCTTTAGTTTTATTTTAAGCTTGTCCAAGTCTCCAAAAAGTTTCTTCTCAAGATAGAGAAAAAGTTCTATGAAAGGAAAGTCTAATTTATAAACTTCAACTTCTTTAAACCCCAAAAAATTCAAAGCTTTTTCAAGGGAGGACTTTGAAAATCTTAAAAAGTGATGCGGTGGATAATCTCCATGATTATCCCGAATAATTTTTACAAACATACTCTCAATATTTGGCACGCTTCCCGCTATGTATCCTCCTTCTTTCAAAAGACCTTTTACCATTTCAAGAAATTCCCTTGGTTTGTCCTGATGCTCTAAAACCTCACAGTTTAAGCACTCATAGCATTTATGTTCTTGGTTGTTGTAAAGAGAACCATAAGTTTCTTTAAAATTCCTCTCTCCAACTTCTCTGTGGCATATGGGACCTTTGATTTTCTCCATGATTTTTTATTTTAACATACTCTTACGGAGGATGTCGGAGGATGTCAACTTTTCAGGTTCATGATCGTATAAATGACGATAAAGGAGGCTAGCCATCTATAGACGGTTTCATACTTAGCATTCCAAGGAAACCTCTTGTAGAACCTCTTTATTCTGTGCTTGATGTAGAAAAACCACCTCTCTACCACATTCCTCTTCCCAAAGGTCTCATGTTCCCATTTCATTGGAAGCGCTTTGACTGCACTCATATACCAAGGTCCCTTATCAGTGGTGCATCCCTCTTAGCGGTCCAAGAGTCCCTTTTTCCTGAAAGATACATAAACACAGGCAAACCTTTCTCATCTACCGCAAGCCACAGGTAGTAAGTCCTCTCCCCTGCTTTTACCTTTGTCTCATCCACATAGACCCAAATAGCAATCGTATATATTGCCTGAAGGGCTCTTCCTACTGCATGGAACCATTCTCTGAGGGCTTCTATGCTTACTTTATAACCCTCGTGAAGTAGGAACTCCCTTACTGTTCTTAGGGAAAGTCCCTTAAAGTAAAGAATTACAGCTTCTGCTTTTAGGCTTACGGGAAGCCTATGCCACTTAAAAACTTTGCTTAGTATTTCTTCTATTACTTGTCTTGCCTTCATATTTCTAAGCGTATCAGAACTGCTTCATGTCCTAGCCATCAACCAGCCCAGTCTATGAATGCCAAAAGTTGACATCTTCGTAGTTTTTATTATAAATCTTATCTTCTTGCCTTCCATTAAATTAAAGATCGCCCACCATACAAATGCTATTGAAACACCGTCTCTAATTTGTATTAATCCAAAATTTGGATAGAATAATAGTATGAAAAATAAAAAGCTTAAGAAAGTTGAAGGACTATATTTGTATATTAGGTATGCACTTAAAGACACATAGATAAAACTAAAAAATAGCAAAAATGATGCCCAGCTTCCGCTAAATAATATTTGATTGACATACACCACTAACCAATAAAAAGGTTCACGAGATAAAAAGTTAAAATGATTTGGTCGAAGGTCTATTGTTTCATAATAGTTCAAACTATCAGGACTAAATCCCAATGGTAAAAAAACAGGAATTATAATTAAGATAAGCGATATAACAATGAAAATATACATTTTAATTAATTCCTTAAGTTTTTTATGCTTGAAATGCATATTTGCATCCCTTTCCATTGACATCATTCAATCTCTCCAGATACAACTAATTTATACAACTCTTCCCACTGATTTAACCACCCTTCATAGTCCAAAAATTTTTGAGCACTTTGTTTTATTATTTCAGATTTATTCCTCCAATCCGAAATCTCGCTTTCAAACTTCAACATTTTTTCCTCTAAATCTCCTTCTTTATAAGGGTCAAAAAGCATACCATTCACACCTTCTATAATCATCTCTGGAACACCGCCAATATTACTTCCAATAACTGGAATGCCAAACGCAAAGGATTCTACAACAACCATTCCGAGAGCTTCATACCAAATGCTTGGAACAATAGTAACATCTATCTTTTTAAAAAAATCCTTAGGATCTACTCTACCCATGAAAATAATAGAATCATCTTTGTATTTAGACTTTAGATATTCTTCATAATCTTTTTTTCCTGAACCAGCAACAAACAACCTATAATTTGGCTTTTTAATTTTATGGTAAGCTTTTAGTAAAACTTCTACTCCTTTATTTGGTGCTAAAGTTCCAATAAACCCAAAGTTTATATAATTTAAGTCTATCATTTTATTTATATTTACATCCAATTTACGTGAATTATATATCACTTTTTTTATAGGAACATCTTGAAAGTATCCATGACTTAAATAATAATTTAGTATAAAATTGCTTACCCCAACAACGGCTTTTAATTTATTTGATCTTGATTTATATGGAAGTCTCATTAATCTACAGGTTAAGCATTGTTTTTTACAAACATTGTTATTTTTAAACATGTTAGTTGGACATAAAAGATATAAATCGTGAAGAACTTGTATGGCTGGTACATTGGATTTACTCACAGCATCCCATATAGAGCAAGACCAACCTTGAGTATTGTGAATTGATACAATATTAGGTTTAAAGTTTCTAATCTGTTTAAGCACAATTTTCTTAGATATAGGGTTATAAATATCTAAAATATGCCATAACCTTCTTTTTAAAAAGGGTTGCCTTATCTTTCCATACGGTAGATAGATATTAGGAATTTTAGCCCTATAAACCGGAATTCCATCTATCACTTCTTCCTTATCATCTTTATCCCAAAAACTTAAAACTTTTACTTCATGACCTAAATTTTGAATTCCTTCTACCAAATTTTTTAAAGTAATTTCTGCTCCGCCACCTATGTAAGGTTCATATAAAACATTTATAAACAGTATTCTCATTTTTAATCTCTCTTTCCAAGGTTTCCTTTATATCCGTCTTTTATCGCTTTTATAATTATTTTTAAATTTTTAGTGCTTATCATACTAATTAAGAGTAGGTACATAAAAACGTTAATCCAATAGATTGCCCTATTATTTACCAAATTGTTTATTTCAAAGTAAACCCTGTTCCTAATACTATAATATACTCTAAAAGGATTTGCTTTTGAAATTATTGAAAAGGATGTTTCCTTATTTTCTTTTGGGACATGCCATGAAAGCTCAATATCATCAATTTTGCTATCAAATATTAGATAAATCTTCCCTCCGTTTTTGGTTATTCTATAAGACCATTCATGGTCATCTGCATATAAATAAAAACTTTCATCTGGATAGCCAATTTTATTTAATATCTTCTTGTGTATAAATAAACCTCCGTATGGTGCTACTGGGACTTTTCCAAATTTAATATCTTTATCATTTAAGGTCATTTTTTCATCAAAAAAGACTCTTTTTAGATATCTAAAAATTTTTTTTGGCAATTCTTTTATATGAAACCCTAAAAAACTATTTTTTAACCCAATTACAATTTCTGGTTTATTTAAAATAATTGCCTGTTTTGCAGCTTGTTCCTTTTTAAAACGATAAGATAAAAGCGCAATTCTTTCTTTTTTATTCTCTATTTCTAATGAATTCCAAAAATTTAACAGAACTTTTAATGCCCCTTCCATTGCCTTATTATCATCATCCAAAAGCCATATAAATTCACAGTCTGGATCGTTATATGCCTCTTCCAATCCTCTTTTAAATCCACCAGCAGAACCATAGTTTTCATCAAGATATAAAACTTTTATCTTTTGATTGCCAAGTTCTTTTTCGTATTCTCTTAGCTTTTCTCGACTTTCTGGCTTTGAATTATTATCAACAACAATAATTTTACAAACACCTTCCTTTAACGCAGCGTCTATCACTTGCTTTAAAAAGTGGAATCTGTTTCCGTATGTTACAGTTACTACACAAACCTTATCTTCCATATACACTCTCCAAGCACTCTATCGTATCAATCCAGCCATTGTAGTTAATCAATATTATATAAACTTTTGGATAGTTCATTTGCTCAGCTCTCACAGTTCACGATTTATTGTTTTAATTTTTAAAATTATTAAAATAAGCAAAATAGACTCGCTCAACACTAATGCATAGTGTCCTCTTTATTGTGTAAAAAATTCTCCAGGAAGAGCATGGTAGTTCCCCGATTCAATCTCCTTAAACCCCCTTAACTTCCTTGAGTTTAACCTCTCATTCAGCTCTTTCAAGAGCAAATATAATAATCTTTCCACTGATCCTTCATCTGGAAATACTTCTATTACCTTTATCCTCCTTTTTATTTCTTTCGCTAATCTTTCAAGCTGATTAGTTGTATAAATAAACTGTCTTATCTCTTTTGGATACCTCAAAAAGGTTAATAAGGCATACGCTTTATCCTCCCATTTTTTCACTACCTTAGGATATATCTTACCCCATCTTTCCTTTAATCTTAATATCTCTTCCTTAGCTTTTTCTTCTGTTTCTGCTCTATATATCCTTTTT
>Ga0080004_1144292_pt1 | contig 11799 bp, 12 predicted proteins | sample WasSprMetagenome_FD_69207 | JGI IMG/M metagenome (GOLD analysis project Ga0080004, IMG submission 69207) | Sulfidic aquatic microbial communities from Washburn Spring, Yellowstone National Park, USA - WS (SPADES assembly) (version 2) | ecosystem: Environmental > Aquatic > Thermal springs > Hot... | reverse complement strand
TCGGAGCACTAATAGTAGAATTCGGAGACAGGCTGAAAACGAGGAGAGAAGAGTCAACGAAGACAAGAACACACCTAAGAATCATAATATACTGCCTAAAAATCCTAGTGAGGTGGACATATGAATAGTTGGACACGCCCTATATAGCCTTTTATGAGCTTAGTGATTTTGAGTGGGAGGTTGTTAAGCATTTACTGCTCCCTAGGTCTGGATTAGCATCTATTAGAGAGCATGAAATGGTTGCTGTAGACAGCTCAACAGTTGAAGCTAGGAAGAGAGCTCATAAGATACGATGGATTTAAGCATAAGAAAGGGCTCAAAGATACATGCATGGCTCTAAGAGGCTTGTACAGCTCTCGTGGGCTCAGCACATGATATAGAAACTATAAGGAGAAGTCTAGAATCTGTGGATGTAGAGCCTGACACCCCAGTTAAACCCTAGGAGTGTAGAAAGCTGAGACCAATCAATATTGAACTATATAAGAGGGTGAGGTCTGCTGTAGAAGATTCTTCAGATAAGTCAAGAACTCTAGGAGAATCGCAATGAGATATGAGGGGCTAGCTATAACATATTAAAGCCCTAATCGTAATAGCATCCATAACGATACAACTAAGATACAGAATTTAGAGATGAGTTCATAGCATACGAGAGAAAACATAAATTCATCTCAGATTATTACCTTATAGAGCAATAATATGTCAATTGACTATCCGTTATTTCTAGGACTCGATATTGGAACCTATGGGACTAAGGGTTGTCTAGTCAGTTGCTCTGGTAAGATTTTGGCTACGGCTTATATTGAAACACCTTTATCTACATTATTTGGAGAATACGTCGAAGACTGGCCAGATCTATGGTGTGATGCCTGTCTACAAACTATAAGGGGTATTTTAAAGTCTTCTAAAGTAGACCCCCTCGATATAGGAGGTATTTCTATAAGCGGTTTCGCACCTACCTGCGTTGCCGTAGATAAGCAATTTATGCCTATAAGACCGGCAATAATTTGGATGGATAGGCGAGCTGTCAAGGAAACTAAAATGATAAAGGAAGAGATAGGCGAGGAAATAATATTTAAGAAGACTGGAAATATTATAGACCCCTATTTTGGTTTCACAAAGATTTTATGGCTCAAAAATAATGAGCCAAGAACATGGGAAAAGATTCACAAAATATTGACTATTCAGGGATACATAATCTATAAATTAACAGAGGCTAACTGCATAGATCATTCAAGTGCAGGCAATATTGGTGGAATATACAACATCCATAAGAGAAGCTGGGAAGAAGAATTAATGGATGAACTTCAAATACCCAGAGAATTTTTCCCAGAGAAAATTAATTGCTCGAAAGATGTCATTGGTGAGATAACATTAGATGGTGCAAAGATCAGCGGTTTGGCAAAAGGTACGCCGGTAGTTGCAGGAGGTGTTGATGCAGCTGTATCAACCTTAAGTGTAACAGCGTTAAATGATGGTGAAATGGTATCCATGATAGGGACTTCAATGTGTAATGGTGTGGTTCAAGATGAGTTAAGATTATCCAAGAAAATTGTAACTCTACCGCATGTAGCATACGACTTAGAGAAGATATATTCTCACTCTGGTGTTGCAACAGCTGGAGCAGTAGTTAGATGGTTTAGAGATACGTTATCTCAACATGAGAAACTAGTTGCAGAAAACTCAAACATCTCTGCATATTTGATTTTAGATAAGATGGCTGAGGGGATAAAACCCGGAGCAAATGGGTTAATCTTCACACCACATATGATTGTTGGTGAGAGGGCGCCGTTCTGGAGCATGAATATGAGGAGCTGCTTATTCGGGTTAACAATATCGCATACAAAAGCCCATATATATAGAGCTTTCTTAGAATCAATTGCTTATGCTCTCAGATATAGTATAGAGGTAGCTAGCGAGGCCGGTATCCCAATAAAACGTATCATACTAGTAGATGGAGGGGCTAAATCACCGATTTGGCGAAAAATCATGGCAGATGTAACTGGGCAAGAACTGTATTACGTCGAGGGAGCTCCAGGAGCTCCACTCGGGGACGCATTATTAGCGGGCGTTGGAACAGGTCACCTGAAATATGAAAGTATTTACGACTGGGTCAGGGTAGACCAATCAGTTAAACCTACGCTTGAAAATAGTAACATCTACGACAAGCTTTATAAAATGTATGTAAAGCTACACGAAGCTCTTGAAGAATGCTATGCATTAGCCTCAGAAGTGTATTAAAGCCTTTACACACACAGCCTCCCTATATACATTATTAATCTGGCCTATACATAACTTCTTAGCATGGTCATTATTTATTTTTTACTTGACCATACCTCGTCTTCTTAAATTCTTGAAGATACCTAATCTCTTCCTCAGAGAATTCCTGAGGCTTACCCAGGAGAAGAGAGAAGATCGCTGAAGTTGCGATATCTTCAACTACTACAGCATTATCCAATGCTTCTTCACCCGTCTCTCCATGAACGATGACTCCATGTCTTGGAAGAAGAGCAGCCTTGCTAGTCTTTAATGCATCAACTATGCTTTCAAGTTCTTCAATATTACTCGTCCCTGGATATGAATACTTCTTCACTACAGGTATCCTTCCACCAAATGTGAAAGCCTGCTCAGAAGCTATACATGGGATATCACTTCTAAGTATCGCAAAGACAGTCGCCATCGGAGAATGTGTATGAACGACATAGTTTGCCTCCTCGATGTTCTTATGTACGAAGACGTGCATAGGAGTCTCGCTTGAAGGTCTAAGATTGCCAGATACAACCCTGCAATCTAAATCAACTATTAATAGGTTCTCTTTAGCGACCTTCTCTTTCTTAAATCCACTAGGAGTGATAACAACATAGTAAGCATTTGGAATACGTGCACTAACTACACCAAAGGTACTCTTAACAAGCCCCTCCTCGAAAAGCATCTTCGAAACATAGAGTACTTCATCCATGACTTTACGGACAACCTCTCTATCTATCCCCTTAACGCTCATTTCACAAAGTAAATTATTTATGTTCTATTTAAGTTGTCAACTGCTTCTTAATCCATCTTGGATAGCATAATGCTTGTTCGTATAACCCCTCACACATAAATAATTTAAAATACATCTCAACTTCTATAAAGGATGAGTCATGGAGAAAGATGAGATAATTATCAATACGATAAGATTTCTCAGTATAGATCAAGTAGAACATGCGAAATCCGGGCATCCTGGAATGCCTCTAGGCGCAGCACACATAGGATACATAATATTTGATAGATTCTTAAAGTTTAATCCTAAGAATCCTAGATGGATTGATAGAGACCGTTTCATACTATCCGCAGGTCATGCAAGTGCAATGCTCTACTCACTCCTCTTCATTAATGGATATGATATCTCAATAGAAGATTTGAAGAGGTTCAGACAGCTTGATAGCATCACCCCGGGACACCCAGAGAATATTTTAACCCCAGGCGTTGAAGTGACTTCTGGTCCATTGGGTCAGGGATTTGGAAATAGTGTAGGTATGGCTATAGCTGAGAGGTATCTGTCAAGCTACTTTAATAGAGATGGCTTTAAAGTAATCGATCATTATACATATGTCCTGGCAAGCGATGGAGATTTAATGGAGGGGGTTTCCAGTGAAGCTGCCGCCTTAGCTGGACACTTTAAACTTAATAAGCTAATAGTTGTTTGGGATAATAATAAGGTTAGTATTGATGGTCCGACTTCTTTAGTGTGGTCTGAGAATGTTTTGGAGAGGTTTGATGCATTAGGATGGTATGTTCAAGATATTGAAGATGGATATAATCTATCAAAGATTGAAGATGCTATAAGAAATGCAAGAGAACAGGAGGATAAGCCGTCATTCATAGCTGTCCGAACGCATATAGCGTATGGAAGTAGACTTCAAGATGATAGCCGAGCGCATGGTGCTCCACTCGGTAAAGAAGTAGTAGAGGAAATGAAGAAGAAATTTAATTGGCCTATAGAAGAGTTTTACACACCCGAAGAAGTTTGGAGATATAGGAAGGAGAAGATTAAGAATGGAGTTATGATAGAAGAGGAATGGAGGAAACTATTTGAGCGATATAGAGAAACTTATCCAGACCTTGCTGACCTACTCTTAAGATGCTTCAATAGAGATTGGGGTAAAGAATACAAGAAATTCTTACCAGTATTTACTGAAGGAATGGCTACACGTGCAGCCAGTGGTAAAGTCTTAAATGCTATAGCTAAACATATCCCAACGATGTTGGCTGGCTCAGCTGACTTGTTTGAATCAACCAATACATATTTACATGGTCTAGGAGACTTCCAAGCAGATAACCCTCTAGGGAGGAATATACATTACGGTGTTAGAGAACATGCGATGGGAGCGATAATGAATGGGATGGCGTATCACGGAGGTATCTTACCATATGGTGGAACTTTCCTGGTATTCTCTGATTATATGAGGCCAGCGATTAGGTTAGCTGCAATGGCAGGGCTCCAAGTAATCTACGTCTTCAGCCATGATTCTCTATGGATTGGGGAGGATGGACCAACACATCAACCTGTGGAACAGCTTTCTTCACTTAGGCTTATACCGAATCTATGGGTTATTAGACCATGCGACCCTAACGAGGTATCAGTAGCATGGGAGGTGGCTATAGAAAGAAAAGATGGCCCAACAGCTATAATATTAACACGTCAAAAGGTGGCTATACTTGATAGGGATAGGCATCCACCCGCAGATGGTATAAAGCGTGGTGCATATATACTTGCAGACTCTGATGGAGAACCGGACTTGTTAATAATAGCTTCAGGGTCAGAAGTCCATCTAGCACTTGAAGTGAAGAAGATGCTTGAAGAAAAAGGAGTGAAAACAAGAGTAGTTAACATGGCTTCTTTCGAGATCTTTGAAGAACAAGATGAAGAATATAGGAAGAACGTGATTCCGAAAAATATTAGGAAAGTAGCTATAGAAGTTGGTAGGGGATTATGTTGGCATAAATATGTTGGAGAAGACGGTCTAATCATAGGTGTTGAGAAATTTGGTAAATCAGCCCCCTTCCAAGAGCTTATGAAAGATTATGGATTTACTGCAGAAAAAATATATGAGAGGATTGTAAGATATTATGGGTTACTTTGATGAATCCTCTAACTGGTCATGTTAGATTGGTCAAAGGAGAAAGTTCTCTTTTCTCGGTTAACAAAGTGTTTCTTTGGTGATATATCGAAAAAGCTGGAGGAGAGGTTGTTGATAGATGCTTCCCAGCTAAAACTTTATTATTTCTAGTGAACTTTTCCCTTTAATAATGTTTGTGCTTAGATTTTATGGAAAACATGACATATTTTGTAGTGTTGTGTGTGCAGTAGCATTATCTACATGTACTCCCTCTATAGTGATTATAGTGACTTTTCACAAATACTAGTAAAAGGTTTAGTCATGAGATATGTCAGGGTTGGATCCACCCTACACAAGCTAAACCTCATCTAAAAAAGAATCAATTTATTATCTTCTAGAAATTATTTAAGTAAGCGAAGCATAATCTTTCACACTTGAAATAAAGAAAGTAGCCACCCCGACAGCTATCCGCAGGAAACTCACACCCGATGTAGATATTATTGCATAAACTAGTTCTTCAAGGCTAGACAGGCCAGCTATATGTAGAACTCATCTCAAGACTATTTAAGCTTCTCTTTCTTGGTTTTCATTATGGGGTTTCGTGAGCTTAGTGATTATGAGTGGGAGGTTATCAAGAGTCTGCCTCCTCCTAGGTCTAGGGTTGGTAGGCCTAGAGCTGATGATAGAATTGTCTTGAAGGGCATACTCTACGCCCTCACCACAGGCTGTAGGTGGATGGATATGCCTAGGTTCGTATAAGACTGCTTGGAGGAGGCTTAAGAGATGGCAGGATGAAAGAGTATGAGATAGGATATTCAAAGCGTTATCATCTATTAGAGGTTGTGAGATTGTTGCTGTTGACAGCTCAATTGTTGAGGCTAAAAGGGGGGAGAAGTAGTGGGATACGATGGCTTCAAGCATAAGAAATGCTCAAAGATACATGTAGCGAATAATTATAAGGTATGAGAGGCTAGCATCAACATACAAAGCCCTAGCAACAATGACATCAATAATCATACGCCCAAGATACGGAATTTTTGAGACGCGTTCGTAAATAATAATAGTGAATTCTTTCCAATGTTTCTTTGATTACAATTACTTACTATGTATATAAGTTGTAGTTAATATAAGTTTTTTAATCCCTGCGTTAATTCTTAGATGCTAAGAGATGAATGAAATAGAACTATTTTCGGAAGATGAACTTAAAGAAGAAATTATTAGGATTTCTAAGACATTGTATGAGAGATCTCTTATAACTGCATTGGGTGGAAACATTAGCGCTAGATTACCAGGGGCAAATGAGTTCTGGATTACTCCAAGCCAGGTCTTTAAAGGTGCTTTAAAACCTGAAGACCTGGTTAAACTCAATATGGAAGGCGAGATAATTGAGGGGATTCTTAAGCCATCTATTGAATGGCCGATGCATGCTGCAATCTATAAAGTAAGACTAGATGTTAATGCAATAGTTCATGCTCATAATCCAACGGTTCTCGGCTTAACACTTGCTGGCAAGAAACTCAAGTCTACGATAACAGATGAAGCTGTAATCCTCTTAAGAAGAATAGAAGAAATAGAATTCAAGTTCCCTGGAACAGTCTACTTAGCTGAAGCAGTTTCTTCAGCCGCTTCAAAAGGTGGTAGAGCAATCGTCTTAAAAAATCATGGAGTTCTAGGGCTTGGAACAAACCTCCTAGAAGCAGAAGCAATAGTTGAACTTTTAGAAGCCATCGCTACGATAGAGTTTATCTGCTATGCTCTAGGAAAAGAACCTGAAGAAGTTCCTCCAGAAGAAATAGAAGTAGCTAAGAAATACTGGGGGATATAATTGAAAAGTTATTGTGGAAGATTACTCTACATAGACCTCACAGCTGAGAGTATAGAGAAGAAAGAGATCCCTGAAGACTACCTACTAAATTACATAGGAGGTTCAGGTCTCGCAGTCCGGATAATATTTGACCTAGTTGACCCAGCTATAGACCCATTATCGCCTGAGAATGTTCTTGTCTTTATGACTGGCCCACTGACTGGAACGATAATGCCTACTGGTGCAAGAATGACTGTTGCAGCCAAATCACCTTTAACTAAAGGTTGGGGAGAAGCACATGCAGGAGGCTTTTGGGCAACTGAATTAAAGAAAGCTGGATATGATGGTATAGTGGTGACGGGTAGAGCTGATAAGCCATCATATATATACATTTGTAATGATGAAGTCCAGATAGGCGACGCAAGTAAGCTATGGAGGTTAGATACTTACCAATCAGACTTAGAATTGAGAAGGATTACCGGGGAAGATGTTAAATGTGCTGTCATAGGTCCAGCGGGAGAAAACTTTGTGAACGTAGCAGGAATATTTTTCGACATTAGTCTAGACGGTCCTCGAGCAGCTGGAAGATGTGGTATAGGCGCTGTAATGGGGTCGAAGAATCTGAAAGGAATAGCGGTGAAAGGCTCAAGGAGCGTGGAGGTCGCGGATCCACAGAGACTCAGAGAATACTTGAAAAGAATTCTTCCATCAATTATGTCTTTTCCTACAACTCAGATTTACTCAGCATACGGCACCGCTGGAGAAGTGGCACCACTATACATTTATGGGGACTTCCCGATAAAGGATTTTAGCCTAGGAGTCTGGGATGGTGTAAAGAATCTGGAGGGAGAAGCTGTTGCGGAAAAGATAGTTAAGGGTCGTAGAGCGTGCTTTAACTGTCCAATAGGTTGCTGGAGATATGTCAATTGTGAAGTTGATGGAGAGAAGGTAACTGGTAGAGCAGTAGAATACGAGAGTCTAGGAGCACTTGGCTCTCTACTAATGATAGATGATTCTGCGAAGGTAGCGTACCTTCATCAACTCTGTAATAGGGTAGGTGTAGACGTTATCTCTACCGGCGTAACAATAGCATGGCTTATTGAAGCATTTGAAAAAGGACTGATCGACCAAGAAATGCTTAATGGTCTTCAACCAAGATGGGGGGACTATAAATTCATTGAAAACATGATAAAGATGATTGGTGGGAGAGACGGTATAGGCGACTTGTTGGCTAGAGGGGTTAGGGAAGCCTCTAAAGCTGTTAAAGGATCTGAATCTTTCGCTATGCATTCGAAAGGGTTAGAAATCCCAATGCATGACCCAAGGGCTTTTATGGGAATGGGACTACAATATGCGACATCTAATAGAGGTGCATGCCATCTATATGGATTTGTACTCAGAATAGAGCAGGGTGAGAGAGTAACAGACCTTGGAATACATGAAAGAGTTCAAAGATTCGATATTAGAGGCAAGGGGAGAATAGTGGCAATAATGCAGGATTGGAGTGAGGTTATCGAAGCAATGGGTTTCTGCAAGTTCTTACAAGTAACCCCGGGACATGTAGCATCGATATATTCGCTTGCCGTTGGAATAAGGACAACCGCTAAAGATTTGTATATGAAGGGTACAATGATATTCCACTTAAAGAGGATATTTAACTTAGCATGCGGGATAACTCCTAGAGAAGATACGTTACCGGATAGACTGCTTAGAGAACCATTATCCGAAGGTGGAGCGGCAGGAAAAGTTGTAGAACTAGCAGAAATGCTTAGAGAATATTATGAATATAGAGGTTGGAAAGAAGACGGGTATCCGAGAAAGGGGACCTTGAGTAATCTAGGTCTCCTAGAATTAATTAAGGGAAGCAGGTTCACTGCCTACAAAGAGCTTCTAAACAAAATAGAATAATTCCTCGATTAATTTCTAAGAAGCTTGCCATTTGCCAGATAAACATTCATAGAGTGTTATTCACTTTACTCACTCTTCTCCGGAAGCTAGATCAATGAATTTATTAACATAATTTTCTAATGCATCACCGTCTATCTGAAGTTTAGGTGTTTCTTCTAGAGGCAGTTTAACTTTTATCTCATATAGGTTTAAGCCTTCGATAGCACAACTATGACATATAACAATTCCAAGTCTAGTTATTTCACTGAACATGATTTTACGACGGCTTACTGACCTAAGAGTGTAAATAGGATTGATAGATGCATGTTATTATTCGCGAATCAAAAGTGTCTGGATAGAGGGTATGTTTGAAGACCAGGAGATATGTCTGGTCGTATAGATCTTGTGGCCATCATGATGTCAATGTTATTCTATAATAGGATAGGCATAAGGAATCATATGTAGTTAGAGTTTAAACCGACTCTTAGGACTCTAAACACTATACCATCAAACTATAATGGTGGGAATGCTCATCCGGACACTATGTGATAATGACTAAAAATAGTTAAACAAAGTAGATTCTAGGAGACGTATATTTCTCCAATAATGTAATAGACTATGTAAATCTAAATTTTTAAATAATCCCAAATGCTTTTATTCATCATATGAAAATATTCCTAGATACGGCAGATATCGATGAAATTGAGTTTGCCATTTCTGCTGGAGTGATTGATGGAGTTACTACTAATCCATCGCTGATCAAGCAGGCTGTTCAGAAGAGGGGTGGATCTATCGATATGGAGGAGTATATTGAGAAGATACTTGAATTGACTCCAGGTCCTGTTAGCTTAGAGGTTATCAGTGTGAGTTCTGAGAAGATGGTTGAGGAGGCTCGCCTACTTTATAGTAGGTTTAGGAAGCATGGTCAAGTGGTTATTAAGATACCTGTATGCTCAAGCCTTGATGGTGTGAATAATCTCTATGATGGTTTAAGAGCTATTAGAATACTTACTAGTGAAGGTATACCAGTGAATGCGACTCTTGTAATGTCTCCTGAGCAGGCTATTCTCGCAGCTAAAGCTGGAGCAACTTATGTAAGCCCATTCGCTGGTAGAATAGATGACTATGTAAGAGATAGGATCGGGATGAAAAGGGGAAGAGACTATCAGAAATCAGACTACTACGACTTCAACTTAATGAAGAAAGTTGAATCAAAAGCAATTGATAAAGTACTTTCCTCAAAGAATACAAGTTCACCTAGAGAAGTATACTTAGACGCAGAGGTCAGAGATGCTGTATCAAGATTGAATGATAATGGAATACATAGTGGGGTTGATCTTGTAAAATCTATTGTAGCTATCTTTAGAAATTATCATTTTAAGTCTCAGGTGATTGCTTCAAGTATTAGGAATGCGAGGCAGGTGAGAGAGATGGCGGAGATAGGCGTAGACATAGTTACGGTGCCATTCCACGTACTGAGAGACATGCTAATCCACTACAAAACAATAGAAGGAATCAATGATTTCATTAAAGACGTCGTAGAACCATATAGAAAAATATTCACTTGGTGAAATGACCTAATAAGGTATTCTAAACTTCTACATCTACACCTAACTCTCTCAAGATGGTTACTGCATAATGAAATGCCTCCCTAGCCGTTCTTAGAGATTTTTCAGCATCCACATCGCTATAGATATCCCAAGGTGTCAGCCCCCTAAGAGGCTCCCCATAAGTGCTTCTTCCATGCTCCGGTGCAAGCAATTGAGTTATTTCAGCAAGTCTCTTTACCCTTTCAGTCATTTCTGAAGGCATCCTTGAAATTATTTCTAATAGTTCAGGTGAAGGGTCATGGCTCCAGCTTGGAATTCTATAGAATGCTATGACAGCTTTTCCCGAATTATCTGCTGAAAGCTGTGAAGATGAGACTGTAGTTCTCCAATCACTCCTGTTATACGCTTTCTCAGCTTCTTCTAGATACTTCCTAGCTAGGTTTATTCTGTACAGTATTTCGTTGATAGGGTTTAGTTTCAATTCATCTCACTCTACGGATACACTATATAGAGCTATTGGTTTACCATCTATTCTCCGCCATCCATATTTACCATCTGGCAGCCTGTATCTCTCCAAGTTGGCTTTGTTTATCAAGAGCTTACAATCCTCAATTAACTTCCTCAGTATGTCCTCGGGATCATGTATAATTACTGCATCGTAGAATATGTTTAACATAAGAGGTGTGACTTCATACTCTTTATCAAGCACCTCATCAACTCGAATATCGACTAATGTTAAAGGTTTCCTAACTTTTTCTGATAATATCCCATATATTATACCTCTTACATCGAAGCCTCCAATACTACAAGTACGTCAACGTCACTTTTCTCATCAGCTCCCCCACGGGCCCAGCTCCCGAATAATGCTAAACCAAGAAATTCATCTCTAAGCTCTTCCGCTAATCTGGTAGATGCATTCTTAAGCAATCTTACAATCTCTTCAAGCTTTTCCATTGACCTCGTCACCGAATAATACCTTCAAGATAATAACTTTTACAACGATGTGGTTTAACCATAATTAGCTCATTTAACCTTTAATTACACCATTTAGAGATTTATAATGGGCGAGCGGCGGGGCGGGTCACGGGGAACTCCCGAGGAAGTTCCTCCCCCTAAATGAAGGCACGTGGCGCCGTGAGGCGCTGGGGGAGACCCCAGGAAACGCATCAGAAACGAGACCCTCCACCTACGATGGAGATGATGTGGTGTCGAGCCATTGATTGGAGTAGGTGGAGGTTGGTTGAAACGGGCGGCCCACGTGGGGAAAGGCTGGAAGCCGATGATCCAGCCTTCAGAGAGGCTTCTAGGAGCCGACTAGACGGATCCTGCCTAAACACAGAAGGAGGGCTACCGCCGCACGCCCAGCATAAAATTCAGGTCTACCAACCATTTTTCAGCATAAATTCTGTCGCTCTTAATCCATTTTGTGTTGGTGAGTTTTTATACCTTTACTATTAGTTTG
>Ga0080004_1140576_pt1 | contig 11800 bp, 14 predicted proteins | sample WasSprMetagenome_FD_69207 | JGI IMG/M metagenome (GOLD analysis project Ga0080004, IMG submission 69207) | Sulfidic aquatic microbial communities from Washburn Spring, Yellowstone National Park, USA - WS (SPADES assembly) (version 2) | ecosystem: Environmental > Aquatic > Thermal springs > Hot... | reverse complement strand
GGGAACCCCCAGCGGCGCAGCCACGAGCGGGTGATCTCCCGCGCCCAGTTCGGCCGCGCCGTAACATAGGCGATCTCCCAGCCGGCGGAAGCCGCCGCGTCCAGCGCCTCCTGCGCCCCGGGGAGCGGGACGGCCTCAGCGAACACCTCCGGGTGCCGCCGGAACCAAGACTCCGGATCCAGAATCCCGGCCGGACGCAGGTCGTACGTCTCCCACCGCCAGCCGCTTCCCAGGCCCAGGCACGCGGCAATCGCCTCGTTCACCTGAGCCAGGGTGTTGCACACGTCGACCGCCACCAGCCTCTTCACGGGGTAGCCCCTCCTGGGAAGCCCGCCAGGGCGCGCGCCAGGTAGTACCGGTAGAGGCCGACCAGGTGGCGCCGCCTTCCCCCGAGCTGGGCCGGGACCGGGTACGCGAAGGGGCTGCGCAGCCGGCCCTTCACGCGCAGCACATCCTCGACCAGGGCCTTCACGCGCTCCCGCGTCTCGCGCCGAGCCGGAAACACGACGCCCTCGAGTGTCCAGCCGCCCACCTCCACGCGGCATGGCTCTACCCGCCGCGGGGAGGAAGAGCGCAGGTCCCAGCACACCGGGAAGCGGCGCTCGGGCTCCCGCACCTCACCCCAGTCCGGCTCGGGCCCGTCCACGGGGTCGCCGTCCCGGGCCCACTTCCCAAAACCCGGGTTGCGGTTCACTTGCTCCACCTCCTCAGGAAGCCAACCGGCCCCCGGGGATCTCCCGGGGGCCGGCATCCGTGGCAGGCACCCGCCTTATGCGTGGCTGAGCGCAGCCTCGGCCACGCAGAGGGAGCCCACCTCCACCACCGCAGGGAGGCAGGCGGTCCCGCAGAACGGACAGAACGTCCGGTCCTGCCGCGGCCGGGCCTGATCCCGGTAGAACACGCCCCCGCTGCGCCACCACCCGCAGCGCGGGCACGTCGTCCGGACTGCGACCAGCACCGGGCCACGGCTGTCCTGCCACATCTTTTTCATGCTTCTTCCCCCTTCCGCCGCCCGGCGGACCCGGGCGGGAATTTCACCCTGCGCATCCCCCGCCGCGCAGGGGACGCACTCGGGCTGGAAAGGGGCGGCGGCCCTCCGGGGACACGCCCCGAGGCCGCGTCAGAAGAGGAAGGACCAGAACTCGGGTTCGTATGGTTCGCCGGCAAGCAGGGCAGCTTCTTCAGGCGTAATGACCCGCCTGAGCCACATCCCGGCGAGTCCGTCCCACCCGAACAGGAGTGCGGAAGGAGTTGCTCCGGCCACGCATTCCCTCCCCACCCGCAGTACGGTTACGGGCGGCGTCCACTCGTCGCCCACATACTGGCAGCACGTGAGCTCCGAGGGGCTGGGAAGGTACAGGTGGTTCTGTGGCTGTTCCTCCGACCCGCCGCCCAGGGGCCGGAAGAAAACCTTCCACCCTTGCCGCTGGTACCACCCCGCCGGGACCGCGGAAGGCCCTGCGGGCCTGAGCTCCCCCACGATCTCCCTCGCCAGGTCCAGCGCCTTTTTGACACAGGCCAGATCGACGGCCTCTTTCCGGATGCGCCTGACCTCGTCCCGATAGACCGCCGGCTCGAGCGCCAGCAGCCACTCGTACTCGGCAAAGGGCTCGGCGCCGTGCTTCTTCCGGGCGTAGCCGAAGGTGAAGGTAACTGCGTTAGCCCGTTTCCTGCCGTCGCGGACGCGCGCTCCAAACCACCAGTCCTCCCGGACCTCAAAAGCTCCCAGCGCCAAACTCCAGTCGATTACCGGGTACGTGACGTGCCGGGTCCTCAGCCCCGCGCCCAGCTCGGAAGCCAGCTGCTTCCGGCAGGGCCCGCCCGGGTTGCCCTTCGCGTGGATGCGCCCGCAGACAGCGCAGACGTACCGCACATCTCCCAGGGCGAAGGCCGCCTTCGCCTCCTCGGCCGAGGAGAACCGGCACGCCCTCACGGCAGCACCTCCTCCCAGAACCGCGCGTCGGAGGGCGGTCCCGCCATGGCGGCCACTTCCTCTGGCTCCAGGAACAGCATGGTCGCCAGCGCCACCGGGCCCCAGGAAAACACCAGGGCGTCGCCCACCAGAGCCACCAGCGCGCGTTCCCCGCGCCAGACCCAGGCTAACCTCTTCCGCCCGTACGACCCGACGCGGGGGGTGCGCCCCAGGAACAGGTCCGAAGCGCACAGGGACCACCCCGGGCGGAACTCCCTCCGCCCGTCCGGAAAGGTCACTTCGGCCCCGCCCGGCACCGCGCGGTAGAACGTCCCGACCGGCCCCGGCACGCCGGGAAAGCTCCCGGGGAGCGCGGACGCAAGCTCGGCAACCCGCCGCCTCCGGCCGGGATCGACGAGGCGGTCCCTCCACCCGGCCGTTACCGCCCGGAACGCGCGCTTTTCCAGGGCCAGGAACGCGTGCGGGTCCGCGGGCAGTTCGAACCACCTTTGCTCCCGGAACCCCACAAAACCGGCATCAGCGACATCCTTCAGCAGGTCCCACACCTTGTCCGCATTCCGCCCCAACCAGAAGGACAGGGTCGGGTTGGCGCAGCAGTCGGCGATCCGATGGGGCGTGCGGAGGACGCGCGGGCTCGTCAGCTGCCCGTCCGGAGCCGCGCACGCCCGCGACAGCATCAGTTCTATGCACCTGGCGGCGCTGTACGCGCCGTCCGGGTTCGGCCGGTGCACCCTGCCGCACACTGCGCAGCGAAACGCGGGCCGGCCCACCGCGAAGGCAGCAACCGCTTCCTCCACGGCGCCGAACGAAACAGCCTTCATGACTCCTTCACCTCCACGGGGCCGGGGAAGCGAGCCCGGACCCTGCGCCTGGTTCCCCGGGAGCCGTCCGACAGCTCCGCATGCAGCCAGCCCCCGGAGTAGGAGAAGGACTGCAGGCGCCAGCCAGCTCCGGGCAGCCCCGCGGCCCTCGCCAGCTCCAGCGCCCACGCCACTCCCTCCACCGCCACCCCGTCAATGCCCGGGGGCGGAGCCGGGACATCCTCCGGCAGCCGGACGAGTTTGGCAGAGCGCACGTCGCCCCGCTCGAACCTGAAGACCTCGAAAGTTGCCTGCTCGAACACGCTCAGATCAGCGAGAACCCGGTCGAGCCACACTTCCGCGACCCGGTACGCCTGCCGGGCTTCGCGCACGGCAGGCATTCTCGCCCCAAAGTCGCGCTCCGCGCGCCTCCGAAGCTCCTCCCTCAGCGCCGGAACTGCCTCCGCGGCCGAAAGGCCCATGACCAGGACCACGAGCAGGTCCTCGGCGTGCGGGCTGAGGAGGACGGGCCCCGGGCCAAGCCACCGGAGGCGCCACCAGGGCGCCGCCACGTGCGACCTGCCTTTCCTTACGAACTCGGGGTACGTGTCCAGTCCGGGCACGAACATGTACATGCCGGGCAGACGCTGTTTGAGAAAACGCAGGCAGCGCCCGTACCCGCCGCCCGGATACCGGTGCGCCTTCCCGCACACGCCGCACCGGAACCGGAAACCCCCTTCGCCGGCAAGCGCCAGTGCCGCCCGGGCCTTCTCGATGCCCTCGAAAGACGTTGTCTTCAATCCATCCTCACCACCCGGCCCCAGGGCGGCTTTCCCGCCCCCTCCACGCACAGGACCCAGAGGACCGGGTAGGGAGGCGACCGGTCGGGGTACGTCCCGCACCCGTCGGTGAGGTAGACGAGTGCGGTAGGCACAATTCCCCGCCGGTCGACTTCCTCGAACACCGGCCGGAAGTCGGTCCCTCCGCGCCCGGAGACCTTCAGTTGCGGAAAGACGTCGCCGCGCTCGACCGTGTGCCAGTGATACACCCTGGCATCACAGTCGACAATGTGAAGAGTAAATGCCCCGCATTCCCATATGGCGCGAACCTCGGCGAGGAACTGCGATAGCTCCTCGTCCGAGATCGAGCCCGACGTGTCCACCCCGACCACGATCTCCTCAACCGCCCGGCCACCGAAGTCCGGGACGTACAGCCCCGCGTGGACCAGCCGGCGGTCGGGCGGGAGCCAGGTATACTCGAACCTTGCCTTCTGGAGGAACTCCGCCAGGACTTCCTTCCACGACACCTTTGGCTTCAGGGCTTCTTCCAGGACCGCCTCCAGGCCGGCCGGCAGTCTCCCCTGCGTCCTGGCCGCCTGCGCGGCCGCCGCCACGCGGGACGCCCACTCGTCCGCCAGCGCCCGCGCATCCACCGTCGGTTCACCGTGCGAATCGCCGGCCGAAGGCGTCCCCGACTGCCCGCACCCGCCCACACCCGGCTCGATGTGGACGTCCCATGGAGCCCCGGTCACGGGGTCGGGCAGGCGTGCGTATATCTCCTCCGCGGCCAGCTGCTCAAACTCCCGGCTGTAGAGCCATTCAGACGGCACCGCCATGCCGCAGCCGCGGAGGATGGCGTTCACCTCGTAGTCCGCAGCGACATTCCACTTCAGGGGCCGCCGCGAACCCCGGCGCCACAGGTGCCCCAGAGCCGGGTGCAGGATTTCGTGGGCAACCGCAGTCTCCAGGAACCCTCTGCCCTTGCGGCACATCTCCTCAACGAACGCCGGGTTGTAGTAAATCCGCCGCCCGTCGGTCGCCATGGTGGGCACCCCGGTGTCCTCCTCCAACTGAAGGAAGAGCGCCAGGGTACCGAAAAAGGGCTGCTTGAGCAACAACCGCGACCGGGCCACTTCCAGGAGGTCACGCGGAGACATTGTCCACGAACACCTCCCGGTGCCTCTGGGCAAAGTCCCGGAACCCGGGATCCATGACCAGCTCGTTCAGGAGGCCAGCCTGCCCCGCGTCTTTGAGACACAGCACCTGGAACGCGACAGGCAGGCGGGGCAGCCACCTCATGAGGTTGCTGATGGCCGCGGCCAGCCGGTCGGGCTTCTTCTTTTTCTTCAGGGAAAGCAGCCGCCCCACCAAGGCCGCGCACACCGCGTAGCAGACGCTCGGCTCCGTGGGAGCCGGCACGTCGCGGCCGGCCAGAATGGCGTCCGGATCGGGCATGTCCTTGCGGGCCCGCAGGAAGGCCGCGAACTCACCCGCCGGCCCGTCCCCCACGCAGCCCGCCACCGCCAGGCGCACAAACCGCCCCTCCGCCGCGTCCAGGATCCGGGAAACGAACTCCCAGGTCCGGGGCGTGGCATAGGCCACCTGCCCGGTGGCCTTCCAGAGGAGGCTGTGCTTCTCCCCTTCCCGGTACCCCAGGAAGGCGATTACCTCTTCGCGGATGCCGTGGGTGTACGCCCACTTCCGCCACGCCTCGGCATCCACCGAAACCCCTTCCGTCGCCAGCTCCAGCGGCGGCAGGGAGCAGCACACGGGGATGTGAACCATCCTGTTCGCCAGGGAGCTTATCATCTGGTAGCTCCCGGCCCGGTCCACCACCCGGTTTCCGGCCGCCACCAGGTGCCAGCCCGGGGGCACCTCGTAGTTCGACAGCCTGCGCTCGAGAAAAAGGCGCAGGGCCGTCGTCTGCACGTCCCGCGGGGCATTGGTGATCTCATCCAAAAACCAGATGCCCCGCTCTCCGTCCCGAACCGGGTCCGGATACTCGTCCGGAGGCAGGTACCTGGTGCGGCCCGTAGCGGGGTCGGGGATCGGGATCCCCGAAACGTCGACGGGATTCCGGTCCGCGAACGTCGTTACCACCAGCCCCCAGCCCTTCGCCCGGGCCAGGGCCCTCACGGTCTCCGACTTGCCCACCCCGGGCGGCCCCCACAGCATCGCCGGGAGCCCCGCCCGCAGGCACAGCTCCAGGGCTTCCTGGATCTCTTCCATTTTTCCGTCACCCTCCCCCAAAATGCGGGGAGCGCCCCGGATGCGGGGCGCTCCCCTTTCTGCTCAGCCTTCTGATCACTTGTCCGGCTGCGCCGGATCCGCGGGTTCAAGCGGCGCTGCGTCGCACGGTTCGCGCAGCAGCCCGACCCCGCCGGCCCGCGGGTCCGGCTTTGCCTGCTCGAACCCGAGCGAAAAGGATGGCTATCCTTTCGCCTCCGCCCCTCTCACCTCTTTCCCAAGCTTCAGGGCCCCGGACCACGCCCGGAGCCCGCGTTTCCGGCAAAGCCGCCCGCGCAACCCGCGGGCGGAACGCACGCGTATGTACGCGGGCCGCCCGGCCCGCTCACGCCTGCTTCCCGGCAAAGGCCTCGGGGACAAGGACCGCATTGGTGATGTCCCTGAGCAGTGCAGCCTTCGCCGCGGCCGCCGCCCGCTCCGGGTCCTCCCTGCCCTCAGAGGCCAGCCGGGAGATGATCTGCGCCGCCTGCGCCACCAGGTGGCGCAGAAGGACGACGGTCTCGGAGACCCTCGCAGCGAAAAACGTGACCACCCGGTCGCCTTCCGCGTCCCGCAGCGCCCCTATGCCCGCCGTGCCCTCCTTCTTTTTCGCTTCACCTCCCTCAGGAGGGGTGAGCTCGACCGCCACGCGTCCGGCTCCGGGCCCAACGGGCGGGACCTGGTGCGGAGGGCCCGCCAGCGCGCCGGCAACTCCCATGAGCACGAGGTCCCGCTGCATGGGGGTCAGGTTCATGCTTAGCGCCAGACCCTGGGCCAGCCGAATGAGCATCGAGCACGCCTGACCCGCATCGGACACCAGGATTGCGATCGAGCCCGGAACGCCCTGGCCAGGCGCAAAGACCGCCAGGCACGGTCCGCGGCCCAAACGCCGCGTCCCCACCCAGAGCTCCGGAGTCGCGTCCTGGAGCTGCCGGGCCAAGTTCTCTTCCATTGCCACTCCCCCTTTCTTCAGCGGTGGAACCACAGCCACCCGGCTGCCGCCAGGAAAGACACGCCGAGGAGCCGGTCGGCCCAGCTGCCCGTCCTCACCACGGGCAGCGAAAACCGCCGGCTCCAGGGCCACAGGAGCGGCACCCCCGCCGGAGTCAGCAGGTCCAGCGCAAGGTGGCTCCCCCAGCCCAGGGCCAGAGCCGGTTCAGCGTCAACTCCGATTCTCCCAACCGCCCACCAGGTGAGGGCCAGAGCGGCCAGGGAATGCAAGAAGCCGCGGTGCTCGAGCACGCCCGCCGCGGCCACCAGCAGACCACAGATAAGGACCGCCCGGTCATGCCGCACCCACCCCAGGTACGCGAGCAGGGCGCCCGCGGCGAACCGGCCGATCCTCCCCAGGGACGAGCCGGGAACGAAGCGCCCGGCAAGGGAGCCCGGGCAGTCGAGGTCGGGAAGGAGAGCCCCGATACCCGCCGCAGCCAGGGCGGCAGGCTCCCTCATCCCCGACCACACCGCAGCAGCCAGGGCGGCGCCAAGGTGGGTAGGCCCTACCAAGGGATCTCCACCTCCTCCAGCTCCTGGCTGATGTCACCCGAAACCGCCCGAGCTCCGTCGCCCTCCGAACGGGACAGTCCCGACTGGGCGCCGGGGAGGGAAGCGCCGGGCACAGCCTGAGCGGCCCGCAGCAGGACCTCGAGATCACTCACCCAGATCTCCAGGGAGGTCTGCTGCCCGTACGGGCCGTCCTCGCGCCGGACCTTCAGCTTCCCCTCCAGCAGCACCCGGTCGCCCTTCTCCAGGCCGACCTCCTCCAGGCGCCGGGCCTGCTTTTCCCAGGCGTTCACGGGCACCGTCTCGCGGCGCCCGTCGTCCTCAACCTGGAGGAGAAACCGAGCGCGAAGGAAGGACTGCCCGTCGCGCCGCTTCACCGCCTGGACCCTGGGAGGTTGCACCACCTCCCCGGCCAGGATAACTCGATTCATCCAACTCCCTCCCCCTACGCTGAACTCCTCAATCGCCGGATATCCGCCGCCGAGCAGCAGGTCGTCCAGCCCCTTCCCCGCGGCAAGCGGCCAGCGGGCCAAGTAAACCCGGTACCCGGAACCCCGGAGAGCCCTGCCCAGTTCGCTCGCGGCGCGGTCGACGAACGGGTTCGTCTCCGCGTCCGCGTCGTACGCTACGACAACCTCGTCCGGAGACATCTCCCGCAGGGCATCAAGGAGCCCGGACGACTTCCAGGTGTTCACCCCGGGCACCGCCACCACCGGCTCGCCGAGGAGCCCGGAAGCAATGTCTGCCTTCAGCGGCCCCTCGGTGACCCAGACCCGCAGGCAGGGAAGGCCCGGCGGCCAAGCCACGTGGCAGAGGGCCCGGGCTGGCGTCCCGCCCGGCCTCCCCGCGGAGGAAAGCCACACATACCGCGGGCCATCGCCCGGGTCGTCGCGCCTGACCTGCAGACCAACCACCCGCCCGCGGACGTCCCGGACAGGGACGAGGAGCCCCGCCGGGCCGGCCACGCGCCACCTGCCCCCGAGCCGCCAGAACCCCGGCACCCCGGCCGGATCCGCCACCCGCGCAACCCGCTCGCCGAGTTCAGCCCGGCCGCCCTCCGGCAGCGTCCGGTACATTCCCCTCTCCACCTGCTCCGGCGTCATTCCCCGGACGGGGGACAGCAGGTGCTCCCGGTGCTCCGGGGAAAGCTCCAGAACGGAAAGCAACGCCCGGTACACTCTATCCCGCACATCGGCGGTCGCACAGGGCTCCGGCTCGACCTTGCGCGCGGGCGGCGCCGCCGCCACCGCGCCGGCCACGATCCGCCCCTTCGCCCCGCAGCGGAAGCAGTAAAACACCTGCTTCCGCGGGTTGGCGTAGAGGTGCCCCTTGCGGTCGCCGCAGAAGGGGCAGTTGACCCGCACCTCGACCCGGCCGGAGGAGCGCAGGCCGAGGGCGGCAGGGTCCAGCTCCAGGCCCACGCCCCTCACCTCCCGTTAAAGCTAGGAATCAGACGGCACAAGGGCCTGGTCGACCACCAGGGCGTCGGGCCGGACCATCCGGCCCTCCAGCAGGAGCGTCGCCCCCTGCTTCGCCCCGGCGAGAGTCTGCCGGGCGTACGGGTGCAGTCCGGGCGCCGAGAAGGCATTCACCACCGTGCCGGCCGCAATGCCCTCCGCGTCAACTGCGCGGACACGGAGGACCAGCACATCCCGGCCTTCCCGGTCCTTCTTGGTTATGGCAGGAGCGAGGACCTCAAAGTCCCCGCACACCTTGCCGTTCGGACCTGCCCCGGCAGAAGCCGGCTGGGTGCTGGCAGAGGTCAACTGGGCGCCGGCCGGGGCTGGCTTCGCGCCGGCGCGAACCTGCTGGACGCCGCCGGGAGCCGGCTGGGTGCTGGCAGGAAGCGGCCTCGCGCCGGCCGCCTCGGTTTGGACTCCGCGGGCGGCCTGCCCCTGCGCGGGCTGCTCTCCAGCGGACACGGACTTCGTACCCGCAGGGGCTGACTGTGCGCTGGCAACGGCCGGCCGCGCGCCAGCAGGGGCAGCCCTTTGCGCCGCCTGGGGCGGCGCCTCCAAAATGTCTTCTCCCTCACCGAGTTCGCCGGCAGCGGACTGATCGGTTCCCTCGGGCTCGGACTGCTCCGGCGGGAAGAGGAGATCGGGCTTCTCCTCTTCGTCCACCGGTTCGAGCTCAACCGCGGGTCCTGGAGGGAGAGCCACGGCACGGACGAGCTGCCGCTCGCGCGCCATCTCCACCACGCGCTCGAGCGTCCACTCGCCCATGTCCAGGTAGAGGACCGGGACAACGGTCTTGACCTGGCGCTTCTCCTGCCCGCTCCCCACGACCGGGTGCGCCTCTTCGACACGCACCCGGAGCCTTACGGGGACGAACGAAACCCTCCCCAGCAGGTTTCGGAGCGTGGCAAGACCACCCACGATGTTCAGGTACGAATTCACCGAACTCGTGGTGATCTGGTACACCCCCAGCACGCCCGGAACCTTGGGCAGGAGAAAGCTCAGGCGCCCCACGGGCCGGCATTTGCCCTTCTCCACGAAGCCGCACTGCCTCCCGGGGCACGATATCCGGACAAAGCTCTTGCCACTTGCCCCCATCCCCAGGGGCAGAACCTCCCCGGTCCGGGCATCAATGAACCTGTCCTGCTCCGGATCGTACGCTATCCCGTACTCCTCCCCGAAGCGCACGGCGTAAATGCTGGACAGGTTCGCCATGCGCCCGTCTCCCCTGCACACCAAGCCGAACTGGTCCGTCCAGCGCTGGTAGCTGCACGGGAAGATGACGGCAAGGTCCTCGGACGGGAACATAACGTCCAGTGCCCGCGGCTGAGGACCGTAGACCTCCTGGACCTCAGGTGGGCAGACGAAGTAGTCCACCGCGTGGGGCACCCCGCGTTCGTCCTTCACCCCCAGCGCGATAACCCCGAGGCGGGGCAGCCTGAGCCGATCCCACCCCGCTATCACGGGGCTCAGGTCCTCAATCATCATCACTATCCCCTCCCATTACGCGGGCACGCCCGACAGCATCCCTCAGGACGCGCACCGCCTCTTCGTCCAGAAACACTGGGCCCTTGTAGGGAACCCAGCGGCCCAAACGCAACCTGCACAGGGTCACCGAACACGTGCCCGGCCTCGGGCCCGGGCGGATGACCACTGCAGTCCCGGACCGCGCCCGGGCCACGGCCACCACCTCCCCTCAACTTCTCCGGATGCGGCGCTCCGCCAAGCGGAAGCGTCACCCAAAAATCAAGCGCCCCCGCCGCACGGGAGCGCTACCCGTCCCGAAAAAACAAGCGCGCCGCAGCCGCGGCGCAACCACTACTGGACCACACCTTCGCAAATGGCCCGGTGGCCCAGCTGTTCCCAATAGTCTGCTTCGCGCTGGGCCACCTGCAGAGCTCTTTCTTTGGTCTGGAACGTCCCCAGACGCTCCCAGCGCTCGGGGATCTCGACCCAGACCTCGAAAACATCTCTTTTCCCGCGGCGCGCCGGCTTCACGCGCACGCGGACCGGCGCGGGCACGCTGATCACCTCCCCGTCAAATTGCAAACTCCCAGGCCAGCTGCACGGGAGCCGAGTCTGTCCTCCTGCGCCCGCGCCGCGCGGGCAGCGGCACCACCTCCCCCAGCTGCGGCACCGGAGCGCCCCACAGGGCCTCCACGGACTCCAGGCCCTGCAGGCCCTCCACCAGCACGCGGGCGAGCTCTACACCCAGGTCATCCCCCTCGGCAAGGGCCCTGAGCCCTTCGGAGGAAAACCTGCCCTCCAGGGCCAGGGCGGCTCGCAGCTTGGTGCCCATGAGCCTGAGCGCCGCCTCCTGCAGGTGGTCCCGGTAAGCCAGAAAAACCACCCGCACGGGCTGCGTCTGGCCGATCCGCCACGACCTCCGCGACGCCTGCCGGAGGATGAACAGGGAATACCCGGTCTGGTAGAACGCCAGCGTGGGAAAATCGAGCAGGTCGAGCCCCAGCTGCACCAGCCGGGCGTTTCCGACCAGCACCTGCACCCCCGAGGCCACCTGGCGGGCGATCCACTCCTCCCGCTGCCCCGGGCGCGCGGAGGCGCTCCTCAGCACTGCCACCCGCAGCCCCGCGTCCCGCAGGACCCGCTCCAGGCGCCCGGACACGTCGCGGGCGTCCGTGTACACCAGGTACACGAACACCCGGCAGCCCCGCGCGGCCTCCGCCCGCCAGAGGGCAACCCGCGCCCGCTCCTTCGGCCAGACCACGTCTTCCGGCAGGTCGGGCACCGCCGCCACCACCCTGGGGGTCCTGGGCCAGGTGGCCCGGGACCGGGTCCTCCTGCGCCTGCCCCCAGGCCAAGCCCTCCGCGACCTACCCCAGGGCTTTTCCCTCATCCGGAGGGATGACCTTAGGGGATGCGGCTTCGCTCTGGCGGAGCTGGGCTACGCCGGGGAGGCCCTGGGCCGCGCGGTCCGGTGGGACGCGGCGGACCGGGCGGTGATCGTGGAGGAAGTGTCCCGAGGAACGGACTTGGTCGAGGCGTTGCCCCCGGCGGAGGGGCGTGACGACGCGCTCGGCGTGGCCCGGCCCGCCGTGGTGGCAGGGCAGAAATACGTGCGGGGGTTTGTGATTAACCATC
>Ga0080004_1115208_pt1 | contig 11800 bp, 19 predicted proteins | sample WasSprMetagenome_FD_69207 | JGI IMG/M metagenome (GOLD analysis project Ga0080004, IMG submission 69207) | Sulfidic aquatic microbial communities from Washburn Spring, Yellowstone National Park, USA - WS (SPADES assembly) (version 2) | ecosystem: Environmental > Aquatic > Thermal springs > Hot... | reverse complement strand
GTATATTTGGCTTTTGTTATATTTTGTTGTTATTCAGCAGGTGTGCCCGTTCTTGATCCGTTTTTCTTGAAGATTCTTGGAAATGTAGTTTATTTTTCGGTAATATGATTTATTTAATAATTAACTTAAATTTTTGTTATATGGAATTTGCTACCCAAGTAACATAGAAATGGGGAGGGCATATTTCCAAGTTGCGGAGTTTACGGTTTCGGTAGTGCAAGCCGTGGAGCAACTGCCTTGGCGTTACTTGGGTAACAATTGGGAGGTTGTCCCCCGGTGGGTCGGTTTGCTTCAATCCCGCTGAAGCTTTTGTCTGGTGTTACTTGAGTATCACCCAGCTGGTCATGGACACCCTTGCGTCTATGGGTTCTCAGGAGGAGTGCAACCCCAAGCAGCAGGTTGGTGGTTGCGAGCGAGAGGTTGGTCAGAGCGAGGAGTGGGTGCACCTCAGGCAACAGGAGTAGTGCCAGCAGGAGGAGTGCCACGTCCAAGATGAGACCTAAAGACTTCCTGCTCTCTCTCATGGGGAACCCACTAGAAGTCGCCGATAGTGGTTTAAAAAGATTTCTGTTACTTGGGTAACAGGGCAGTATCCGAGGGCTACCTCCTCTCCCTGAGGTTGGCGAGGGATCTGGCTATCGACAGGACGGAGCACTCGAAGTAGAGGGAGTTCCACCACCTGCACTGCGCCTTGAGGCAATCGGAGTTCCTGAGCGGGCAGAAGCCCGAGTGAAACGCCTTCTTCTCCTTGGCCTCCTCGGCAACTGCAACAGCCATAAGGAGGTAAGGGCGCGGGTCTTTATAAACTTGATTGTTACCCAAGTAGCACAGGTCGCTGCATCCGGCGGATATCAAACTTTTAGAGGTATGATACTCCATAAACGCTTGGGCCCCCTCGTTGAACATTTCCCCGATAGGGCTTCTCCTAGGGAAGTTTTAATTTTTATAATATTTAGAGAAAAGATCCCCTCGTTGAACATTTTTGGGTCAGAGAGAACAAGGTTTGTTACTCAAGTAACACCGACTACCCACCTAGGAGGTAGAAGGAGTTGAAAGGTTTTCGGCATGAAAATAATTAAAGTAAAACCCCGAGACCCCTATATATTTCGGGTGCAACTTCCCCGAAAAGAGATGTAAAAAAACATAATATTTAGAGAAACGACCCCCCCCTCATTGAACATTTCTTTGAGGGGGGCATCTATATGTGGCTGGGGAAGGAGGGGTATGCACCACTATTCAAAGAGGAGGAAGGGAGGGAGGGGTATAATACAATAACATGTATGCTCCTAAACCCATATATATACGGCCGGAGTGGAATGGATGGGTTATCCACTCTCTATATCTATATAATCTCTCCTTCCACCTTCCCATCTATTATCCCCCCAGAAAAAATGTTCAATGAGGGGGGGTGGCTTTTTCTAAATATTTCACTTGATTGGATGCATCCCCTCCCAATTTTATGGATCGATTTTGAACATTAAGCATAATGTTTTTATTTTGGCCCTTGCCCAGTTGGGTATGGGCCTCCTAGACTATATAGAGGATCGCTCCACTAGGTATTTTTCCGCCGGAAAAAACATCAGGGATCTGAGGTATTTCGATCTTAACTTCATTCCCGAGTCAATCTACCTCAGGGAGGAAGCGGACGACATAATAAAGGCAGTCTCTTTCTATCTTGGCTCAGGGTTAAGGCCCAACCTGAACATACAGGGGGGCAAGGGCTCGGGGAAGACTACGACCGTGAAGTTTCTTCTTTCGTCTATACTCCACTCTCAGGAGAAAAAGGGCAATATCAGGAAGGAGGATTATCAGGTGTTCTACGTATCCTGCAGGAGCAATCCAACATCCTACAAGATATACTCCGCCGTAACGGGGGAGAAGGTCGGCGATCCCAACTTGGTGGAGGCGTTCATTGAGACCCTGAACTCCAAGAAGTATACGTTCCTTGTCCTTGATGAGGCCGACTTTCTCAGGGACATAAAGCCGTACAACGTCTTTACGGAGGGGAAGCAAAAGGACGCGGATGCCATATTTACTGTCACCCGTAATACCCACGCCTTCCTGATAACCATAGCTCAAAACGTCCAATTCTTCGACCAGCTGGACCCCGCCACACAGAGTTCATTTCTCCCTGTCCACGTGATCTTCAGGCCTTACAGGGCGGAGGAGCTGTTCCAGATAATGAAGGACAGGGCCGAGAAAGGGCTCTACCACTACTCCCTAAGCATAATAGAAAGGATGGCCGAGGAAATAGCTGAAAACCACCTTGGGGACGCAAGGATAGCCATCAGGGCGTTGATGTTTATGGGGGACGAGTGGTTGGAGGAGAACGCCCCGTTTGCAATTCAATCTGCCGTGCGCTCCGTCGTTGTGGATTCCATAAGGCATCTAAATGAGAAGGAAATTTACCTGCTGTCCCTAATCCCCGATTACGAAATAAAGACCTCCGAGCTGTATAGGGAATTCACGAAAAAATACAAAGTCGCCAAAGCCACCTTCTTTTCAATGCTCACTTATCTTCAGGCTCAGGGATTGGTGATGCTTTTAAGAGGGAGGGGAAGGGGCGGGTCTGCCTGCCAGTTGATCGTCGATCCCTCTGCCGTCAGGAGTGCGATTGAGGCGAATAAGGGTCACTATGATACCTATCTCTACTAGGGTGATAGTATGACAAAATATCTAGGTTATATTGTTCTTGATAAGCCTTTTGTTGTAGTCTATGCCCATCCGGAAACGCTTATCAAAAAGAGGCATGTTCATGGGTTTCTTTTGACCTCAGATAAGGAGAATCAATACTCTTTCCTTCCCGTTGTTTATGATGATGAATTGCATAGACTTTACACAGAGAAAGGGGAAAGTGACTACTACTTGGGACTATTTCCCCAAGGCATGCTCGATGATAAACTTGAAAATGAGCTGAAGGAAATGGCGAAGAGAATTGTCCCGACTGCCCAAACCTCTTCCTCTTATAGAAGAGGAATGATAATGAAGATACTAAATGAAATGGAAGCACAGTACCCCAATGGCGAAGTTCCGAGGGCTGATCTCGTAGCTAGGTGTGCAAAAGAGTTCAACATGAAAGAGGACATACTAGAAAATGATATAAGAATGCTCTATGAATCTGGAAGGATCTACATCCCTAGGCCCGGGTACGTAAAGATAGTACCTAGAAGAGACTAACAAGGGAAACTAGGGCCAAAACGTTTTTTAGATCTCTATCCCCTCCTTTTTTGCTACCTCCTCGGCCTCCCTGCACGCGGCCTCCTCGGCCTCCAGCTCCCTCCTCACCTCCTCCCTGTACTCCCTCTTCACGAAGAACGTGTCGTCCACCATGTCTATGTACTTCACGGTCTTCATTATGTAACCCGCGGCTAGGCCTATCCAGTACGCCGAATGCCCCGTTCTGGCCACTAGCTCGCCCACCGTGGCACTGCCCTCCCTCTTCACGATCTCCACTATCTCGTTCGCCACCTTCACTATTTTTTCCTGCCTCTCCCTCTCCCTTTCTGCCTCGCTCTTCCTCCTCGGCATCTAATCCCCCCGCCGGCGTTGCTCCTCCTTGGGGGGCCTGTACCCCACCAGCTCCCTCACATTCTCCATAAAGTCTGGGTCTTCCTCCATCCTTTGGCAGATTATGCTCACAAATATGGTGAATAGGGCGGAGAGGCAGTCTTTTAGTGTCTCCCCGTGGAACGCCCTGTCTACTTCGTGGATCAGCCGTCGCACCCTCTCCCTGTTTGAGCTCCCCACGACGGCCCTCCAGAATTCGCGGTTCCCCATTATCAGGGGGGCTACCTCCGTCGCCAAGTCGACCCTTTTCTTTTCCTCGGGCGTCAGTTCCCTCACCCCACCTCCTCTCCTCACGCCCATCCCCTCTTTAAAAACTTATCTGTTACCCAAGTAACAGTCAAGTTTATAAAGAAAACCTCCTCCTTATTGGAGGTGGTTTTATGAGGTTCGCGGTGAAGCATGGTAGCATCTCCCCGCCGGAGATAGAGCAGACAGAGCAGATCCTCAAGGACCCAGATTTCTGGCTCCAGCTCTGGAGGAACGCGGACAAGAAAAACGTGGAGGGCCTGATGAACACCATCTACAGCTCCATACCGAAGGAGGCGTCGATGACTGATGTTCTCCTAGCACTAAGGCTCTTGGAGGACTATGTAGTGAAATATCTTGTGCTCTCTCGGCATTGAAAATTTCAGTCTGGTTTTCTCAGCACCACTAAAAATGTGTGGTTTATGTTTACATAGAAAACTGAGGGATAACCCAACAAAACCAAGCTTCTCTGCTCGTTCTGATCCCAGATGATGAGGTCATGATACAGAAAGCCAGCCCTCTCTCCAGCATGAGCTATATCGGAATGAACGTCTATGAGAGGCCTTCCACCCTGCGGATCTCTGTGATCCTTGACCACCCAAACATTGTAGCCTCCCGGTTTTGTGACTATGAACAATTTCTCCATTAAACTCTGGATTTCCTTAATAAACTCATCATAAGGGAGGTTCCCGAAATCTCTGGGGTCATCTCCATATGGCTTGACAACAGATTTGTTTTCCAGCACCAACTTAGAGTTCTTATGAGTCTTCATTCTGTCTTTAACTGAGCGGTGGATGAAATTCGCATATGGTGGAGATGTAAGCATCAGTTGAACACTGTTCGGCTCCACCCATTGCAGCAGATCCCTACAATCCCCTTGGATAACAACTTGTTCTGGGCTTTCAACTAATTTCTCTTGACTGAGAACCTGTTTCGCTATTTCCACGAACTTTGGATATAGCTCTATTCCTATACCTCTTCTGCCTAGGTTTTTCGCTGCAACTAAAGTTGTTCCAGTGCCAAGGAAGGGATCTAGCACTAAGTCCCCTTTTTTCGTATAGATCTTTATAACTCTCTCGGCAAGAGTAAGAGGAAATGTGGCACCATGCTCAAGCTTATACCACTCTCTAGGTGAGCTTAGCTCTCTGGAAGTCCACACACTTCTGCTCAACTGTGCCCACTCCTTCGGAGTAAGGTCATTAAGGTTATTCATCGCATTCACCCAGTTTTCTAGCAACAATTACGTATTCATGTGCGATTCTCGGCACGTTTGGGAACTTTTTCTGGTATAATATTCTCCAAAATGATGGATTCTGAAGCCTCAATTTATACAACCTCTCAAGTTTGAATCCGCAGCAGGACATCAATAAATATGTGTAATATGGCAGATCAACTATTTTTTTGTTTCGGATAAATGGTTTGATAACAACTATTGCTAATCCATTTGATCTTAATACTTTATAACATTCATAGTAGACCTTCATCATCTCGCTCAGGTATGTCGGCTTTCCGTCCTTCATCAGCTTTCTCACCAGAATCTTATATTCCCTCTCATTTAAGCTATCAGGAGAACCGAGAGGCAAGTTTCCAATGTTCTCTGGATTCCCACTATTATATTTTGTCTCATCCCTCTGTCTAACAATTTCAGCCCATAGCTCTGGCATCCCTCTCGGCTTTAATTCTCCCTTGTTGATTCTTCTCCACTCCTCCTCAGTGTATCTTTTTCCTTTATACTCAAAGTATCCGAGCTTTCTGAAGGATTCCCTCACTTGCTTTTCAAACTCAAGCAGTGCTTTGTTGCTTGTCCCGTAATCTTGAATTGCGGAGTCCGAATATGGTGGTGATGTAATTATGATATCTACATTTCCTAATGGAAGATTTCCAATATTATCAGGATTTGATGAATACTCCCTAGCTGTGAGCGTGGAAGTTCCCACTCTCACGACCTTTGCATCTCCTCCCTGTCTGCTTATGGAATCTGAATAAGGCGGTGAAGTAATAACCGTATCCACTTGGCTTAGCAGTTCACTTAGCTTTCTCGCATCCCCGCAGATGTTTTTTATCCACCCCTTTTGTGTTAGTGTTGTTGCCTTTTCAACATTTTCCCTTGCCTTCTCCATCCATTTGTAGAACTTCTCCTCTATCTCCACCTGAATTGCGTTCCTCCCGTGAAGGGAGGCTATAACACCTAAAAGTCCGGTTCCAGCCATCGGGTCCAGTATAACATCCCCCTCTCTCGTGAAGGTTTTTATCAAAAACTCAACTAGGTATGCATTGAATTTCGCTGGATGGGCTACCGCTTCGGGTGGCATGACCTTTTTATATCGTCCAAAACCCGGTGTTGGAGGGAATGTAAGTTCCTGTGCGGGTAAGATCTCCTCAAGCTTGCTTACAAACTCATTTTCCACCAATCCACCCCCTGTTAAACACCTTCCTTATCTTTAAAAATATATCTGCTACTCAAGTAACACTACATGGAAAACTAAGGCTTCGCCTCACACTCTGTAGAGCATGTAGTGCGAGACCCTAGGCTTCTCGCTGTATAGGTACCTCGCGGCCCACCTCATCCGCACGTCCCTCTCGATTGGCAGCTCTATCAACCTGTTGAAGTGGAGCAGGAGGTACGTCGCGTTCACCCTTCTGGCGACCTCCACCGCACACCTAACAATGAGCTCGGGGGTTCCGACGATGTACCCGTACTCCCCCCTCCTCCTGTACCTCACGCCCATGTTCCACTGGGGCGGGTCGCACACAACAACGTCCGCCTCTCCGTTAAACACCTCCGCCACCCGCCACACCGGCACCTCGTAGAACTCGTCCGGCTCCACTATCCAGTCCCATTTTTTCGGGTCGGCCCCGACCAGCAACTTCGGCCTGTAGACAACGTAGAACCTCCCTTTCCCATACGTCACGTCCAAGACGCTGTAGGCGTTTGCATCCCTGAGGATCTCCCCGACGACGTACGCCGACGGAAACCTAGCAGCCACCCCACCGATCTTTTGAATGTCTCTCTGGTCAACGAAGGTGGTGGTCATCCTCCCCCACCGTTGAACAGCCTCCTCAGCACCACCCTCCCGTCCTCGTGGGTGGCTATGAGAACGTCCAACTTCGTCTCCTCGGCTATCCTCCTCAGCTTCTCCCTGTCCTCCGGGGGCACGTAGTTGTTTACCTTACACTCCACAAAAAAGACCTTCCCGTCCTTTACCGCCACTAGGTCCACGGGCTTGGAGCCTGCAGCCCTGACGACGAAGTATCCCTCCCTCCTGAGGATTTTCTTCACGTAGTTCTCGAAGTCCTTCCCCCTCCTGTACGCCAACTCAGCCCTCCGCCCCCTTTACCTTTCCGCCGTCCTCCTCGGCCAGAAACCTGTACACCAGCATCCTAAGGAGCTCGGATCTGGTGATGCCCCTCCTCTTGCATATCTCGTCCACCCTCTCCACCACGCCGGGCGGGAACTCCGCGGATATGGAGAACATCCTCTTCTTCAGGGCTGAAACGTAGGCCGGGCTTAGCCCGCAGAACTCGGCCACCGCCGTGACCTTGACCCCCTTCATCAGCAACCTCTTCGCCATGTAGGTCCTCTTGGGGTCCCTGAGAATTTTTTCCTCCACTTCCTCCTCTTCTTCCTGCTCCTCCTCCCTTTCGCTGTCCCCTCCCTTCGCCGTGTACTCCCTGAGGGCCTCGATGAGCCTGTTGGTCTCCTCCTTAACAGCTTTCATGGTCTCCTTGGCCTCGGCCAGCGTCCTCTTTATCTCGTCCGCGCTGGTGCTCACTAGCTCACCTCCTCCTGAGGGCCTCCCTCCCCAAGGCGACTATGACCTTGTTCCTGAGCCTCCTCCTCACCCTCCTTATCCCTTTCACCGTCTTGGGCGTGAAGTCCCCCCTCATGGCCCTCTTCAGTATCGTGCCGGACAGAGTCATGCCCACCCCTCAAAATTTCGGGTTTTCAAATATAAAGCTGGTTTTCGAAAGAGTGAAACAGGGGGGCCCGAGAGAACATGAGGCCATGGTAGCGGTGCGGTCGGACCCCCGCTTTTGACCCCCTCCCGCTTAAAAACCTAATGCTAAAAGTTTAAATAAAATGGGATCTAGGTTGTCGCATGCCCGCCTCCGAGGGCAGGGTATACCTGATCTCAATAATATCCTCCGTCGCCTTCGCCGTCATGTACGCGCAGGTGGAGCTCTGGGTGAGCTGGGAGAGGGTTCTCAGGGACTTCTCCTTCCTCCCCTCCGTTTTCGGGGTGACCCCCTACAACCTCGTCTTCACAACCCTGCTCTACCTCTTGGTCGCCTTCGGGCCCCTCATGCCCGTCATGGGGAAAAAGGCGTTTGCGGTGGGTTTGGCAAACTTCCTCCTGATCTGCGTCGTGGAGGACGCGTCCTACTTCCTCCTGAGCGGGAGATGGATAACTCAAGCGGACTACACGGCCAGAATCTTGGGAACCGTCTCCATCTGCGGTATCTTGGTGCCGACTTGGTACCTGATCTACCTGATATTCGTGCTGGCCCTGTACTCCCGTGCTGTGGGGTAGGAAAGGCCTCGGCGGGGCCAAAGGGGCGATCAGAGGGCACCAAGGTTATGTGTCCGCCGAGGCCATGCCGAGGGGAGGATGCCACAGGGCAGGAGTTCCCCGTTCTCAGTCTCCCCTCGGCATGGTTAAAGGGGGCTGGGGAATATTTAACCTTTTCCGTAAAATCTTTCCCAGAAAAATTTATTAACAACGTTAGTAGTAATTTCATATGACGAAGAGGGGGTCTTACCGAAGATCCTATCTAGGCTACTCCCTGCTCAGGTACTCCATGCTGAAGGTCCTTGAGGGCGGGGAAATGAACTATTCGGCCCTCTTGGATGCGATTAGCGGGGCAATAAAGGACGACCCGACGGAGATAGGGAGGCTGGGATCTGTACTGTCCGTCACAATACGTCGCGCGTCCATCTCCGGCCTCGTCGAGAGGTCGGGCGGAAAAATCAGGATAACCAACAAGGGCATGGAGGAGCTCAGGAAGATGGATCTTTTCCTGTCTAGGCTGAAGGGGGTGGCCTGATGGCGGGCAAACTGGTTGCGATGATAAACGACTGTGCCTATGTCGGCGAGACCTTAACGGGGTATTTCCCGAGGGAAATTGACGCAATACACATAAAAAGAAGTAGGAGTTTATGGGACAAGACCTTTGGTATCGGCCTTAAGATTATGAGGACTAAAGCAGACATATACCACGTGCACTATTTACTGCAAGACTGTTATATTGCAGGAAAGCTAGGAAAAAGACCACTAATAGGGCACGCGCACGGGAGCGACCTCAGGTCTTCTTTATACCACCCATTGTGGGGCAGGATAGTGAGGCATAATTTGAAGAAATGTGATAAAATTCTGGTGAGCACACCTGACATTCTTGGAACAGCAAGGCATTTTAGGGAGGACGCAGAGTACATCCCGAACCCCGTTGATACGAGGCTCTTTTATCCAATACCGGCAACAGAACACGAGAAAAAGAGAGTTCTCATAGGATTTGACCTAAATTGGGGCGTCAAGGGAGCAGATATTGTGATAAAAGCTCTAAGCATGGTAAAGGATAAAGTAGACGTGAGCGTCATTGCTTATGGAAGGGACTTTCAGAAGACTTTGGCCTTGGCAAACCACTTGGGCCTGTATTTACATGTTTTGCCTAAGGTTAGACATGAGGACATGTCAAGATATTATTGGAATTCTGATGTGGTGATAGACAGGTTTAAGCTGGGGTCTCTGGGGATGATCTCCCTAGAGGCCATAGCTTCTGGAAGGCCTGTGATAGTAAATGTTTCGTCCAGATATGAGGAATACAGGGATTTCCCTCTCAAGGATGTAGGCAATGAGGAGGAGATAGCAGAGGCCGTGTTGTATGCCGACGAAGGACTGTGGAGGAAGGAATATGATTATTTGATGAAGAATCACAATCCAGAAAGAGTTGTGAAGAGGGTTCTGGAAATTTATAAAGAAGTGAAAGAAGGGTGATGTGATGAAGGTAGATGTAGTGATGTGGGCTAAGAACGGGGCAAAATATCTCCCCAATGTCCTGAGTAGAATAGATGAGGTTATCCCGAAGGAGGAACTTCATAGGAAAATATTAGTTGATGATCATAGTAAGGACAGAACAGCCTCCATTGCGAGAGATTTTGGATGGGAGGTCTATGAAAATCCAGAAGGGGGCATTCCAGCAGGAGCAAATGAAGCCCTGAGGCATGTGGACTGTGATTATTTCATCTCGGTGGAACAGGATGTTCTTCTGGCGAAGGATTGGTGGGAGAAGGTGCCGCCTCTCCTTCAGGATGACAGAACTGTGGTGGCATCGGGAATAAGACTACCCTCAATAGACAGCCTCAGAAAGCTGTATGAGTATGTGTTTGACAGGTATATGAAAAACCCTCAGAAATACGTTAGGTCTGCATTTCTAGGCGTTACGATAGACAATACAATATACAAAACAAGGTATATGAGAGAGAGTGGTGGATTCCCTAACCTTAGAGTGAGTGGTGGTGTTGATGGTGCTCTAGCAAAAAGAATTTTTGAATCGGGCTTGGAATGGAGGGTAAATCCGGAGGCTGTCTCCGTTCATTTAAGATCATCGACATGGGAAGAGATAAGGCATTGGTATTTTTACGGAACATGCGTGCCCTATCTGGCAGGAAGAAAAGGACTGGGAAGGATAACCCTCATCGCACTTTTCAGTCCGATAAGAGGGGCAGAAATAGCCATGAAGAAGAGATCTTTTCCGATTTTCTACATATATCCCGAGATGAGATGGGCTATGCTGTTGGGGGCATTGAGAACTTGTTTTCAAAGAAGTGGAAAACACTAAGGGAAAACCCTAGAGGAGTGATCAGAAAATACATAAATAAGGCGAAACTTCACCTATTTCTGAGCAATCCTGAAGTCCCGATATTCAGGGAGGACTACTCAAAACACTGGAAGGCCGATTTCGAGGGAAAAGTTGTGCTGGATCTGGGGGCGGACTACGGGAGCACGGCCCTTTATTTCCTCCAGAAGGGGGCAGGAGAAGTAATTGCGGTGGAGGGGAACAGAATTCTGGCATTGAACCTCGCAAAGAACGCAAAGGGAAGGAGAATAACGCCGGTCTATGGGATGGTGACTGACCCGAAACAGCTGGATGCCCTCATATCGGTATACAAACCTGATGTCGTGAAGGTGGACATAGAGGGCTACGAGTCCATCCTCTTTGGTTCCTCTCTTATAACTGCCGTGGGGGAGTGGCTGGTCGAGGTTCACGACCACGCGATGGTGGGAGACTTCGTAAAATTATTTTACAACTTTGATGTAGAAATATACAGGTACGGGGATATAACGGTAATTCACGCCGTCAGGGCGGTATAAGGGATACGTAGTGCGTGATCCTACATATCACATCCTCTTTTTTGATGAATTCGAAGTAGTCGTTATTATCCCCCTTGGCCACGATAACGTCCCCTCCTATATACACAATCCGGTGGACGATTGTCCTGTTGGAATACCTGAAGGCCACGATGTCCCCCTCCTTTAGATCCGTTAAATTCCCGTCGCACAACCCTATCGCCACGGGTCCTATCGCCGGCCTCATGCTGTCTCCTATCATTATTATGATCCATCTGTGAAAGGCAGGCGAAAAGGCAAGGATGCCGAGCAGGAGAAGTGGCAATAGTGCCCTCATCCGTGCCCCCCCAGCACCACGCTCCTCCTCTTCCCCTCTAGCTTATCCAGTGCCACCGCCAGAGACACCATGCACAGGACGGCCATGAAAATCCAGAACGCCTCCGGCTTCCTTCCGGCATTTAAAACCAGCACCCCTATCCCCCACACGGGGAAGGCCAAAACCGCTATCAGCAGGGGGATGTAGTGTCTCATCGGCCCACCGTGCTTTTTTGTTTCTTCCTTTTTAAAAACTTATCTGTTACTTGAGTAATTTTTTCATTCCTTTGAACCAACAACTTTATTATCTTTCCCCCGCCATATTT
>Ga0080004_1109071_pt1 | contig 11805 bp, 11 predicted proteins | sample WasSprMetagenome_FD_69207 | JGI IMG/M metagenome (GOLD analysis project Ga0080004, IMG submission 69207) | Sulfidic aquatic microbial communities from Washburn Spring, Yellowstone National Park, USA - WS (SPADES assembly) (version 2) | ecosystem: Environmental > Aquatic > Thermal springs > Hot... | reverse complement strand
AATCTTTACACTCCGATTATCGAGTAATTGAATGTCATATATTAACCCAAGATTAACTACATCAATTCCTATCTCGGGGTCAGAGATTGTTTCGAGAACCCTTAAGACCTCGCTCCTCAGTCTCTCTTTATCATCAACACTCAAAATCCACCACCATTAAACAATTTAATTAATAATGTTGAAGATTAAAAACACTAGTGTGGAATATAATCCCTACCATACATTCTATATAGAACCTCCGGCTTCATAGAGGAAATTTTCTTAGCTATTTTATACAACACCACTAACTCTTCGTCAGTTGCATAATCAATTGGTCTACCCACATGGTTATTTCTCTCCCATCTCTTCATAACCTCCCCTAGTAGGCTTTGAACTTCTTGCTGGGAGTAAAAAGCGATCTTGTATATTGTCTCCTGGTTGTTATCTATTAACCTAATAATCTCCTCCCTCATCTCACTTACACTAATTGTCCTGCGTGGTGTGAGGGGCATAAATCTCTACTCTATAATCTTCTCCAAGTTCTCCACAATGTTTTCAGAGTACTTTATACTTTCCAGCGTCCATCCTAGTTTATCAATAAGTATTAGTATTGAGGCTTGCGGTGGTAGTACTCCATACTCGGTTATAATAGCGTCGATGTAGTCAGGTGGAGTAACGTCGAAAACGGGGTTTAAAACTCTCACACCGGGGTGTTTGTCGAGCCAATTCCTTGGGACAACCTCCTCAGGGTCTCTATACTCGATCTTCACTAACTCACCTATTAATGTGAGAGGTGAGAATTTATATGATTCAGCGGCAACATACACTCTGACTCTTGCCTCCTTAGCTGCTAGGGCAACTTGACTCGTACCGATCTTATTGACTACCGCTCCATTACTCGTAATAGTGTCAGCACCGACAACCACGTAGTCTACTTCATGCATAATATACCTAACGGCACTATCAGGGATCTGAACTACGGGAACACCGTACTTTCTAAGATGAGTAAAGGTAATCCTCCCCTGGAGAAACGGCCTTGTCTCGGTATTGTAGACTTTGACGACTCTCCCCTCACTATATGCTCTCGCAATAACCTCGACAGCTGTTGAGCTATGGCAGTGTGTTAAGACAGCCGAGCCCTCCTTAATTCTCTTTGCACCGTATTCACTAATCCTCTGCACAGCCTCCTCCGAGTTCTTAATGAAGGCATCCGCGGCTTTAACCACAAACTCTTTTGCCTCCTCATAACTCGACACCCCACGTAGATTCCTTAAAACAAATATTACAGCATTAGGTAGGCTCACAGCTGTAGGCCTCGTCGATATGAGTAGCTTACCTGTTTCAACCATGTACTTTTTAAATTCAGATACTTCTCTCGCACCACTATACTCTAGAGCAGCGTACTTCAATGCCTCGGCAGCAGACCTAGCTATTCTACCAGCACCCCTAATCTTCATAGTCTTAATTCCACTTGCTATTTGTAAAACACTATTAGGGAGCCCCACTACTTCTTCACCCCATACCTCTCGGTCAACACTTGGATTAAATACGGCAGAGGATGGTAACTCGGTGGGTATTCACCATAAATACTCCTAAGTAGGAGTGGTATAGCCTGTGGAGCGATTAGACCATACTCGGTTGCAATGCCATCAATGTACTCTGGTGGTGCAACTTCATATAGTGGAACCCTCGCAGTAAACCCCTCAGGAGGCTTCTCTCCTCTCTCAACAATCAACTCTGCACCACCCTCCGGTAGCTTAAGCAACTCTCCATAGATTGTTTCATAGCTAAACTTCATGGTTGGAGCTATGACGAAAACCCTCTTCCTAGCCTCCTTAGCCACTAGAGACAACAACCCCGTTCCCACTTTCGCTACGAGTGCACCATTACTCGCAATCCCCTCAACTCCAACAACCACTTTATCTACATCCCTCACAAAGAAGCGTGCAGCAGAGTCCACAATAAGGGTGACTGGGTATCCAAGCGATTCAGCATACTCTGCGAGAACTAAACCCTCCCTCCCAGGCCTCGACTCAGTTACGTAGACCTCTAACTTCCTACCCATATCCCTCAATGTCTTCAAAAACCTCCTCACAGCGAGGCTATTACTAGTGGTCATAACTACTTCCCCATCTAATACCCTGCGGGCAGCAACCTCGGCAGACCTCCACAGTGCTCTATCATACTCACTAGCCAAGCTAGAAACGTATTTATCTATCCCCGTAAACCCCTCACTAAGAAGCCTCTGAGCTACAAACCTCAATAAATTCAGTGAGGCGATCGAGGAAGGCCTATCGTGGACAATGTAATTGTATAAATCTATTAGTTTCTCCACAAAAGCCCTCTCAACACCAGCCGCTGCAGACTCTATGAGCCTCCCAGCTACCTCGAAGAATAACTCAGAGCCACTAAGCCTACTCTGAAGCTCCACAAAGACCACGCCTCTAGCGCATGTTATTTAAGACTTTTTATCTATCGGCTTCTTATATAGATTGAGAATTGTAGGGTGAATATATAGTGTATTCAAAGCTAATTGAGGGCTTTATACTGGTATTAATTGTAGCATCTATACTAAACCCCGCTTCAAGCCTAGTTGTTGGAGAGCAAGGATACAAGAACATATTTGTTTTCTTCATTCCAAGCGGGGACCCATACATATTACTAAACGCCACTAATACATCTGCACAATTGAAAACACTGCTTGTGAGGCTTGAAAATGATCAACAAGCACCCCTAGACTACTACATCTCGTGGATCCTCACGGGTGTAAAACCAGAGTCCACGAGTATAGACATTACAAAGGAGTTGTTAAATCAAAGTAGAATAGTGACCTTGTGGAGTAATGCAACATTTGTAAACGTCCCTCCAGTAGACCCAGCTAACCACTCCTCCACGATAAACCCACTTGTAAACTTCGATGAAAACCACTTACCACCAGGTATCTTGGAGATACCTATAAATAAGACAATACACTGGGATACACTCAACACAGATCTAACTGCAAAACTCGAGGGGGAGTCAATTCAGTTAACACTATTGAATTACAATTTGACGACATCTACGCCTAATTACACATCTAATAGAGCACTCGGTCCATTAGAAGTCAGAGTTCAGAGAGATAACAATACTATTTCATATCACTTGTTATTCTACACCTTAGAAGTCTCAAACAACACTATTAAACTACTATTCCCAGGAGCGATGAGAACCACAGGCTACGCCTCCACAGGCTTTACACCATTCAACGATGTATTCATCCACTGGTATACACTAGTCAAGTACCGTGATTTAATCAGTAAACTGGACGAGGACTCTGTCAATTGGTGGATAGCCCAGGTTTATGGATCATCAATGAGGTTTCTTAGAAAAGCATTTAGTGAATCCAATAACTCACTAATATACGCCTATCTGCCAGAACTCTATATCGTTGGAAAATATGTTGGTGTTGATTGGTATAATAAGTCAATAAGTGAATTCTACAGGCTACTCGTCAATGAATTAACAATATATGCTAGCTCATTCAAACCAGACTACCTAGCAGTATTTATATTAACCCATAATAGCGAGTACTATGCAGTATTCGCGAGTGGACTACTGCCCACAACGGGGGAGCTCGGGGAAAAATGGACTATGTCTCAGTTAACCGCTATACTGCTATCCTATAGTAGCACTAATCCATTCAACCACATTCAAAACTTAGTCATTAATAAAGAGGTATCAAACCTCAATAAACAATTAAATGAATTAAAGCAGAACATCACTCAACTAAATCAAACACTAATAGATACCAGTAGCAGACTACATAGTTGCGAAGCAGATAGAGAGCTATATCGAAGCAAGGTAATCGAGCAGGACAAGGTGCTTGCACAAGTAGAGGACTTGAAGAAGACGAGTCTACTATACTTAACAAGCGGCTTAGCACTAGTCCTAGGCGTTACAGTAATTCTAGGCTTCATGGCTTTGAGAGTTGCAAGTAGAAAGAGGAGTAGTTAGGGGATGAATGCCTTTACTCCATGAATAATCATTACTATTGAGATAAGTGAGAATAAACCATTACACAATAAGCTATCACTCCTACATTTTTTAAAACCATAAAACCTCTTGGAGACTGGATATAGTAGTGCAACACCCTTCAAAGTAAGTAAATCAAGCACTATGTGGCTAATCCAGCCAATAATGAAGGCCAATAGCAATAAGCTAAGCTCTAAGTCAGAGTAAACCATGGTGAACCACAAAGAGACAATGAGGATGAAGATTATGAAGATGTTGTGTAGGAACATTCTATGGCGCGACCCCAAATCCAAGTCAGGAACGATCGAGCCTATAGATGCCGGGATCACCATTAGTGGACCCCACGGGGTTCTCCATAGTCCTAAAACCCCTGTTAAGCCCACTGCAAATAAAACGTGAGTTACTTTCATCAATTAAATCAACCGGTTTTAATGTTGCCCCCTCTATTGTAAACTATTGCTTTATCGGGGTATCCAACTACTACAGTGTCTACTAGTTCTACCGCGGGGAAGATACCTGTTTCAACTACTCCATGTATAAGCTTTAGTAACTTGTGTGTATTAAGGGGGTCTTCTATGGGTTTGAGAGGCTTTAAATCCAGTATGTAGTTGTTGTTGTCTGTAATTACTGGACCATTCTTACCAATGCTGGTTCTAATAACTGGTTCGAATAATCCCGTGTTCTTAATAGCCCGCATAGTATATTGTAGTGTGATTGGAGTGATCTCCACGGGTATTGGTTTAAGGTATAAATAATCTCTACCATTAAACTTTGTATAGTCAATAATGTATAGTCGATACCTTGATAGATACGCGAGGGTTTTCTCTCTGAGTAATGCGCCACCCCTACCCTTAACTAAGTCTAGTTTATTAGAGACCTCGTCTGCTCCATCAATATATACGTCTACGCTGTCCACCGAGTACATGTCTATTGTATTTAAACCACGGGACTTAGCATATAGAGTAGTGTCGATTGATGAGGACGCGATTTGGTATTGCTTGATTTTGTCAATGCACAAATCAATAAACTTCTTCACCGTAGACCCGGTGCCTAGGCCAATAACTTTAACTTCTCTAAAAACACCTAGAACTCTACAGGCTTCTCTAGCTGCATTCTCCTTAGCCTCCTCAACACCAATCATTAAAACCAACCAATAATACACCTATAAATCCATATCAACCAATAAGTTTATTACTAGAAGACCATTTAGAGACAAATGGGTGGATGTATTGAAGGCATTCGTATCAGTTGATCTAGAGGGGCTACCTGGAGTGGCCTCACTCACAATGGTTTCACCTTGGAGCAGCCAGTTCTCAATTGCCTCTAAAGTTATGACCCGCCTAGTTAACGCTACTGTAGATGAGTTATTTAAAAACGGCTTCACAGAGGTGCTAGTCGCGGATAGTCATGGATACATGACCAATATTAACTACCTCGAGTTAGATAGCAAGGCTGGATTAATCCAGGGTTATCCAAGACCATTTAGCATGCTCTCAGGACTCGACGAGAGCTTTAACGCCGTCTTCTTCATCGGCTACCACGCTGCCGCTGGAACTATTCACGGGATGCTAGATCACACTTACAGTGGTAGAGTCTTCGCGGAGATCAAAGTTAATGGAGTTAGAGCAAGTGAGTTCCTCATAAATACACTATATGCATCTGAACAGGGTGTTCCAGCGGCTTTACTAGCTGGAGACGAGTACCTGGGTAGCGAGGTCGCTGCTCACACTCCATGGGTTGTCTTTATTCCACTAAAGAAGGGTATTTCAAGGTATGCTGCTTATTATCCAAGTATCGATAGTGTTGAGAGTAGACTACGTATTGGTGTTAGAGAAGCCTGTAGTAGGGTTTCCAAGGGTGATTTAAGGCTTCTCGAGTTTAGTAAACCATACATTGTTGAGCTCTCATTTAAAGAGTCGCTAATTGCCGACGCACTTGAAGCTCTTGATTTATTTGAGAGAATAGACGCATATAGAGTTAGATTCAAGGCTGAATCAGCTAGAAAACTACTGGGTGTAGTGGAGATCGCTGCTTACGTTGGGTCATCAATAATAAACATCGCTGGGAATATAAAGTAGTTTTTCTAGTTCAGCCCAGGTCAGCCTCTTCACTCATCCGTTGAGGTGCAATTCATCACTCATTTGAAAATATGTCAATCCCCGACTTTAAACTAGTATCCGAGTATTTCATCCCATATGTCTCTATCACGCGTTTTAGAAACTACAGTCTGCAGCCTAGCCTTGAAGAACTCGACTGCTACGTCTGGGAATAAACAATATGTTAATACATCCTCCTCCTTCGTGTAGAACCCTTTATTCAATACCTCGCTTCTGCACTTTTCATACAGTGGATCCAGTAGATCGGCTGGTCTAGATTCAATAGGCTTATCACCCTTCAAGACAATCTCGACAACCTCCCTCTTTATGGGAGCTGGGGGCCTACCGTATAATCCCTTAACATAGTTATAAGTCTCCTTAGCTACAACCTGGTACCTCCCATAGAGTACATTCAACACAGCTTGTGCACCAACAATTTGGGAGGCTGGAGTTACGAGGGGTGGCCAGCCTAGATCCTCTCTAACTCTCTTAACCTCCTCTAAGACGTCTTTTAATTTATCCTCAGCTCCAACTTGCTTTAACTGGGCTATGAAATTAGATATCATACCACCTGGTATTTGATGCTCTAGTACATTAGGGTCTGGCATGAATACCCTCACGTCGAGTAATTCCCTGTACTTACTAAATAACACTTTACCCAAGTACTCGCTAATCTCCCTAACCACGTTGAGATCTACGCTTGGTCTATGCTCTGCTGGTAGTGAGTAGTACATGGTTTGTATACTTGGATGGCTTGTACCAAATGCAAGTGGACTAATAGCAGTATCTATGAAGTCTGCACCAGCCTCCACTACTTTAATGTATGTTGCAACTGCTAATCCACCGGTGAAGTGACAGTGCACGTCCACGGGTACTTTAAACTCCTCCTTGATTGCTTTCACTAGGTTGTAGCCTGTGTAGGGGTCTAGTATTCCAGCCATGTCCTTGATTGTTACGTGATCTACTTCTAGAGCTATGAGCTCGTCAGCGATCTTCAAGTAGTGCTCTATTGTGTGGACTGGGCTTATAGTGTAAGTGATCGTCCCCTGCACTGTGGCCCCTAGACTCTTAGCCTTCTTAATAGAAGTCCTCATGTTTCTAACATCATTTAGTGCATCGAAAACCCTGAATACATCTATTCCATCTCTATAGGCGTACTCAACAAACTTCTCAACTACGTCGTCTGGGTAGTGTCTATAGCCAACGAGGTTTTGCCCGCGTAGAAGCATCATGAGCTTCGTCTTCTTAACTCTCTCTCTTATAATCTTCAGCCTCTCCCATGGATCCTCCTTTAAATATCTTATCATCACGTCAAACGTGGCTCCACCCCACATCTCGATTGCGTAGAAACCCACTTTATCAATTTTATCTAGAAGTGGAACCATATCCTCTGTTTTAAACCTCGTAGCGATTAGTGATTGATGAGCATCGCGGAGTGTTAAATCTACTACTTGAACCAAAAACAATACACCTAGTTGTTTAATCTATTTTTATTAACCCCAGGGGTAATAAGGTTCTATCAATATAGCTATCAACAAGTGTGCAACAGGTGTATTAATTGACTATTGAGATCCGTGATGTATCAAAGTCCTTTGGTAAAGTACAGGCTTTGAAAAACGTATCATTCTCTGTACCAAGTGGGAGAGTAGTGGGTTACGTAGGGTTGAATGGTGCAGGTAAAACAACGACCATTAGGATCGCCACAGGCGTCCTACCGCCAGATCAGGGAGATGTAGTAATAGATGGATACTCAGTTACAAGAGATAAGAAGAAAGCTTCTTGGAGAGTGGGCTGGGTTCCAGAACTACCAATATTCGAGTCTGAGTTTAAGGCGATAGACTACTTCACATACCTAGCTGGCTATTATGGATATAAGGGCAGCGAAGCACGGAGACTTGGAGAGGAACTACTAACAAAGTTCGGCCTTGGCGATGCAATAAATAGGAAACTAGCAACATTCTCACAGGGCATGAAGAAGAGATTTGCACTAGCGGTATCAATGATCAACGACCCACCCAACTTCATATTTGACGAGGTATTGAATGGACTAGATCCACAGGGAATAGCATTCTTCAGAGAACTAGCAGTAGAGTTCAGGAAGAGGGGTAAGGCCGTTTTATTCTCCTCACACATACTAAGCGAGGTTGAGGGGATAGCTGACATCGTTGTATTCATACATAAGGGTAGGATCATTGGATCACACTCAATAGATGAAATAAAGCATGAGGCTAAACCAGCAGTAGAACTAGTGCTCACTAAAGTTGACAATGACTTATTAAAGCTCCTGGGTAAATATGGTGAAGTAAGTGTTGTAAGTGGCAATAGAGTATTGGTGAGGAATCCAAGCGTGGATAGTAGTGTCTTGATCTCCGAGCTCGTGAGCAAAGGCATTGGAGTACTAGAGGCTAAGAGAGAGGAGAAGACCCTTGAAGACTTCTTCTTCAACCTAGTGAAGAGAGCTGAGAGTGGCGAATTATGAATCCTGTACTCTACGATTTTAAACGCGGAGTACTAAGGCTCTCAGTACTACTAACACTATTATTATTTACAGTATCGGGCATAGGACTCGCATACTTAGCTATAACATCAATATCGACGACCACCACCTCCCATAGTGCAGTATACTACTCGGTTATTGATGCCTCGACTAGAGACTATAAACTAGAAGCACTACTATTAAACCCAGATTATAGACCAGTAGATGGCGAGGTATCTTATAAACTTGGATGCTACAACACTACTGAGTTGAAGAGACTGGAGTCTGAACTAGGATCTACAAATAGAGAGGAATTCGTAAATAGAGCGAGCAAACTACTCAATATTCTAGATGAAGGAGTAGTGCGGAGTGTAAATGGAAGAGTAGTTGTTGAGAAAAACCTAAGCAGTAAAATTGAGGTTGAGTATGCGTGTAGTCTATACATAAATACAACTACGCCTTTCGGCTCAAGCATGACACTGGTTTCAGTGTTCAGTGGGAGGCAATACAGCCAAATACAGATAGAGAATAAAACAATCTACGTGTTAGTAGAAACACCTTGGCCTAGTGCAGCATACCCCATTGTACTAACCAATAATTCAATGGCTCTTACTCCACCCACCACTCCGGGGAACATTAGAGGCTACGTATCCGCTTCTCTAGTATACATCACAGGCTCGGATAAGGCAAAACTAATTCTCTCACTCTATAGTGTTGGTGGAGGTGAGTTCGAAGTCTACTTGGGGAAAGTTAGTGCAAATACAACGCTAATCAATATCCCCGTGAGCTTTGATCCCGGGGATTTAGAAAAGTACTTTAACAAGGTTGGTGTTGTAGAGCCAGGCATTAGCTCCTTAGAGATAAACACTAGTTTATTCAATAATACCCTAAGGCGGGCTCCAGCCTACTACTTTGTACTCTACTCGCGTGGTAATACTAGTAGAGAATACACTGTACTAAAAGTCCCCGTTAACACAGTGCAGAGTGGTTTAGCGGCGAGAATGATTTATATGCAGTTGATTAGTAGTGTTGGTCTTGGCTTGTTTACAGCGTTCTTCCCCATAATTGTCCTTTACTTGGTCTATGTATATATTGCTAAGCCAAGGTCTCAGGGTGCTCTCGAATTTATACTTGCTAGGCCCATTACGAGGTTTGAACTATACACTGTGAGGTTTACAGCAGGGGTTTTAGTAGTGGCTGTAGCCACTAGTTTATTCTATGTTGCCTTAATGACCTCTATAAACCTATTGACTGGCGTGTCCCCGAGCATCCAAGGGGGATTAATCCTGTACGGTGGCTTAGTACTATCACTCATTGCATTCTACTCGTTCTGCTACCTACTAGGATCACTCACCAGTGGCTCGAGATACATTGTTGCATCAGTATTATCATATGTACTATTCAGCGTATTGTGGTCTCTAATAATATACTTGATCGTCTACTTTATCTATAGGGGTGTGGGAGTTAATATATTAACTGAGATTACTAGAATTCAGTACACACTAAACTACTTTAACCCGTTGAGAATACAGGACTATATGCAGTACTACTTCATGATCCAAGAGGTGGGTGAGTACAGTATACTGCCAACAGGAGACATATTGAAGGAGGTTGTAAATCCATGGCTAGTAGCAACTAGCACTATAGCTTGGATAATAATGCCATTTGTCCTCGGTTGGCTTAAATTCAGGAAGGCGAGTCTCATTTCATAGAGGTTGTAGTAGCGGGATCGCTCATAACTTTTTATAATAATTATTCAAGGCGTATTACTGATCCATAAACAACGTCTAATCCAAGCTCTATTGCTCTCATTAGTGCATCGTCGTCAATATGCACTGTCACAATTATATACTTCTCCGCTTTCCTACCAATAATCTCCTCAACTATCTTCACCTTTCTACTAAACCACTCTACATCTTCAAGCTCCGTCCGAGACTTAACCTCTAGGAGATATACTTTATCATCGTGTATATATATGTCCACCTCGATTACAGCACCCTTACCAAGATACCTGCCCTCTCTATCTACATACTTAAACTTCTCGACTTTACCAGGCTCGATCCCCCTCTCCTCGAGTGCATGCCTATAGATCTCTAAAACCATTTTCTCGAGGTCCCTACCCCACCTCCTCCCCATGGAGCCCACAATTACCTGTAACTCAGCCACAGCTTTAGATAATCTCCTTAGTTCTTTATTGATGGATTCGAATCTCTCATCGTGCTCCAATAGCTTTCTCTCAATTGCTTCAAATCTCTTGTATGCCTCCTCCCATCTCTTGTTATTCTCTTCCCATCTCTTATTGTTCTCTTCCCACCTCCTAGCCTCCTCCTCCCACCTTTTCTCCTGCTCTCTCACAAAGTGCTGGAAGTCTTCGCGTAGTTTCTTTAGCTCTCTAAGTATAGTGTCCATGCCGAGGAGGCCTGCAACTGCTAGTCTAAACTCTTCGTCTTCTCTCAGTAGATTGAGAATCTTTTTCTTTAACTCAACTGTCTCCATTATTCTCCACTCCTACTTATTCTCTTAACTATGTTATTTATTTTTATACTGGTTAATTATTGAACTATTATGGATGGGATTCCAGCTTGGAGAAATAGGTGTAGTCTTAGTTTATAAAGCTTTGTTTTCCTCGAGGAATTCTCTGAGTAGTTTAAACCCCTCTACTAATTCATCCTCTCTCATAGTTACAAATGTTATCCGTAAGTATCCTCTCCCAGCTTCACCGAATATTGAGCCGGGCAGCATTACCACTCCCTTGGACTCGGCTAGTCTAATTGTGAAGTCTAAGTCGCTTAGTCCAAGCTTCCCGAGTATTGGGTTAATGTCTGGGAATAGATACATGCTTGCAGGTGGCTTGTGTAGTCTAGCCTCGGGGATTAGTTTTTTGAATGACTCATATGCAGCATCCCTTCTCCTCCTATACACTGGTAGTACTTCCGCTAGGTACTTCTCCTTAAACCCCATTGTTAAGTAGTAGTATGCAAGCCACTGCATTGGGACAGGTGCTACTATGCCGAGTATGCTCTTCACTTTGACTAGATCAGGGATGATGTCTCTCGGGCCATAGATGTAGCCTAGTCTACCACCTGGTATAGCTAGGTCTTTACTGAATGATCCACACACAATAGTGTACTCTAAGCCAGGGTCGTATTTCTCAAGCCACAAGTGCTCTCCATCATAGACTAGGTGTTTGTATGCAACATCATATATAACCCACGCCTTCTTCTCCCTAGCAACATCCAAAAG
>Ga0080004_1195545_pt1 | contig 11806 bp, 23 predicted proteins | sample WasSprMetagenome_FD_69207 | JGI IMG/M metagenome (GOLD analysis project Ga0080004, IMG submission 69207) | Sulfidic aquatic microbial communities from Washburn Spring, Yellowstone National Park, USA - WS (SPADES assembly) (version 2) | ecosystem: Environmental > Aquatic > Thermal springs > Hot... | reverse complement strand
CTGATCTCTTCTCTGAGCTTCGCAATCTCCTCGGCAATCCTATCATCGCTCATCCCACCACCTCCGTAAGCCACTTCCTGCATTCATCGCATAACGTTTTCCCCATTTCAATATCTATTCTTACATTCCTCCCGTCAACCACAATCCTTGCTCTACAGCCTTCATTACTGCACAGCCTTTCCATACTCATCTCCTCGCTTCAACCGTTACAGTAGCAAAGTACTTGTTCAGCAGTGCATCGAACAGCTGTCTGTCTATCTCTCCGTAGGCTTCAAAAAGCGTCAAATTTACCCAGTTCGCTGTCTTGTTCTTGATAATGATCAAAATTCTGTCCTTCACGGGCACCACAGCCCCTATTCTGAAGAAGCTTATCGGGCTACTGTAGATTGCCTGAACAACGTTGTAGTCGTCCATGACCCTCTTGCTGTCCAGGTAAACCGTAATCTGCAGGGCGTTGTCGTAGTCAACAACCATCCTCCACTCAGCGCTTATCGCTACCCTGTCCTTTGGAACCTTGATGTTGAGGTAAAGCGTTGCGTTCGGCGGTATCGGGAAGGTGTAGCTTGTTACCCTTGGATCCATTACGCCCGTGAATATCAGCGTTGTAAAAAGTTCAAGGAAGTTTATGCTGAGCCTTATCTTTCCGAACTCCTCAAGCGCTTCTCTGAATGACCTTACAGCCTCAGTTGCCATATCACTCCAGCTCGATTCCAAGCTCAATGTACGCCTTGACAGCTGTCGGCTGAGTCCAGACAACGGCTATAGCTTCCTTTCCCGTGAAGGATCTGAATATCTCTGGCTTCCTCCTGTCGAACACAACTTCTCCCTTCGATGCTAGCTTCTCCGCCTGCATGTTTATCCAAATGGGCGATGCAGCCGTGCAGTCGTATGTGTACTGCAAGGTGAAGAGGGTTTCTCCCTCCCCGGCGACCTTCTTGAACCAGACCTTCGCCACCATGCCCTTTGGGATCCTTATGTAGTTCACAGCTGAATAGAAGACATCGCTGTTCAGGCTCACGGTTCCGCTTGTGCTTGTCCCATCGGTCTCTCCCCTGACAAAGATCAACTCCCCCATCAGACCTTCACCTCCCTCAGCAGCTCATCGTACTTCCTGATTGCATCATTCTTCTGGTCGATCCTGTACAGCGGGAACCCGGTTATTCCATACACAGCCCCGAAGTAGTCCTCGACCTTTGGATCCATGTAGTTTATCGGCAGCGTTATCCAGTGGCTTGGAACCCTCTTTGTTAAGATGTCAAAGATAAGTTGCGAACTTTTTGGTATCTCGATTATGTATTCCGCATAGACAAACTTAACAAAGGTCCTGACTGCTATGTTCGTGTCGTTTCCGTAGCGGTAGCCGTAGCGCACCTTCGGAATGTGCACTATTTCGTAGCAACCCCTTGCAAAGCCGAAGTCCTTGTCAATTCCGGTGACAACCTTGTCTTTCTGGAACCTCCCCTGATCAACCCCTGTTGGCACCTGCACGTCAATCCGAAGGAAGGCTGGGGTCACATACTGTATCACGTGGAAGAGCCTTTCCCTGTAGTCCTCTGGCAGGTACCACATGTCGCTCTGGTCATAGACGTTCAGCGTCGTTGGAAAGGCGATCCCATCTTTGATGTATGCCCTTGCTGGCATAACTCCGCTTGCAGGAACGGTGGCACTTCCTCCGTCGTATGTCGGCAACGATGTTCCGGCTGAAATCGGCAAGCTTCCGTACGGAATTACCTCATATCTCCTGTTTACCCTGCTCTTAACCCTAAAAACAAGGGCTTCTGACTTCGCCGGGATAAACAGCGTCAGATACTCTCCTTCGGGCACAAGACCGAGTTCGTCAACTACCTTCATACATCACCCCCTCTGAAAAAAAGATTGCAAAAGAGGTATTAAAAAATTTCTAGACTCAAACCAAATACTGTTAGGCAGCGCTTGCGAGGATGGTTGCTGTTACCGAATTCGCTGCCACTGACACAGCCGCAGCTGTCGGGTTGAATACGACAATCCTCACCGTTGTAGTGCCTATGAAGCTTATCCCCGCTATCGCTAGGCCAGTTGGAAGCCCTGCTACGGTTGCAAGCGCTATTAGCTCTTTGATGCTTGCCGGGTTCGCAGACACAGCCAAGTCGATGTTTGCAGTAGCCCCTGCTGCAACGCTAACATCGCTCGCAGGCCCTTTGGCGCTCGCTGTGACAAGCTTCCAGCCGTCAGCTGTTAAAACGAGAACCATAAGCTCACCGTCAGATCCACTTCAGGTCGCTTGCAAAGTCGTGTTCGTAGAACACAAGTCCCAGGAGCTTTATCGTCGAGGTTCCACTAGCCTTTGGCATGAATCCCCACATTATTCCCCTGTCGTAGAAGATAGCTGTAGCCCCCATCGGCGTCGGGTACTGGTATATAAGCCTGTTCTCCTCGATGCGCTCCTCAACCATTGGTGCCACCGTGTAGATACCGTACTTGGTTACTCCCTCCGCTATCAGCCTGAACTGCTCTGCCTTTGGAGTGCTGCCGATTTCAATTATCCCGTCTTGGAATATTAGGATGGCGCTGTGCTTTCCCGTTTCCCCGCATGTCTTGTAGTAGTTTGTCCCGTCGCCGAAGAGCCAAGCCTTTGTCCCGGCAGTAAGATCGATGTCCCAGCTGTTGTTCTTGTAGCTGGTTGGGACGGTTGTTGCATACTTAATTGCCTGCGGGAAGAGCCATGCGACGCCAAGGTTACCTGACTCGCTTGGGAAGGCATAGCTCTTTTTCTCCGGGAGCATCTCCTTGAATATCCCTGCAACCTTATATATGAGGCTCTCCTGCAACTTGATGTCTGAAGCTATCTTCGGTGAAATCCTCCCTATCTGTTTGAGACCGTATTCAAACACAATTTTTATAGCCTCCTTCTCATCACTTTCCAGCTCGGTATAGACTACCTCCTTTCTGTTGCCAAGGAAAACGTCTATGCCCTTCTTTCTCTCATCCCTAAACAACTCACTCACGGCGGGCATAATCACAGTTGGAGGAGAAGCTTAAATACTTATGTCCTACATGTATGACATGCAGACGAAGCTGGAAATACGCTGTAATGAAAAAACAAAAAACAGGTTTAAGTCACTCTGCGCAAAGTACGGGTTCAAAAACTACGAAGAGTTCCTCAGGTGGTTGCTGGACAGAGCCGAGTCCGAGTGGCTTTTCGGGAAAATATACTAGTATATTCGGCCCTCCCTAGTCTCAGAGTACTGCTCAGCGGGAGGAGACTCTTCAGCTGGAGGGAAATACTCCTCGGCTGGAGCCGACGATGGGGCTGGAGAAGGCATCGTTTCCACTTGGCTGCCCATTCCGAGCATGGCTTTCACTTCGCTCGGAGTCCTGAGGACGCTTGCAAGCGCTGAGTTCCAGTCGCCTTTCTGCACCGCCTCCATGAAGCTCTTTAAGCTCTCCTGGAACTCTTTGATCTCACTAGGTGTCATCGTTGCAATCCTAAGCAACTCATGGGTTCCCATTGCGAGCAACTCCTTCCTAAGCCTCGGTGAAACATCCTTTCCAAAGATTGCGTAGCCGTCTGCAATGAGCCCTGCCAGGAATTGGATACCTTTGTTGAGGAACCCCTTGGTGAATATGTTGCTGACAACTTCCATCGCAACTCCTATTGCCTCACCACCCTGGTTCGCTGAGAGGTCTTCTACGGAAAGCTTCGACTGCTCTGCGAAGTACTTGAACAGCGGATCCAGCCATCCCGTGATGTTGAACTGCTCAGGCATTGCTATCCCTCAAAAAAATTTAGAGTTTGTCAGCAACCAACTCCCAGCACCACTTTCTCATCAGATCTCCTGTTAGCTTCTTGTGCTCTGCAAACTTGCCCTTCAGCCTTATCATCTTGTATTTCTTTGCCAGCATCTTCCAGGCAACGTGGCTTGCAACCCCTATAAGAACATGTACGGTTGCCCAGTCCACGTGGATTATCCTTGGGACATATACTCTGGCTGTCTGCTTCCCAATACTTACAGCTTCGCTTGCAGAAATCGCCCCGGTAACGGTAACCTCCGGACCTGGGCTTGCCGCCATTTCACATCACCTCAATCATAGTACCGCAAACTATATTTAAAATTTATCTATGCTTGTACTATGGACGTGCTGTTCGAGAGCGAGTATGTTAGGGTTGTTGACCTCGGCGGCTACTATTGCTTGGAAGACAAGGTGAAGATGCAGTTCCCCCCGCTTGGCAGGCGCATCATAGACACCTTCGGCTTTGAAGAGCCCGTGATAGTTGACCTTGTCAGCGCGGATGACAACGTTGCTGCAGCCAGGTGGTATTTCCCCAAGACGTATCCAAAAAACCTAATACTTTCCAAGGCGAAGAGTTTGTCTGAAAGTTACGAAAAGAGGTTGAGGGGGTTATGACTGAAGCTGACTGGGAGAAAAGGATTAGGGAATACCTAAAGCAGGAAAAGGCTGAATGGGAGAAGAACCTTGAGGAATTCTTCAAGGAGGAGAAGGCCGAGTGGGAGAAGGGGATTGAGGAAGTGCTGAGGGATCCCCCAGCTCCTCCAGCTGAAGACAGGAAGAATCCAATTGAGATAAGCGAGGAGGAATATGAGGAAGTGAAGCGCAGGGCCAGGATGGCAAGGGGAGGAGAAAAGCTGTTGCCGATCTGATATGCTGGAAATCGCAGCGGATGCAAAGGTATGGAAGCCGCTATTTGAGCTGATCACGAGCTGCACGAACGAGGCCGTAGTGCTATTCGAGCCAAAGGGAATCACAGCGAGGAACATGAACGCCGAGCGCACGGCAGCCTATGAGCTATTTTTCCCTGCGGACGGCTTTCTTGAATACCGCTGCGACAAACCGCTGTACGCTGTGGTGTATGAGGACTATGCAAAGAGGGCGCTGAAGCAGAAGGGAAAGCTGACGCTGACAGTGGACAAGGGCTGGCTCCAGCTCGGGAATGAATTGGTAGGCCCCCTACTGCTTACAGAGGAAAATCTGCTCCTGTACAAGAGATCCAGATGGCTCGACAAGCTCCCGGAGCTGAAGAGGGAAAATGAGGCTGAACTTGATGCAACGATGTTCAGCAAGTGGTTGTACTACGCGGACAAGGTGGGGAGCGACTATGTGGGCTTCAACTGGGAAGAGAACCTGAGAATCGTTGCCACTGGTGCGTGGGGGGAAGTCTGGATTGAGATGCCTGCTGTTAGGGCAAGGGTCACAAAGCCGAGCGCATCCATTTTCAGACCGACCTACACACTGCAGTTCTTCCCTCCATCTGCGGTAACAAAGAACTCCTACGTGATCGTCGATACCGAGGCGAAGGATGACACGATAATGTGGTTCACCGCCGGGAGCTGGGCGCCAGCAGGGGTCAGCTTCAGATTTGCTGTTGCACCAACTGTGGAGACGGAGGAGATCAAGAAGAGGATTCGCAACCCAAAACCGAGGATCGAAACGGTTGCAAGGTTCAGAATGAAAACGGAGAATGCAAAAGCGATGTTCGACCTGCTCTTCAGTAATGTTGAGAAACCTGTTGTGCAGATCACGGAAGGAGGGTTGCTTGCGAGGAACATGGACGTCAGCAATACAACACTTGCACAGCTTGAGGTTCCGCGTATAGCGTTCGAAGAATACGAGGTAAGGAAGGTAGTGCCCGTGGAGCTCACGAGTTCTCAGAGGATAAAGTACATGTTGCGCATCGCAGAACTGCTCGGCATCGATGCAGAGATCAACGTTACGGAGGAAGCTGTTTTCTTCGATAGAGTGTTGATAGGCCACAGTACGGATCGGCGACTCGACAGAGAAGTCGTGGCAAAGCTGGACAGCTATGTGAAGCTTGATCCCGCCCAGTACTTTTTCAAGATCCCAAAAGAAGTAGGACAGGCGCTCTTCTGCGTCGGCTTCTCGTATGATCCCTCATGGGACGCGCCGAACATAATCTACTACGGCCCCAGAGGAAAAGTTCTCGACGAGAGAGCCATCAGCGGTGAATATGATGTCAAGGAAAGGCTGGCAAACAGTTACATGCTGGAATACGTCCAGCAGTTCTTCCCCCCATCTGTGAAGATCAAGGAAGCTGAATTTTGGATGTCGGGCTTCTTATCACCACTCAGGATACGCTACTCCCCATTCAGCGGTGCCAGGTTCACAGCCTACATCGCAGCATACACCGATCCCGCATATGAGTACGTGAAGAAGCGCAACTGGCTGAAGCCGTTAACAGAGGAGGCGATCATAGAGGTTCTGAAGGAGGCAACAACCCCGCCGACAGGGGACAGGTTAAGGGTAATGCTCGAAAACCGATTCTACCATGTTGAAGGGGACAAGCTCGATAAGATTTTGAAAGATCTGCTGAACAGGGGAATAGTAGTGCGACGCACAGCCGGATACCTCACGGTTTTCACGCTCGCAGATAAACCGATCACACTGAAACCGCTGACGGAGGAAGTTGTCCTGGAAACGATCAAGAGGAAGTGCGAGGAGTGGAGGACGGATGCGATATCTTCAAGCGAGCTCGAAACAGTTCTTGGAGTGGAATACGACATCATGGATCTGGACGGGATTCTTTACAGCCTGTACACAAAGGGGATACTCGGCAAGAAGATGGATCGCAAGGGGCCCTATGCTGTGGATCCCAGGGGGTTCTGGTACATCAAAGAACCCGAGCCCGAGAAGGTCGTTGAAAGGGCCGAGGAGGTTAAGAAGCTGAAGGAGCTGACAGAGGAAGCTGTGCTGTCCGTTATAGCTGAGCTGCATGAAGCGGTGAAGGACAACGTGAAGCTGTCGGACGTGGTGGAAAAGCTCAAGGACAAAGAGTATGACACTACGAAGCTTGATGAAGTAATATCCAAGCTCAAGGCTGAAGGGAAGGTAGAGATGCTTGCAGATGGAAGGATATGGACTGCTGAATTTGCGAGGAAGATCAGAGAAGCTCCTCCTCCGTTGCCGAAGGGCTATGTAAGGGTGCACTTCAAGAGGGACATGGTTCGCTACATAGGGATCGATAGAAAGTACTACGGGCCCTTCAAAGCGTGCCAGGTGGCGGTGATCGAGGAGAAGTTTGCCCAGGTGTTTGCAAAGCACGGGTACGTCGAGATACTGGAGCAGGGAGCGGTGCAGGGCTCCGAGGGTTCCAAGAAATCCGAAGGAGGGTGGGAGGAGGAACTCGCAGATCTGGTTGAAATTGCCAGAAAAGAGTCGCTGGAGGAATTCCTGAACAACATAAGGTTCACAAGGACCAGACCCTATTCGAGGATAGCGGCAATATGCAGGGAGGAATACATAACGCTTGAGGATGTGTGCTCAAAGGGCCCAAGTGAACCCCGCTATTCTGAGATGGGGGTGCTGTACTCCTATGCAAGGCCCTGGTGCGGGAAGAAGGAAGTTACTATATACAGGGGCGGGAGCGAGATCAGACCAGGCGACTGGGTTGCCCTGGAGAAGGAGTACGCAGAAAGTCACGGAACTCCTGTTTACGAGCTGAAAGTGCCTTTAAGTGATGTTGTCTGGGCGGAGACAGACGTGAAGGAGTGGTTCTACATACCGAAGCGGTTGCAAGGCCTGTTCAAATCGCCTGAGGAGTTCTGGAGAGCCTGCAGGTCTGAACAGAAGCCGAAGACATGGGAAGAGGCAAAGAAGCGCTATGAAAGGTGGAAGGTGTGATCCCGCCGGAGAAGCTCCCTCCTGAAGTGCGGGCATTTGTCGAGCTGCTGCATCTGGATGTCGTTGATGAGCCGTTGAGGGTGCAACCTCCAGGATATAGAAGCCCGGTATGGCTCATCCCCGTGAGGGATGAAGGAACCGAGGAAGTAGTCTGGATCCTCAACGCATACCCGCAGTATGAGCGGGAAAAATACGCTATAATAACGATAACAAACAAGCTGGGAAGGCCCGTCACCGTTATCACACCCAGGGAAGAAGAGGAGCGGGTGGCAGTCCCGAAGCCAAAAGTGGAAGAAGTGAGGAAGGCAATTGAGGAGATAGAGAAGGAGGTGCCCGAGAGGGTGATCACGGCTGAAGTGGACTGGAAGTACCTGCACAGGCTTGCGGACAGGATGGAAGGCTGGATAAACCAGATGAGGAGGCACGCTGAAGCCAGAAACGCTCTGAGCGTTTACACATATCTGAAGAGCATGAACGAGTTCCTCAGCGAGGCGAAAGAAAAGCTTGCGGAAAGCGATGTAATAAGGAAGATGGAGAAGAAGGAAGCGGTGGAGAGACTGCTGACAGATGAGGAGTACAGAAAGCTCTGGAAGGCTTTCAGCGACGCGCTGAAGAAAGCGAAGATCGATCCCTCCAGATACAGGAGCAGGTTCGAGGAGCTGGTGATGTGGGATCTGCCATATGAGGACAACGAGGCGCTTGTGCTTGACGAAGCTAGGAGGATAATCCTCGAAACCAGATTTGTCCCATACATCGAGGAGGTTGCAACAAAGCCAAGCAGGTTCAGCTGGAAGTATGTCGAGTGGGGCCTGGGAGCGATTGCAGTGGAACTGGCAAGTCTCAAGGATGCTGTGGAGGAGAAGAACGTTGTGGAAGCCTACAACAGTATCAAAAGACTGCTAGATATTGCAGACAGGCTGAAGGACATTCTGAGAACAGCTTCGGATGTGAAAGAATTCGAAGAGAGGTCATGAAGCTCGACGGGATCTTGGAAAGGATGAACGAATGCAGGGAGAGGAGAAAGCTAAGGATGTGCGGTGACTGCGAGGACGCTGAGAACTGCGAGATCGTAAAGCAGTTTTTGGATTTTCTCAGGGCGAGGTACAGGCATGAACGTCCTTATAGAAAAAAGGCGAAAAATCTGGAGAAAGGTTCTGAAGCACAGAAAAATGCTAAAAAAAGTTAGTACTTAAATCTGGCACCGCATTCGAAGCAGTAGTATGTTTCTCCGTCCTCCAGCTCCACCACATAAGCGCTTCCGCTTCCACAGTACGGGCAGGTCACATCACTCACCTTCATCAAAATCTAACTCTCCCATGTCTAAGTAGTCCCCCTGAGCGAACTCGTGGTCATAAAAATCACCGAATTCATCCTGTGTGACACCGCTGGGCGTTTCGGCGTATTCCTCCATTTCCTCAAGGCTGTTCTTAATTTCAACTGCAAGCCTGCTTGCTTCCTGCAATAGTTCGGCAAGCCGTTCAAGCATATCTATCAGGTTCTCAACCCTCATTTTCTCTCACCCATAAAAAATTCTGAAAGGATGTATCTCACGGTCTCGCTGATGGTCAGAAAACCCTTCTTCTTTCGCAGTTCTTCCAGCTTGGTTCTCACTTCAGGATCCAAGCGGATAGTCACCCTCATTTATCCCACCTCTTCAGGGTGTTGTAAATGTCCTCAACCTCGCTATAGATGTACAGCAGATCACTTGTTGGCCCGCTGGTGCATATCATGTCCTCGATGTAGTCCAGAAGCAAGCCGATCCTCTTCAACACCTTTTCCACTTCCATTGGCCTAAGCTCACTCTCTATCCTCTCCAACCTTTTTTCCAACCTTTTCCTCCAAACTTCCCTCCTCATTTTCCCCACCTCCGGTTGTTTTTGTCGGATAAGGTATGACATTATTGTATTTAAAGCTTACGATTGATGCCAGCTACGATAGGGTAAAATATGTCCCTGGTTAAAGGTAGGCTATGATAATTGAACTGCACCTCTTCAAGAAAAGTCCCCTGAAGCCCTGGTTGCAGAAATACGGCTACAAAGGGAAAAAGGAAGACAAAGAGGGGAAAACAATCCTGGTATTCTACTTTGGAGATGAAGTTTACTCACTTGAGATTGCTGAGGACAGCAACAACGCTGAAGGCAACAGGGGTCATCCCGGCGAGTAGCGATGGAATATGGCTCCCAGCCAAAGCAACGGCGAACTTCGTCGGCAACCTTGTCCAGAGCTTCATCCTGAAGTCCAAGTACGGAATAATCCCCTTCTTGGTTATTGGGATGTAGAGATCAGCCCTGGGATTGCTGTAATCCTCAAGGTGGAAGCCGTATTTCAGAAAAGAACTTTTCCTGAACGCGAGAGCGTGCTCGTAGGGAACCGTGAAGGCAAGCGATTCGATATAAGCAAGGATGCTCCCCTGCAGTGGGCAGATTGATCCCGCCCTCACGAACTCATGTCTTTGTAGGGAATCGACAGCGTATTTTACATAATTACTATCATATATTGTGTCGGAGTCGCAGCTGATTATGTACTCTGCATCCGCATTCAGGATTGCATTTACCCTTGCTCTACCAATCCCGCTCTCGGGTGGCATCACGATGTCGGCGTATTTTTTGGCAATGCTGAAGTTCGTCTTCGGCCCTGAAGCGACTATTATCTTTGCCTTCAGCGACTGGTTCCTGAGCGACAGTAAACACTGCTCCAGCAACGGTTCTCCGTTGTCAACCACTATGCAGGCAATCATTTGACCTTTTCCAGCAGCTTCTTAGCGGTCTCAGCCCCAACGGTCGCGCTGACCAGGTAGGGCCAGGTGAAATACAGCACAGTAGCCCCAATCACTACCGTTGCGAGGCTCCCTACAGCCATTCCCCAGAGAAAAGAGTTCCAGTCCCAGTCGCTCATTTCAGCAGCAACAACATCATCCTTTCCCTTCTCCTCTCTTCCTCAAGGTAGATCGCTGTCCCGATGGCAACTGCTATCCCTGCAACTGCGCACAGTCCAACGATCAGCCAGAACCTCTCCTGCTCCGCCTTCTCCTCCTGCTCTCTCCTCTCCTTCTCTTCTTCAGTTACGCAGAGTATCGCAATTTCCTGGCTCTTGCACGGGTTCCACCACCAGGTTCCATCGTATTCCACCCTGCAGTAGTAAGTCCCCAAGTCTCTTGGAGCCCAAGTGAACGTGAAGCCTCCCTCGTTTCCCGTGGTAGCCTGAGTGACCCTGTTCTCGTTCACTACCAAGTGAACTGTGTCGTTCACTATTGGATCCCACCAGCAGAGCACATTATGCCCCTGAAGCCTGCCAGTGAAGGTTACAGTCTCCCCGGGGACAACGTATTGCTTATCAGCTCTGAAATCCACTATCCTCGTATCCTGCAGTCCCAAAGCCTTCATAACCTCTTCCTCGTGAGCAACAGGAGCTCCTCTTCCCTTCTCCTCTCAGAAACGTAAAGCACGGCCCCTACTGCGGTAACAATCCCTGCTACAGCTGCAACTGGTAGCAACCACCAGCTCCAGAGCACGCCCACGGAATCAACTGTGGCCTCTATCTTCTTCGCTGGAAGATATTGACCGTCATCCGTTATCGTCCCAGCTGAGGCACTAAACCTGTATTTCCCGGCGTCGAGCTTCAGTATTTTTCCTTTGATCGTCGCAGTCGTGCAGTCCTCAGGATATAACCCAATTCGGACAAGAATAGATTCTCCCGGCTTTAGCTCTGTGCTCCCGTACTGCGTCGCTACACTTATCCTGCTCATCGGCCCGGATTCGTAAGTAAATGCGGTTGCGAAGTACTTGTAGCCCTTGTACTGATCTATGTGCCCGGCAACCCAGAAGGGAACCTCTGCTCCAGCATCGACTTTGCTTGGTATATCGAACTTCACGCTTACCCACGTGTCTTCAGCAAGCTTTGTTCGCCCGTAAAGTAGCCTGAATGCCTTTACTTCTTTAGCGACCATACGACTATCCCTGTTGTTACAGCAACGGCTGCGCATCCGGCTGCTGCTGCTATTATCCACCACTCAAGCGGAACCTGCTCAGGTGGGCTCGGCGGTTGCTCGGCTTCGTAGATCTCAACTTCAACGTCCTTGTACACTCCCGTAACCTCATAGTCGAGGTTTCCGTCCTGGAAGTGTATTCTGTAATACTGGCAGTTCGGGTCCAGATCCAGTGTATGGGCTTCG
>Ga0080004_1115223_pt1 | contig 11808 bp, 14 predicted proteins | sample WasSprMetagenome_FD_69207 | JGI IMG/M metagenome (GOLD analysis project Ga0080004, IMG submission 69207) | Sulfidic aquatic microbial communities from Washburn Spring, Yellowstone National Park, USA - WS (SPADES assembly) (version 2) | ecosystem: Environmental > Aquatic > Thermal springs > Hot... | reverse complement strand
GTAATTGTCGTAATCGTAGCCTTAGCGGGATGGGTATACTGGCGTGGGAAAACAGAGAAAGTAGGGGTTTGGTATCAATCCTCCTAGAAGCACTTTTTTAAATCCACTCCTCCTCTATGGATAAAACTTTGATTTACTAGTCCCATTGCTTCACTAATTGCCGGAGTCTACTCGAATAAGTATAGTTCCTCCTCATACCTCCTATCTAGTATTGTCCCTGGGGGCAGTATCTTTATCCTCTTACTTGATAAGTGCTCTACTAGTCTTCTCTGTGCATCAAATAGGCTTAACTCGCCTGTTAGCCATGTTAGTGGTGTGTTTACTCGTAGGGGTCTTGCGGGTATTACGTGTCTAGTGGCTTTGTGTATGAATACTTCTCCACGTAGTGCTACTGCTCTAACTTCATCCTTCTTAATTGTGGGTGGTATTAGGGCTAATCCCTCATTTTTCTCAGCTATTGAGATGGCGTCTCTCTCAGTGTGGTATTCTACTGCAAACCCCTTGATTTTAGCCATGTTCTCTACATTCTTAACTCTATCATATATGAGCTTAATGTCTCTCGTAGGTGTTTTTAAGCCCACAATTCTCCTACCGTGTATTATTAAACCGAGGAGCTCCCTCCTATTGAGCATTTCAAACCCCGCTTCAATGCTTGGAATATGTACACTCCTATACCCAGCTGTATTCAAGTAGCCTAGTAGTAGATTCAAGTAGTCTACTTCAACACCACTCTCATGCCTCACATGCTTAAAAACCCTACTCCAAGCGTGTAGCTCAATGCTTGGATTATCATAGTCTACTAGGCAGACTGGTATGTACTTGAAGCCCAGCTCCTTCGCTGCAGCAACTCTATGCATACCGTCAAGTACAACCATGGTTTTTGCATCGACAATTATTGGATCAGTCCAAACACCATCACTCTTAATCTTCTCAACGAGCTTAGAGAGAATATCGGGGATAATCTCCTCGTGTATGTACAGTCTACTAGTCTCCACCAGGGATATCTCTAGCTCAAGCCTCGGAGTTTTAATTACAAATACTTGGCTAGACAATAACAAACCACCAATATACTGCATATACGGGGCAATAAAAATATTTTCAACTCATTGTAATATAGAGAATAATCCCCACAGAGAGCTACTTTTAATCACAACGCAGTGTCTTTAATTATCATCAACCGTTATTTTATATGGTGACGCGCCTTTGAGTTTTAATGTTAGGAGAATTATTAGAGTTGGCAGGAAATCCAGCGCTATTGTCATTCCCTCCACCTGGATGAAGCAACTGGGTTTGAAGCCAGGGGATCAAGTTAAGTTGTTCTTTAATGGGAATAGGGTTTCCATGGCACCAGTTAAGGAAGATGATTTTATGCGTGGGCAGGTTGCTATTGAGGGTGCTGATAGAGTGACATCTGCAAAGCCCAAAGCTGCATTCATGGAGGGGGTTTCGAACGTCAAGTTGAAGGCTGATTAAGAGAGTGCTGTGAAGCTTGTGAGTGACCTAAGAAGAGAAATCTCCCCACACCTGTTTATTGGTAAGCCTGTGACCGATCTAAAAATATTTGTGATTAGTTGTAGATAACTATGAATAGTTGGTTTATATTTATTAGCTTCTCTTATGTGTGTTTACTCGTTGATGATGAGTCTTGGGGTTTGAATCACTGTCTTTAATGCGGATGAGGGGCTTTTGGGTTACGTGGAGCCCTGATAGCCCGGGCAGTGATGCGATGAAAACCCGAACGGAGCCCGGGAACCCCGAGGCAGAGAAGTATTTAGAAATACTCACAGATAACTACAAAAGATTACCTCGGGGAAACCCTGGTAGTGAGTACCACACATTGGTATTTCCAGAGGTTCACGTGAATTACAATGAGTTGGTTGTAAAGCTATGTGAGTTATTTAGTAAGATCACTAGGCGTGATGGAGACTTAAACGTGTTGCTATTAGACTTCAAGCATACTGTATTGCTACTTATAAGACTCCTCAAAATCAAGTGCTATGAAGATAGTTTAAACCTGCCAGATGCACTGGACATAGTCCTATATGCAAATATACTTAGTGAACTCGTGGATTTATTCGTAGAGAGAGGAAGCGAGTTCGATGAGTATGCATGGGAAATTGCAGTCTCATTGGCTGAGCAATACATTAACGATGACTTAGAGACAGCTATAAGAGTATGTAGTGGAATATTAGTTAAAGCAGATAAACTACCATTACAAATCCAGAAGCATATCTCAAGCCTCATAGACTTAATATTTAGAAAGTGTATTAGAGACAGAGCTTGTAGGTGTAGACACTTCTACCCAAAGATCTAGCATTCCGCCATTTTCTCCATAGAGGATTTGTTATTACAGGTAATCTCAAATCCTTGATTGACGCAAGTAGCCGTTATAAACATTTTTGAAGAGATAATACTTGGTGGATTGTATTGCTTAGCTCTAGTGACTCTAAGAACAAGATTGAGGAGTGGCTTGACTACTTTAAGGAGGCTAGGGAGATTAGGAGAAAGTATGCTAACTGGGAGTTCATAAAGTCGCAACCTCTAAAGATAAGGGTAGCGCTAGAGTACTACATTGAAACCGGGGATTTATACAATGCGTCTAAGCTGGCTGGTATGAGTATGGAGGAGTTTAATGAGTTGAGAATTAGAGCGGGGATTCCAAGTATTGGCTAATGCTATAGCAGACTCATCATTCATAATAGACTGGGTTAGGTACTCGAAGAGCAAGCTATTATTTAAGCTCTTCAATGTCATCTACATACCTGAGAGCGTCTTAGCAGAGATAAGGAGTGAGCGCTCACTATTATGGATCGCCGAGGGTTTAGAGGAGGGGAGACTGGCAGTATTTCCCGAGCTACCGGATCTTTCCAGGGAGGCAATAAACCTCGTTGCTAAAAGTAGGAGGTATCCTGTAAGGCCTGTTGACTACCCAGAGGCTTTCTGCCTCGTAGCCGGCAGGAGGCTTGATCTCGTGGTCTTAACGGAGAATGGCGGTGCAGTAGCATTGAGGGAGTATGACCCCGAATACTCAAATGTTGAAGTGTGGAGGGCTATTGACGCGCTCTATAAGTTGTGGAGACTCGGCTATATAAGTAGCTTTAGAGAAGAACTAGAGCTCTACCAGCTTGAAACTAAACATATATATTCCAAGCGAGACTTAGAGAAATATGATGGTACCAATGATGGTTAATGAAGAAAAGATCGCTGAGTGGATAGAGCGCTTCAAGGAGGCTAGGGAGATTAGGAGAAAATACGCTAACTGGGAATTCATAAAGTCACAGCCACCAAGGTTGAGAGCTGCACTAGAGTACTACATAGAAACAGGCGACTATAGAACAGCGGCGAAAATTGCTGGTATGGCTATAGACGAGTTCGTGGATTTCGCCAAGGATAAGGCAAACATACCCACTATAGACTAGTTGAAAAAAGCTACGGAGTCTTTGATTTCTCCCAGCCTGCTGACCTCCTCCCCGCCCTAAAGGGGTGAGGGTTCCCTTTAGGGGGTTCATCGGTTCCCCGCATCTATTCGGGTCTACATCTGTCCTCTGCGGGGCAGTCGGGGTGGTCAGAGATCCCCCCATATGATGCATTTGCCTAGTGGTTGCAAATCCCGCATCCCACGTGGGCTTAGGGGCAACCACAACCATTAACTCATCACCAAGAATAATTGAGCGAGAGAACTTATAAACTTTTCTATACCATCCCCGCCTTGAAAGGCGAGGCTTTCAGTTGTAAATCCGTGTAGAGAGCTTAGAGGGTTTCTCTTGAACGCGTTGGGAATCTTGCCGTATTTCCACGGGGATCTTTATTGTTAATGTATTATTTTGTATTTTAACTCTTCTGTGTGTATGTATAGAGAAGGTGTTAGTCTATGTCCTCTGTGAAAAAGTGGAGGGAGTTTGTTGATGGTGTTGAGGTTGAGGTATTGGAGTTTGAGGGTACTGTTGAGACAGTTGAGAAGGCTTCAATGCTTAGTGGTTATCCTCCATGGGAAATTGTGAAAACTCTCCTCTTAAGGGTGAATAGCGACTACATAGTCGCTATTGTGAGGGGTGATAGAAGAATCGACTATGGAAAAGCCAGTAAAGCCCTTAGTAGGAGAATTCAATTGGCTAAACCAAGTGAAGTGAAGGCTATTCTAGGTGTTGATGTTGGGGCTGTTACCCCTTTCTCTCCGAGGATTAAGCAAATCCAAGTAATCATGGATCCTGCTATAGCTGAACAAGAGTACATTGTCTGTGGTGGGGGAGCAGTAAATAAACTATATAGAGTTAGAGTCAAAGACTTAATAGACTACCTAAAACCCAGATTCCTCGATATATTCAAGTAGGAAAACAAGTAATTTAATAAATACGTGTTTTTAATGACTTAATGCATATAGAGTAGCCAGTTTTAACGAATCGAGTGTAATGTGCAAACTTAATATCTTAAGTATTCACTATATCAAAACCCGTGAGTAATATGTCTCTAGTTGATTTGACTAAAGATACATACTTAATGCGTGGATCCCCTGCAACGCTCATTAGGATTATCGACAATGTAGCGTGCGTGATTGATCCAGGTTCTAGTAGTGAGAGAGGGTTGGAAATCAAGCGCTTACTGGATAAGAAGGGGTTTAGTAAAGTATTGGTCTTAATTACTCACCACCACACAGACCACATTTACGCATTAACAACGCTGAAGCCGAGTGAAGTCTACTTACCCAGAGGCGAGGAGTTACTAGTTACTAGTAAGTCGTTTAGAGTATTCCTTGATTATGGTTTAGACTTGACGGCTATTGATAAAACTGCTGGGAGCCTCATAGCCCCAGGCATCGAGCTAAATGACTTTCTGAGTGTAAGGGATGGAGAGGAAGTCTGTGGATTTAAAGCCATAGACTTGAAGGGGCATAGCCCCGGGCAATTGGGATACTCTCTAAATAATGAGTTATTATACGTAGGCGATGCATTATTCGGTGATAAGGTTTTAAGTAGAGTTAAAATCCCCTACCTCAACGACTACTCGGATTACGTGAATAGCCTCTACAAGTTAATGGAGCTCTATTCTAGAGTAGGATATAAGTACGTTATCATGGGCCACGGCCCCTTAGTCAACAGTAAAAGCGACCTCGCTAAATTCATTGATTTAAATATAAGGTACCTAGAAGATGTGGAAAAACACGTTGTTGCCTCCTTGAAGGAGCCGAGAACTCTCGATCAATTGACATCAATCATTATTCAAAGGCTAGGCATTGAAGAGTCTCCAATTTCATACTTGCTAACAAATACGTCTCTAAGAGCCATGGTCAATCACTTAGCGCAATCAAGGAGAATAAATGTCTATGTTGAAAAAGGACAATTATTCCTTAAGTCAATAGAGTAGTCTTCACATATCTCTACTCCTCAAAGTCTCGGATACGTAGGGGACGTTGTCTTATAGTGAGATGTTCTTAAAGGAGTTTACTGGGTGAATTCCCGCGATTACTTGGTTATCATAAGTTTATAAACTCTGTTATAATTTAAGAGCCCCGGGTGTTGATTATGAGTGGGGATAGCGGTATTGAGCCTATTCCAGTTGATAAGAGACCCATTAACTCGCTGGATCTACTCGCGATATGGTTTGGCGCTGGCATTTCTATTGCTGAGTTTTGGGCTGGCTCTCTCCTAGTACCTGGTGTCTCACTATTAACTGCAATACTCGTTATTATTCTAGGACACGTTATAGGCAATGCTTTAATGGGTCTTGTAGCTATCGAAGGCTATAGAGTTGGAGTTCCAACAATGGTTTTAACGAGGAGGCCGCTTGGTGTTAGAGGCTCATACCTCGCCTCTACACTAAACTACCTGCAGTTAATTGGCTGGACTGCGGTTATGAATATTGTTGGTGCGAGAGCTGTAGACACAGTCTTCACAATACTCGGCTATCCATCAAATGTAAAGCTGTGGATTGTTGTGATTGGATTACTGAATACCGCGTGGACTCTTGCAGGGCCTAAGAAGTGGAGGTGGCTTGAGAGGGCCTCTGCAGTATTACTATTAATTCTAGTTGCATGGTTGACAATTACAACAATTAATACTTGCGGAGGCTTAGACTTGGGTCGTGGGGCTGGAGAATTACCGCCACTACTAGCACTAGACCTCGTGGTTGCAATGCCTGTTTCATGGCTACCCCTCGTCGCAGACTACTCTAGACTTAGCAGGAGTAGTGGTTTCTGGAGTACATTCACAGGCTACTTTGTCTCCAGTAGTTTATTCTACTTTATTGGTGGCTATACAAACTCCTACCTTGGATTGAGTGATCCAATATCCATAATCGCAGCCTACGGTCTTGGAGTACCCGCAATGCTTATAATAATACTGTCAACAACTACAACGACATTTCTCGACATATACTCAGCCGCTATAACGTTCAAGAATATTAAGCCAAGTGAGCCACTCAATAGGCAGATAGTAATTGTTGGGTTAATTGGGACATTAATAGCACTAGTATTCCCAATGGAGGAGTATGAGTGGTTCCTACTACTCATAGGAGGCTCCTTCGTGCCACTAGCAGCTATAATGATCACAGATTACTTCCTAGTGGCTAAAGCAAAGTACAGTATAGAGGAGCTAATGGGGAGTAGAACAGTATCGGTGAGATTGAGTGGTTTAATAGCATGGGCTCTAGGATTTGCAGTATACATGGCGATCTCGACTTACACGCCATGGCTGGGCTCAACAATACCATCAATAATAGCTACGAGTGCACTGTACTATGTACTAGTTAAAACCACGAAGCAGTAATAAGCACTCCAACGATAAGGGATTCAGTACGAGTTGATCTAGGCTAAACCATTAGATCGAACACAGTGTGAAGCACGTAGTACTCAGTTTTTCTCAATTCTCCCAGTTTCTGGGTCCACCTTCAATCCAAGTGTTTCTAGTGTATCTACACCAATAACTGGAATAGCGTCTTTAAATGCCAATATCCTAACAGGGCCTCTTCTACCCTCGATTTCACACTCAGCAATGAAAACCCTTGCTTCAACCAATCTCCCATCACCTAGTTTTAAATTAACTGTAAACGGTGTCTCAATGAAATACTTCTCTGCAATATCCAACGGCATTATTGTAAATGATGCACCAGTATCAATCAAAGCCTACCACGGCTCTAATAAATCCTTACCCCTAAACCTCGCTTTAACAAATACGTGCCCCATGGGCATCTAGCCTAAATAATCTTTGTTTACATTGAGTAAGTTCCAAGTATATAGCCATATGCAACTACGTGTCCTTGAATACCATTTAGTACTTTCTCTGGTGTTAGTCCAATGGGCCAGCTACTAGTATCGATATCTAGTGCTATTACTAAGAAGACGTATCTATGCTCTCTATCTCCCTGCGGTGGACATGGTCCTCCATAACCAATGAATCCATAACTATTCAAACCCTGCAGCAGACTAGTGTTTTTCGACGCACCCTCATATAACTCCAATCTACCACCTCTCAATCCATAGACAATCCAGTGGTAGAACACACCGCTTGGAGCATCTGGATCGTACATTATTAGTACCATGCTCCTAGTACCCATTGGAGTATTTTCAACCACAAGACCTGGTGAAACATTGTCTCCACCACAATAAACGTGCTTAACTGGTATTCTAGAGCCATTTGAAAACGAGCTACTGTACACGTGGATTGATGCGGGAGCTCCATTAATAACCCCGGCAATAGGCTCGGGGATTAATGGTGGCATTGTAGTTGGAGTCTTCCGAGTATATTGTACTATAATGAATACTGCAGTGCAGACTGCAATCGCGAAGATCAAGATTACTAAGTACTTTAATTTCATTTCAATCCCATATACTACTAAAACCATTTGCAGAATTTAAAAGATACTTCTTTAAACCACGATGCCGATATATCTAGGAATAGGTGGTTCTTCAATTGGCTTCTTACAAGTGGATTATTCCAGGTGTATTAGCTACATCGCGAATGCCCACTATGAGCGAAGTAAGTGAATTAGCGTCTTTATTTAAATCTATTGTTATATTAGCAGAGGATCACGAGTTATGGTACAACCCAGATTTACTGGAAGGCATGGGTGTTAGGGTTTTCCACAAGCCAATCCCGGATTACACAGCTCCAAACATTATTGACCTACACGAGTTAGTTGAATATATTGATGTATGCGAGAAGCCTACACTAGTACACTGTACTGGTGGGAGGGGTAGGAGTGGCACTATTGCCGTTGCATACCTAATGTTCTCGCAGGGTTTAAGTTACAGAGAGGCTTTATATAGAGCTAGGAGTATTGAGCCTAGATTTGTCGAGACGCCACTACAGCATAGAGTTTTAAGACTATATGATATGCTGTTAAAGACTACTCCAAGAAAACTCCTGTCTAGAGCGATAGAGATTGGTAGAAATACTCCTCTAGCTCATGGAGGGGTTTTATTTGGACGTGGAGTTAGACACGCTGGGAGAGTCCTTGAGCTATGCATTGAGCTAGTTGAGGGGTTTAGAGAGACTGGTCTAATGGATTTAAGTGTTGAATATGAGAGAGCACTATATACAGCTGCAATACTGCACGATATAGGGGTTTCAATGCTAAAACCAGGTGAACCCGATGATAAGCATAGAGAGTACTCATGTGAGTTAATAATGAAGCACTCTGGTGAACTAGATGAAGCATGTAGCTGCAGTGTAGGCGTCAAGGCCGCGCTCATCGCGAGACTCCATGGAGGAGAAGACCCTATTCCACCAAGCCTGGATCATGGAACAATAGCCGCTATAGGCTTCTTGAGGATAGCTGATGGACTAGACTACACACTAAACCAAGTTGTATTAGGACTGGAGGTAGAGAAGTCTAGTGAAGGAGCACGTATAAAAATATACTGCGATGAGGGGAAACCAGGGTGCATGTGGAACATTGAGAGAGCCAACATGAAGAAGCAACTAATGGAGTCTACTTTGAAGAGGAGAATCACTATAGAGGTCTATACGTAGAAAAACACTTTTTCCCGACTCCTACCTATTTCCACCTTCAGCCAATTCATCCCACGACCTTGAATCTACTATATTTTTATCTATCACGTGTTCCCTAAGTGCCTGGTGTTGGTGGAGGTGGTGGAGGAGCTGGTGGCTGTGGTGGTGTAGGTTGTGGTATGCCTTTCTGCCTCCTCGAGAGGTAGAATGCTACGCCTACTACTGCTCCAATAACTACCACTCCAATAATGATCCACAGGTATAGTGGTATTAGAAGTGAAGGCTTAAAATCAGCCACGCTTGAATTAATGAGCTCTACAGTAAACGATATTTTACCCTGCACTCCATAATCAAGGCTCGCATTGCCGCTCAATAGTACGCCCTTCTTATAATTTAATGATAAATCTACTTTGGCACCAGTGTATGGGTCCTGCGTGGAGTTTCTATACTCTCCACTATACGATGGATCAACGAGAAATAGGAACTCCGCCTCACCTGGCTTCTTATCAATACTAGCACTACTACTATAAGTTTCATTCCCGAACGGCATCCATGGACACGTGCCAGTTGTTTTCACATCTTTAAATGTTTGATTAAAGTATACTATAGTCATTTCAATCCTCGCTATATCTATTCTAAACGTAAAATCTATAGTGCAGGTTTGGTTTTGAATAGTATAGGAGTATTTGACCTTATACGTAAAATAATCACCAGCTTTATACACTGGTTGAGGAACCTCAGCAATAGAAGTCATAGGCATTATTGAGAGTAGTGAAAACAATAAGAGGAACTCTACTAACACCATTTGTTTAACAAACGTAAAATACCACCTCAATACTAAAGGATGAAAACTAACTTAAATACTTGCATGGACCACGTGATCAACATTAGTCGCTATGGGGAAGTACTGACGGATCCGCGGCTTGGATTAAAATAATAATTATGCATCCCATCCACTAGTACTATTGTTACAATTATTCGCACACGGGTCTCAGATATTCTGGAAAATACCTTTCTAATTCCTAATTCTCAACAATACTCTTGTATTTTCTCCACTAGTCTCTATGTCTGGAAGTCCCTCTCCACGTCTTCAGAGTAGAACTTGGCTTCGCGGAGTCCTAAGTATATAGAACTAGTGCTCTATCCCACGCTACTCTGACCTCCTCCCCGCCCTAAAGGGAACCCCTTTAGGGGGTTCACTGGTTCCCCGCATCTATTCGGGTTTACATCTGTCATCTGCGGGGCAGTCGGGGTGGTCAGAGATCCCCCCATCTGGGTTAAAGCCCTCTTCTCGATGTTTAATACTGCTACTGTATCTCTATTTGCTTCGAACCCACACCTAGGGCACTTGAATACTCTATACCCATTCTCCCTCATCTTGCTACTGCACCTTGGACACCTAGTGGATGTATTCATGGGGTCTACCGCTACTGATGGGACTCCGTGCTTTTCACACTGCCAGTCAATCCACTCAGAGATCTTCCTATAACTAAGTATTAACAGAGACACCTTGTGCTCCCGGGGGAGCCTCCTCAAGCTCTCCACTAACCCTGTTAGGTCTTCTCTAGCAACAGCGTATTGGTGTTGCCTAGCCAATGTTGCGATTTTGTGCGAGGTCTTCTTAACCCAGTCCTCAATTATGCGTCTAGCCTTAGCGTGGAAGTGTGATATCCTCCTTCTAACACCCCTCCTCCTAAGCCATGCATTATACCTTGTCGAAGAGTACTTCTTCTCTAGTCTCTCAGCTAGTTGCCTGTAGCGTAGTGCTCGCTCAATAGGTGTTTTAAACCTATATTCAAACAGTGAATTACCAACTACAATGTGCTTCTCATTGACATCCACAGCTAAAACCCCTCTAGGAGTGTATTTCCGTGGTCTAGGTATGTGCTTGGATACTTCGAGAACTAGTTTTCCATCCTTGAACAACAGCCTAGCGTCTCCGTTAGGGTAGTTGTCATACCTCATATCCCAGCCAATAATCTCTAGTCTATATCCTCCAAGCAACTCCACGTAGTTGCCATTAATTCTATAGCTATACCTATACGTCAGCCAAACCCTCAGAGTCTTGGCTCTAGGCATGTTTCCTCTATTAGGGTTGTTGAGCCATGACTTGGCAATAGCTATTGCCTCTCGGTAGCAGTCAACAGCCACCTTGGATGGTAGACCATACTTCTCCTTGAGGATATCGTATAGCAACCTATGTGCTTTACCGAGCGTTGAAGCCTCGTTCTCAACCACTACTCTAATAGCATAGTTAAGTGCCTCTCTATACCTATACATGAGGCGCATTAACTCCCTGAATGCCTTGGGCTCGGCTCTAACCCTTACTTTAACCGTCAGGGTTAGAGAGCCCTCATCGCCCGAGGACACTCCCTACTCCACCCTATACTTAGCTATACTGACTTTCCTCAAACACCTTGGGCATGTAGCGTAGTATGGGTTCTTGCCTTTATACTCCCAAACATACCCGCAATTACGACACTTCAACTTAACCACAAAAACCACCAGGAACTAACTACTAGAAACCACCTAATAAGCTTTCCTATTTCGTCCTCGCCTTAAAAGGCGGGGCTTTCAGTTGTAAACCAGTCTCCGAGTTTCTCCGAGATTTTTAAGGCAGCTTTCTCGAGCTCGTTTGTTCTCCACTCACCCCTCTCCCTCACTCTTCTAAGTATTTCCTCGAGGTTGAGGCTTATTGTTAATGCTTTCACAGCTTCCTCGACCGCTCTATATAGTTTCTCGGATGCTTGAACTGGGTTCTCCTTCACCATTCTCCTACCCTCCTCTAGGAAGCTAATGGCTTGCTCTAAGTGGGGTTGTATACCCCTCGCTATTCTCCTAATCGCTCTAAGTGCTTTATCAT
>Ga0080004_1138610_pt1 | contig 11810 bp, 8 predicted proteins | sample WasSprMetagenome_FD_69207 | JGI IMG/M metagenome (GOLD analysis project Ga0080004, IMG submission 69207) | Sulfidic aquatic microbial communities from Washburn Spring, Yellowstone National Park, USA - WS (SPADES assembly) (version 2) | ecosystem: Environmental > Aquatic > Thermal springs > Hot... | reverse complement strand
CAATCAAAAATCTTATGTGAGGAAGCTTAAGAATATAACCGTAGACAGCTTCAATTTGGAAAGGTAAAGGGTCTACTTTAGAAACATTTACAGCAAGGAGGGGATCAAATAAAGAAGCATAGCGGAAACGAAGAGCTTCAAGAGTTAAAAAGGCTTCAGACCCTTTAATACCGAAGTCTAAAAGAAATTCCTTTGTTTTTATTTCTGCAAAAGATTCTAAAGGGATAAAATCATTTATAAACTGCCGAGAATTAATCGTAGAACCTATAATGTTATAACCTTCATCAAGCTTCTCAATTTTTATTACTTCTACAGGTTCAGGCCAAAAAGGACTTTCAATTATTGTTCCTTCTTTAATCATAAAGATCTAACTCTATTTAGTTAATCTTACAAAAATTTTAAAAGTTTTTTGGAAAAAAATCAAGAAAACTTCATCCTGTGGTATGCTTACTAAAAAGAAAATCCCTCCTTAACCTCCTAATCTCAAAATAATCTCAGAAATGAAACAAACTATCTTCTCTCTTAGAAAAAAATCTAATCCGAGTTTAATCTTCCCCATAAACCCCGGAACATTTAGGGCGGCATTTTCAGTTAGGAAGCCCACAATTTGGGTGCGTTTGCATAAATATATTTGGAATATCAAAATAGAGGGACAGGTATGAGGCAAACGATTAAGGAAATTTTTGAGGATGAAATAATTTAAAAAATTTTTTAACCCACTATGAGGAAATTTCAAAAAGTGGGATGCAGGAATTGTTTTTTTAGTTTTGGTTATTTTACGGGTTCTTCTTTCTGGGTCTATGAAAGCATTTATATTTGTTATGGGGCTATTGATTTATCATATTTACAGCACGTATCAGAAAACAAAACAAGCAATCATTGAATAAGAAGAAAAGGAGTGTTAAAATTGAATGAGTTGAAACAACTAAGGCAAGAAGTTGAGGAAATTAAAAAGCTTTTGATAGAGATAGATATATAACCGTTTGTTTTTAGAAACAAAGCTTGACAGGAAAAAAGATTTATCAGTTGAAAGAGAAGGCAAGAAAAAAGCGGCGGAAATTATTTAAAAGTTAGAGCGAAATTAAAAATAAAAAATAATAAAATTAAAAGATTTTAAAAATGGCGGTTAGGCCCTACAAACCTGAAGAAAATAAATGGTGGATAGATATTTCGCCTGGCAGAAAATATCGGCATCGAGAGGTCTTTGAGGGCACATATGAGGAAGCTGTCGTCTATGAGCAAGAACTCAAGAAGTATTTAGCCCAGAGGGAGAAGCACAAAGGAACTATCACGATAAGACAAATTGCAGAGGAATATCTTCAATTTGTCAAAATCCACCAAGCTGAAAAAACTTTCAAAGAGAAGCAGAGGATTCTTTCAACTCATATAATACCTTTTTTGGTAACTTTTCTTTTGACATGGTGACTCCCAGGCCTGAGCTTTTTCTTCTAAAATAAGTTCTCCGCTTTTAACTTTTCTTTTGACATGGTGACTCCCAGGCTCATTGATGCATACAAACTCAAAAGGCTTAGGGAACTGCAGGCAAAAGGCTTCAGAGGAACCCGCGCAGTTAATATTGAACTAAACGTGCTTTCAGCTATGTCAAGATTTGCTGTAGAACGAGGCTATATACAAGAGCCTTTAAAAATAAAACGGCTACCGCACCGCTACAAGTTGCCAGAGCTACTCAGTTTAGAGGAAACAATAAGATTCTTAAACGCTGCAAAATCTGAACCTTTTTATTATGCTTTGTTTCTATGTATGTATCATGCAGGTATGAGAAAAAATGAAGCCTTAAATCTAACCTGGGATGATATTTTCTTTGAACATGGTTTAATCAGAGTAAGAAAAGCTAAAATGAATAAAGAAAGATTTATTCCTATGAGTAAGATGCTAAGAAAAGCTCTCTTACATTTGAGAGCAACAAGAACTGATAATAACCCGCTTGTTTTCCCATCACCAGTCACAGGAAAACCCTTAAACGATATCAGAAGAGCAATTAAAAGAATAGCAAGAGGGCAGGAATTGAAAGAAAAATAACACCACACCAATTAAGGCATAGCTTTGCAACTCATCTTTTAGAGTCTGGAGTTGACTTGAGAACCATTCAAGCACTTTTAGGTCATGAAGATATCAAAACAACTCAGATTTACACAAAGGTTGCAATGCCAGTTCTTTATAGGGCTATTCAAATTCTTGAAGCTCAGACATGTCGTCACTGACGACATCACTGACTACAGGAAACCATTTAGAAAAGCGGGGCTGACGGGACTTGAACCCGCGACCTCCTGCGTGACAGGCAGGCGCTCTAACCGTGCTGAGCTACAGCCCCGAACTTACTTTTAAAAAATTATATAAAATTTTTAAAAATTTTCAAGAAGTTCTAAATAATTTGAAAAATTTAAATAAAGAATGGGCGGAAGAGGATTTGAACCTCTGACCCCCGGCTTGTAAGGCCGATGCTCTCCCCCTGAGCTATCCGCCCATATTTTTTAAAAAATACCCCAAAATTTACTTTTGTCAATAAATATAAAATTTTATTTTCTATAAGATAAATTCTGGATAAAGAGTCCAAGAAATTATCCAATTACCTTTATCATCTCTTTCAAGGGCTACAACCCCTCCCTGTCTAAATTTAATAATAGGCTTTTCTGGATTATTGATAACTAATAAAGAGCAAAGTTTTTGAAGATGAGGTAAATGCCCAATTAACATTATATCATCTTTTAAAACAGATAATTTTTCAGCCCATATCTCTGGAGAATCAAGGGGATTTAGTCCCTCTGCCTCAGTTATACCTTCTAAAGGATTTAGATAATCTCCCATAATTTCTGCTGTTTGCTTAGCTCTTAGTTTTCCTGAGTGAAAAATTTTTGAAACCTTTATTCCTGATTTTTTGAGAACTTGAGCAACCTTTTCAACTTCTACTTTGCCAATTTCAGAAAGAGATTTTTGAGGATCCTCACTTTCTGGCTTTGGTATACCATGTTGAACCAAATAAACTCTCATTTCCCCTCACCCCCTTTATTTTAAATTTGACAATTTTAATCCTCTATATATAATTATAACCATTTATGAGGATTATTACATTTCTAATTCTTTTATTTTTTACTTTTTTTATAAATTCCTGTACCACATCTAACTCTAATAAACCTTTTTTCACTCTTATTCCAGAAGAAAAGGAAATAGAATTAGGAAAACTTTATACCCCCTCCTCAATCGATGAATTTGAAGGACTTTATCCTGAAGAAGAAATCCAAAACTATGTAAATAATGTAGGTCTAAAAATTGCTAAAGTTGCAGAAAGAAAGGTTCCTTACAAATTCTATGTAGTAAATTCAGGTATTATAAATGCTTTTGCACTTCCTGGTGGACCAGTAGTTATTACAAGAGGACTTCTTTTACAACTTGATAATGAAAGCCAATTAGCTGGAGTCCTTGCTCATGAATTAGGACACATTAATGCAAGACATCATGTAAAATTCTTAGAAAAACAGTTAGCCTTAAGTATGCTTTTACAAATTGGGAGTTTACTTGTTCCTCAAGACCTAACTGGAGAAATATTACTTCAGCTTGGTCAAGTTTCAGCTTCTCTTTTAACTCTTAAATTTAGTAGAGATCAAGAAAGAGAAGCAGATAAATATGGATTCCTTTATGCTTTTGAAGCTGGTTATTCACCCCAAGGAATGATAGAAGTTTTTGAGAAATTTAAAAAAATGGAGAAAAAAAGACCACCTGAATGGCTCTCCACCCACCCTCTACCAGAATCAAGAATTAAAGAAGTTAAAGAATATATAGCAACTTTTAGACCAACAGGTATCCTTATAAAGGACACTCAAAAGTTTCAAGAAATTAGAAATCTTATCCTTCAAACTAAAGAATCTTATGATTATGTAGAAAATGGGAAAAAAGCTTATAAAGACGAAAGAAAAGAAGAAGCTAAAAATCTTTTTGAAAGAGCCTTAAAGCTTTATCCAAAAAATACAGTTGCTTTGATTTATTTAGCAAAACTGGAGATGGAAGAAGGAAATTTAAATAAAGCTAAGGAATATTCAGAATACTCCCTCAATTATGATCCCAATTTTTTTACTGCTAATATAATTTCTGGAATAATTAATTTTAAACTTAAAAATTTTGAGAGTGCCTTAAAATTTTTTGAAAAAGGAAAATCTTTAATTCCTTTTAACGGAATTTCCTATTATTATGCAGGAAGAATATATGAAGAAAAAGGAAATTTCAATTTAGCTTTAAAAAATTATGAAAAGGCTTTAGAATTAGGACCTAAAAATGAACCCTGGTATAGAGATTGTTATTATAGATATAATAAACTAAGGAGATTTTAATAATGAATTTACCTTTTGTCTATACCTTTCCTATTTCTGGTGTAACTACTTCTATTTTAATACCCCCTCTGGTTAGTCTTTTAATATCCTTTTTATGTGCTTCTGGTGGAATAAGTGGAGCTTTTTTACTACTTCCTTTTCAAGTAAGTATTCTTGGATTTACTACCCCTTCTGTTAGCGCTACCAATCACCTATATAATGTATTTGCTATCCCTTTTGGAGTTTATAGATACTGGAAAGAAAAAAGATTTTACTATCCTCTAACTTTAATAATTATCTTAGGAACTTTCCCAGGAGTAATTATAGGTTATCTTTTAAGAATTTCCTTTTTTGAAGAATTGAAAAGATTTAAATTATTAGTTGGTCTTGTGCTCTTAACTATTGCTATAAGATTAATATATGAATTTTTTGCAGTTAAAAAGGAAACTAAATTTTCCCCAGAACCTCCAAAAACATTAACTTTTAATTGGAGAAAAATGGAATTTACCTATTCTCAAGAGGACTTTAAATTAAATTCTCTTATTATTTCTTCTCTTGCTTTTTTTATTGGAATAATTGGAGGGATTTATGGAATTGGTGGGGGAGCATTAATGGCTCCTATTTTACTTGCTTTTTTTAGAATACCAGCTTATGTTTTTGCGGGAGCAACCCTTGCTGGAACTTGTATCACCTCTGTAGTAGGAGTTATAGTTTTTGCTTTAGGTGGGCATCCTCCTGATTGGTTATTGGGACTACTTTTAGGAATAGGAGGAGCTTTAGGTCTTTCCTTAGGAGCAAGAATTCAAAAATATATGCCTCAAAGATTAATAAGAATAATAATTACAGGCGCAGTTCTTTTTATTTCTTTTAATTATGTAATTTCCTTTTTTAAATAGAGTTTTATTCTAACTCATAAAACAGCTTTAATCTTATCTTTTTTAACTCTTTTATGGTTTCAAGCATAATAAAGTTTTCAATACCATATTTTTGGGCAAGTAGTGGTATTTTTTCTTTTTCTTTTTCTTCTTTAAAATGGCACATGGTATAAAGATTATATTTCCAATTGGGATAGGTCTTTCTTTCATAACAATGAGTTATAAAAAGCTCTTTAGAAAGTTCTTCAATAAAGAAATCAATCTTATCTCTTTTGGCTTCCCAAGCTACCATTATATTAATTTTAAATCCCAGTTTATTGTGTTTTAAAAGTGCTCCAAACCTTCTTAAAGCACCCTTTTCTTTCATTTCCTTAATCCATAAAAATAGATCTTCCTCTTTAATACCGAGAGATTTTGCTATTTCTTTAAAAGGAGTTTTAACTAAAGGTAGAGGTTCTTGTAATACCCTTACCAAAATTTTATCTTTTTCTGTAATATTTTTATTAACTTCAACAGTTTCTATATCTGTAATTTCTTCTTTATCAAAGTCAGAAATATTATCTCCAAAAACTGTAGAAATTTTAAAAGTTCTTAGAGCAGGTAAATATAAATAATCCTCTACTTCACAAAGTTTAGCTAATCTATCAGCTTCATTTAAAGGATCTTTTTCTGGCAAGCTAACTAAAATAAACCAAAGATTATAATTATGATTTCTTAAATAGTTATGGCTTATTCCTGGATGTTTATTAATAATAGAGATTGCTTTATCAAGTTTTTCTGGAGGAACCTTAAAGGTAAAAAGAGAAGATCTATGACCAAAAAACCAAGGATTAAATATAGCTGAAATCTGCCTTAAAATCCTCTTTTTTTTGAGATATTTTAAATATTTTATTACTTCTTCTTCTTTTATGTTTAGTCTTTCTCCTATTTTTAAAAAGGGGCGCTTTTCTAAAGGAAATTCTTTTTGAATAACATTTAAAAGTTCTTTTTCGTTTGTAAGAGAAATCTTATTAAGAGCCATAAATTAAAAAGTTTTTCAATAATTTGATTCTGTTTGGATGTTTAAGTTTCCGTAAAGCCATACTTTCAATTTGTCTAACCCTTTCTTTAGTAACGCCAAATTTATTACCCACTTCTTCTAAGGTACAGGCTTCTCTTTCTCCTATTCCAAATCTTAATCTAATAATTTTCTCTTCCCTTGGGGAAAGAGTTTTTAAAAGTTCTCTAATCTTTTCTGAAAGTGCGGTATTAAATGTTGCTTCATCAGGTTTAATTGTATTTTGATCTTCTATAAAATCTCTTAAGGTTGCATCCTCATCTTCTCCAACTGTAGTTTCAAGAGAAATGGGCTGTTTCATAACTTTAAAAATGTAGTTTAATTTTTCAATGGAATGACCTGTTTCCTTAGCTAATTCATCAAGAGTAGGATCTCTTCCATATTCCTGATAAAATTTGGTGGAGATGATTTTACTTATTTTATAAATAGTTTCAATAATGTGAACAGGTACTCTTATAGTTCTGGTATTCTCAGCTAAGTATCTGGTTATACTTTGCCTTATCCACCAGGTGGCGTAAGTACTAAATTTAAATCCCTTTCTATAATCAAACTTTTCTATAGCTTTTAATAAACCAATGTTTCCTTCTTGAATGAGATCACTTAAAAACATCCCCTTAGGAGAATATTTGCGAGCAAGAGAAATTATCAATCTAAGATTGGCTTTTACTAATTCTTCTTTATTCTTTTTAATTTCTCGAAAGGCTTGACAAATTTTCTCTCCACTTTCATAAATTTTTTCCAAAGGTTCTCCAAAATAATTATTAGTTTTCTTCATAAAATTGTTGTATTCATTAATATCCTTTTTAATTTTTTCTACGTTAAATTTTTCTAAAGTTATCTTTTTAAAATATTTTTCAATATTTTCATGTTTCCCATTGAGAGAAAAAATCTTTTTAAAGGTTCTTTCATTCAAAAAATAATCCTTTTGAAGTCTTTCTTTAAATTTATAAAATTCTTTAATTTTTTCATAACTTTCAAGTATCTCACAGGCAAGTTCATCAAGCAAAAGCTTAGTAGGTCTTGTTTCATAAATTAAATCTATAACCTTATCTATTAATTTTTCCTTTTTTCCTTTTCTAAAATTTTCCACTAATTTATTAATATTAGTTTTTATCTCTTCTAACCATTTTTTTGCTTTCTCACTATTCCTTGAAAATTCTTCATAATCTTTAAAAAGAAAAGAAAGATTTTTACTTCTTTCTGCTTTTACTAATAGATGATAAAATTTTATGAGCTGAGAATAATAATTCAAAACTTCTCTTAAAATCTCTTTCTCACTTTTTTCAATGGTTTTACCTATTCTTATCTCATCCTCTCGAGTCAAAAGTTTATGAGAAAAAACTTCTTTAAAATAAATTTTAATAGGATCTTCAGTATCTTTTTTTTTAGAGATTTTTAATTTTTCCCCTCCTTCTTCATCCAACCAATCATCTTTTTCTTCTTCCAATATTTCTTCGAAATCTACTTCATTTTTAAATAAACAAAATCTTTTATCCTTTTGGAGGCTCATAACCCCTCCTTTAATTTTTAGTTTCTTTTATAAGCTTTCCTGTTATAGAACTTTTTAAAATCCAGAGATATTTTTCTATTTCTTCTTTTGAACCCTTTATTTGAAGAAGTTTTAAATTTTCTGTAACTTTTCTTATTTCTCTTTTGGCAAGTTCTCTTTTTATGTAATTTTTTATATGATAAAGAACCTCTTCTTTATTCTCAAAAGGTGGATCTAAAAGGAGGTCACTTAAAATTTCTTGAAATTCCAAATCAGGAATATAATCAACTTCTCTGTTTCCTTTTTTTAATTCTTCTATAAGATGTTTTAGAAATCTACCATAAATGGTATCTGAATAAAACTCAAGAAGCGTAGAAAGTCCTGAAGATTCAAGTTCAAAATAATATTCTGGATAATTTATTAAAAATTGAGCAATATTTCTTAAACCTGGAACATCTTCCTTACCCTTTTTTATTGGCTTTTCCAATATTTCTTCTGTATAAACATCTTTTACAAAATATTTTAAGACTTCATTTTCTGGAATTCCCAAATAAAAACTAAGTTCTCTTGCTATATGGTTTCTTAAAAAGGGATCTTTTGTAGATTTAAAAACTTCCATAATTTCTTTAAATGCTTTAGAAGGATTAAGCCTGTATTCTTCTTTATAAAAATCAATAACAAAGGTGATAGCATCTACAATAATTTCTTCCATCTTTCTTTTTAAAGTTTCTCCTTTTAATCCTTCTTTTCTTGTCCAAGAATCTGGATCATCTTCCTCTGGAAGTATTACACATTTTGGTAAAATTCCTTCTTTTAAAAAGAGAGAAATAGCTCTAAGGGTGGCTTTCTTACCTGCCAAATCTCCATCGTAAAAGATTATCCAATTTTCTGTAAAAGTTTTCATAAGTTTAATGTGGCTTTCTGTTAATGCTGTTCCACAGGTAGCAACTACATTTTTAATACCCCTTTCCCAGAGACTAAGAAAATCAAAATATCCTTCAACTAAGAAGCCAAGGTTTTCTCTTTTAATAGCTTCTTTTGACTGATAAAGCCCGTAAAAAATTTCACCCTTTTTAAAGATTTTTGATTCCGGAGTATTTAAATACTTAGGTTCTACATCTTTATCTAAGGCTCTTGCCCCAAATCCTACACATTCTCCTTTTAAATTAAAAATAGGGAAAATTATTCTTCCTCTAAAAAGATCTATATAAGAACCATCAGAGGTTCTTTTTATTAAGCCAAGCTCTTCTCCTTTAGCTAAATCTTCAGAAGAATTTCTAAGATAGCCTGCTAATACCCTTCCATCTTGAGGAGCAAAACCTAAAAGAAAGTTTTTAATAGTTTCTTCATTTATACCTCTTTGTTCTAAATATTCTCGAACTAATTTTGAGGAACTGTGGAAATATAAAAGGTGGTGATAGAACTTAGCAACTTTATAATTTAATTCTGTTAAACTTTTTTCTTTCTTCTTTTCAACAAAAAATTTTTTATCTACTGAAATGCCTGCCTTTTCAGCAAGTTCTAAAAGAGCCTCTTTAAAAGAAAGACCTTTAATTTTGGTATAAAAGGTAACTACATCACCGGCAGCCCCACACCCAAAACACTTAAAAATCTGCTTTTCAGGACTCACTACAAAAGAAGGTATCTTTTCTGAATGAAAGGGACAAAAACCTACAAAATTTTTTCCTACCTTTTTAAGCCTAACATAAGAAGATATAACATCTACAATGTCATAAGAATTTTTTACTTCTTCAAAAAGGTCTTCAAAGGACATATTTTAAATAATTTTTAGTTAAAAATTTATTTTAAAAATTATTAAACTTGCTTAACCCCTTTGCAGCGAGAAAAAATCTTGATAAGTAAAAGACTTTTAAAATTAGCCTCATCGAATATTCGAATAAATATGAAAAATCTTTATATTTTCTAACATAGTTTTTAAAAAGTTCAAGAGCTATTTACAAATTTTATTTTTAATTTTTTTCTTCTAAATAGACAATAGTAACCCCTGTTCCTCCTTCCACAGGATCAGCAAATTTAAAATTTTTAACCAAGGGATGGTTCTTGAGATATTCTCTAACACTTTCTCTTAATCTACCAGTTCCATGCCCATGAATTAAATAGACTTTTGAAATTCCTTCTAAAAAAGCTTTATTTAGAGTCTTTTCAATTTCTTCTAAAGCCTCTTCAACAGTTAATCCTATAAGTTTTAAACTTTCTTTTTTCTCAATTTTTTCATAAAATTTTTGAAAATTTTCTAAATCCTTAGGTTTGAAATATTTATAGGGAAGTTGTTTTATTTCTGAATAATCTTTTATTATGTTTCCTTTGGGAACCTCTATCCTGAAATTCCCGAGTTTTACTTCTACTAATTTATCTTTTACTTTTAAAACCTCACCCTCTTTTTTAAAAGGTAAAACAAGCACCTTATCTCCCTCTTTTATTTCTTCTTCTCTTGCCGAACTTTCTAAAAATTTATTTACAAAATCTTCAAAATTTTGAATTGCCTTTTTATAACTAACACTTCCCTTTTTTATATTTTTTATCATTTTTTGAAATTCTTCATTCCAAATAGAGATTAATTCTTCTATCTTTTTCTCATAAAGGTTTTTTAATTCTTTTTTCTTTTCTTCTAACTCTTTTTCTTTAGACTCAAGGTTTTTTAATTTTAAATTAAATTCCTCTTCCAGCTCTTTAAATTTTTTTCTTTCTTTTTCCACTATTTTATACCATTCCCAATATTCTTTATTTTTTAAATAACCTATAGCCTCACTTAAAATTTCTTCTGAAAACCCTATTTTTTTAGCAAGGTCAAAGGCTAAGGATTCTCCCCAAACATTGTATATTATTTTATAAGTTGGTTCTTTTGTTTCTAAATCATACTCCATAGTAGCTAATTTCAGATCTTTCATTTTTAAACCAAGGGTTTTAAGAAATTGAGAATGGGTAGTAACAACAACTTTAGTTTTTCTCTTAAGAATTTCATTTATAATAGCTGCAACTAAGGCTATCCCTTCCTCTGGATTAGTGCCCTTTCCAGGTTCATCAAGCAAAACCAGAGTGTTTTCATCGGCTTTATCTAAAATTTCTTTTAAATTTTTTAAATGCGAAGAAAAAGAGGACTCACCTTCTATTATATCTTGATCATCTCCCAAATCTACAAAGATTTTAGAAAATAAAGGAATTTCTGCCTCTTCAACTGGAATAGGAAAACCACTTTGCCCCATAAGAGTAAGAATGCCTATGGTTTTTAAAGATACGGTTTTACCTCCTAAATTGGGACCAGAGATAAGAAGACCCTTTTCAATTATAAAATCGTTATAAACTGCTTTAGAAGAATTTTCTTTTAATAAAAGAAGAGGATGAATACCTGAACGAATTTTTATTAAACCTTCCTTTTTTAAAAGAGGGAACTTCCCTTTATAAGTTTTTCCGAGACTTGCTTTGGCAAAAGCGATTTCAAAATCTGCATAAATATCTTCTAAATTGAAAAAAGATTTGGAGCGAGAAAAGATTTCCTGAGAAACCTCCCTTAAAATTTTAACTACTTCTCTTTGCTCTATATGACGAAGATTTTCTATTTCATTACTTAAAGATATTATACTTGCAGGCTCTATAAATACTGTAGCTCCACTTTGGGAAACCTCATGCAATATACCCTTTACCTTATTCTTATATTCTACCTTAACAGGCAATACATATCTTCCTTCTTTTTGTGTGAATAGATTTTCCTGAAGATAACCTTTCTTAAAAAGATTTTCTCTTATTTTTTCCAGTTTGGTAAATAAAATTTCTTTTGCTTCTTTTAGCTTTTTTCTTATAATAAATAAATTGTGAGAGGCTCTATCCTTTATTTCTCCTTTTTCCCAATCAAGTACTCTATCAAGATAAAGGTCTATTTCTTTGATTTCCTCATATAGGGTTTTTAAATCAGAAAAAGGTGAATTTTCAAGATAAGGAATAAGTTTTTCTAAGATAGAAAACCATTTTTTAATTTCTGAAAGTTCAATAGGTAAGAAAAATCCCCTTTTTGATGCCCTTTCAAATAGATTTTTTAAAGATTTTAAAGG
>Ga0080004_1240744_pt1 | contig 11812 bp, 9 predicted proteins | sample WasSprMetagenome_FD_69207 | JGI IMG/M metagenome (GOLD analysis project Ga0080004, IMG submission 69207) | Sulfidic aquatic microbial communities from Washburn Spring, Yellowstone National Park, USA - WS (SPADES assembly) (version 2) | ecosystem: Environmental > Aquatic > Thermal springs > Hot... | reverse complement strand
TTAACACATTTCTCTGCCCAACGCCCGGGTTCCTTCATCACATCTCCAAAACATTTTTTTAAAGCGTCCGGCCAGTCCGGCTCTATATCTTGTACTTCCATGGCCACTACTGGCCGATGGGGTATCTCTCCTTCGAAATGATGAAAAGGTAATGCCGCATCTCCACCGATGGTTATGGTATGGGTACGGGTCCCTCCTTCTTCCTTAGTAGCCCCTAAAGTTACTTTCTGGACAGTCGCCCGGCTTTTTTCTTTAAGGAGTTGTACAGGCATAAGGTTTAAACCCTCCTTTTTGGTGTTTTGGGGGGCCAGGGTTACCCGCGTTTTAAGCCCTAAGGCTATCCTGTAAAGAGTAGGTCCTGTGGACCATTCTATTCTTTACAAAGCGAGCCCTTCTAAGATCCGCTGGGTTTCACGCACAGCCAAAGAACTAGAAGGCAAGTCAAAAAGGGGCCTTCCTAGTGCGTCATACTCCACTACTAGCGGATCGAAGGAAATAGTACCTGCTAAGGGTAACCCGGTGCGCTCTATCTCCGGCACCAGGCCATTTAGGGAACCTTGCACCCTGGTAACTACTAGCAGCATATGTGGGATGGGGAGCTGCAACTCCTCCACCAACTGGCGCACCCGGCCTGCTGAGCGTATTCCCCGGATGGTAGCATCGCTCAATACGAAGAGAAACTCCACACCTTGGATTATGCGGCGGCTTATGTGCTCCAGCCCTGCTTCGCTATCAATGACTACGTATTGGTAGTTTCGGGATAAGGTCTCCAAATGTTTGCGCAAAATATCGTTGGGGTAGCAGTAACAACCTGGGCCTTGAGGCCGCCCCATGACCAGAAGATCTAGCCTTTCTGTCTCTACTAGAGCCTGGGCCAGCTTGTATTCTATAAACATATCTTTAGTCATTCCCGGCGGTATACTTTTGCCATCTTTGACTTCTTCTAAGATGTCAGCGACACAATTACTTACCGGAATCCCTAAGGCTTCATTCAGATTAGCATTAGGGTCCGCATCTACGGCTAAAATGTTTTTTTTACCTTGCTCCAGCAAATAGCGTATAAGGAGAGCGGCAAAGGTAGTCTTACCCGTACCACCTTTACCCGCCACAGCTATATGCCTAGCCATTAATCTGCCACCTTTTCTCGAAAGCCTTTAAGCAAAGTTATTACGGGCGAAGGATGGGATGCCAGAGGCTTCCCTCGGTCCCACCAACACCTTCCATCCGGTAAGATCTTCTAGTTTCCCTTTAAGAACTGCTACCAGTCCCGGGATAACTAAGGTGCGGTGCTTGACTTTGTTTTCTATGCCCAGCTTCTTAATAACGCTAGCAATTTTTTCAGCATCAAATTTGCCGTCCGCATAAGCAGTCAGAACAGAAAGGCCATTAGTATCTACGGGGATGATATAGCTTGGAATTTTACTGCTCTCTACTTCACCTTCTACAGAATAGTAAGTAAGGGAGAAGTTGGTAGTAATGTATACGGGAGAGTTTTCGTTGACCTCGCCTACCTCGTAGATCTTTTCCTCCACCCGGATGGGCACTTGAGGATCAGTATAGAGGTTTTGCCTCCAGGAAAGCAGGGGCAAAAGATGGGCCTTAGCTATAGTATTAAGCACTATCAAGCTTGCATACTTAGCAATGTAGTTTACTGCTTCTAAAACTTCGGCTAAGGGATCAGAAGAAGTAGTCAAAGCCATAATGGGATAGCCGAAAGGACGAAAACGTTTCTTTATAGCCAGCCGCCGGATCTGGGTAAAATCCGCAATTGCCCGGGAAAGGCTCCGGGCTCCCGGGTCCAACACCAATTGCTTATACCCTAAACCCGCAATTTTTTCTACCAGTCCGGCAAGTTCTTCTAGACTAGAGCCTTTGACGGCCAAAGGACAACCGTACTCTTTAGCTAGAGAAACCATGGCTTCGTAATTGTTGGCGTTAGCCGCATAGAGCAAAGGTTTGCGGGCTGCAACTTTCGGTACTACCGGGCTTAATACGTCCGGATCCTCGGCCATTAACACCAGATTCAGGTCGGTGTTAGCTGCCACCAGTTCTACCGCCTGTGCAAAGGCTTCTGATTTTTGAGCATCATGGGTGACGGCTATAGCTTGTACAGTATAATGCTGGCCTACACGATCAAAGGAGAGATCGTTGATAGCCTGCACCCGAGAAAGAACCTCATCCCTGGAGAGGGCATCGCTCACCCGCAAGGCTATGGCGGGTTCGTGATAGAAACGCTTATCATGACGGAAGAGTTCCGTTTCATCCCCCATCTCTACTGCCTTATCCCCGGTGCCCAAGATGACTTTAGCTATAGGGGGTGCAGCAGCAGATTCTAGCGCCTCCCGGGCCTCAGGAGAAACATAGGGGCAAGCATCTAAGCTCGCTTTACCTGCAGCCAAGTTCATGGCAAAGGCCAGGCAGGTAGGGGTGCCGCATTCCCCGCAGTTTTTCTTGGGTAGCTGTTTATAGATCTCTAGCCCCGTCAAAGCCATGCTCTATAACCCCTTTCTCCTAAAAATCCTTGCTTGAAGGACCGCTATACCAGTACTGACAGCGATCAGTTGTTTACTTAATTTGTAGTTTTAACTGCCCCCTAATGGTGGGCGTAGGCGCCATGAGGCACTTGGCAACCCCTTTCCGGAGAAAGGGGGAACCTTCCCCCGGAAAGGGAAAACTGTTTACATAAGCGGCTCCATGGTTAAAGCGGGATGTCCTTTCTCCTCTAGGAAGGGGAGGATTTCTTCCACTGTGGTGCCTACGGTCTCATCGGCTATTTTATCTATAAAGTCTTCGCCTAAGCCCTCTTCAATGCTACGTTGTATGAAATCTTCCCGGAGGTATTCTTTTAGGGACTTCGGCATCCAGACGATACGGGCGATGCCGCCATCAGCGGCTATAAATTTCCTACTGACTATATACCTCCTACCTATTCCCATAAATCCCGGTGTCTGCACCCCACCACCTATCATACCTGCCAAGGTGGAAAAGGTCATCCCTGATGGTGTCATACCCGGGTGATCGCGGGTTGTAATCATGATGCCGTTACATTCTGGTATCACAGCCATGATGGCCTCGAAGCAACCGCAGGAAGTCATGGGATTCTCCATGAGGGTATAAAGGCAAACCTGCTCCAGCGTACGGTTGGAAGCGATATAGAGGTAGTCATTTACGCTCTTCCAGATGCCCTTGATGGGGTCAATTTCTCCCTCTTTAGGAATGGGCTGGTTAGGCCCAGCAGGATTAATCTCATAAGAAGCTTTAGCATCTAACCAGGTTACCGCACCGCACAGACCCAGCCTTTCCGGAGTAATTATACATACATGGTTGGGAGCAAAGGACTGGCACAGGACGCAAGAATAGAAAGTATCTACTGCTTCATCCGTCAGGCCCCGCATACGATCATCCCGCTGCTTATATTTCTCCAAAGCCTGGGCCATTTCCTTTTTTACCAGTTCTTCATCGGTAATAATAGTCACCTGTACCCTGTCCACTATGGCAGGAAATTCTTCCTTCATCTTAGCAATAAGAATATCTCCGAAGTGTTTGAACCGGAAGCCCTTGGCTACCGCTTCCTTGCTCACCCGGAGCCAGTTTATGTTGCGCTGCCCAGTATGCCATAACCCTTCGCCGTAGTTGATGAAGTCGTGGATCCGTCGCTCCAGCACTCCTTCAAAGTCCTCCTGCATTTTACGCCCGTAAATATCTACTATTATTCCCAGCGGGAGGACGCTTCCTTCCGGAACGTCGGTAATATCTGGTCCGATGAGTTCGATCTTACCGTCTGTAATCCGGTCTTCCGGTACGCTTCGCACCAGCTCAAAGGCAGGACTACGGGTGCCCCCCATTTCTACATACATGTCATGCTTGCGGATGCTTTCGCCTTCGAAGGCCGGGCCAAAGTTGATGGGCAGATCAAGTTTAATCTTAGTAAGCTTTATACCCCGGACCTCCATGGCGATCTGGATCATTTTATCGTAGTCCGGGACACTGAAGAACCAGTCGGGTATCGTTTCATCCTCACCTAACGGCTGGTCTGTTATAACCGGGAAGCCGGTAAAAATGGCACCAAAGGCTGCCGCCGTTTTGACCATGTCCCGTTCCCCTAAGTACAGGACAAAGGCACGGATGCGGCGGCGCTGGTAATCACGCTGTTCGTCCCTTGCCCCAGGAGGCACGTTACCGAACATCATACCTGCGCGTAAGGCATAATTAGCGGCATGCACTATCTGGGTAAAGTTACCTAACGGGTAAGCCATGTAGTCTATCCCTAACTTAACGTTTTCCTCCAAAAGTTGTTCTACAGCTTCATCGCATATGAAAAGCATGAATCCCATACCCATAAGTTCTTGGACCATCTTGGCCAGGGCCTTAGAATCCTTCGCACGCCCCAGAATAATGGCCTCACCAGGAATGGTCCAGTCCACCATCTTAATGCCGTAGCGCCGAACTATGGGATCACCGATGAAGCCTGTCCATGGTTCAGGAGCCAGGGGTTCTTCAGGCTTATACTTAAGATAGCGGAGGGCTTCTATAATTTCTGCCGCATACCAGGTAGCTTCCCCGGCCAGTCGGGCATTTTCAAAGGTTAGCTCGGATTTAATTTGCGCCCGCTTGCGGTTAAGGATAGGTGGTATATCGCCCAGCTTAGTTACCTCTTCACCGCTGAAGCAGCGGATCACCGGTAAATAATATGCTGTATCCGGATAACCTACCGGATGGTCCGGACCATATTCCTTGATGGCACGATTTAAAAGGATCTCCGCGTAGCTTACCGCGGTTATGGCGCCGTGATAAACCTCCCGGAAAATCTTAACAGGGTTTTTCCCCTCGGGGATGGCTCCTTCGTAAATCTTATCGAACTCTACCGTCATCTTCGTCCCCCCTTAGTAACCTTGGTAAAGCTTAGTACCGTAACGTTCAGCCACCGCCCGGTGAACTCCCAATTTCCAGGTGCGGTATTCTAGAGCGTTTAAAATTTTACGTGCGGCTACTTCCGGATCCATTTCGAAGATGAAGTAGCCACCGTAGACGTCGCTAGCTATCTGGGTAAGCAGGCTATAGATAAGGTCACTCCCCTCCACAGGTGGCATACATCCCACATGAGTGGGAAGGCCTAAAGCCACGCACCACGTCCCGATGCTGGTAGCCTTACCGCTCATAGCTTCCGGCGCCGAAGCAGCGAAGGGAACCTTGGGAGTATCTACGCCCAGATCGTTGGCCATGGCCATGAGGAGATCGGAAGCGCGCGTATTGTCTACACAGGAACCCAAATGGAACACCGGCGGAAGCCCGACGTTTATATTAGCTTTCTCGGCAAGCCTGTGGAGGAAGCGCTTTAGCCCCTCCCCGCACAGCTCGTCTACTTTAGCTGGATCCATAAGCCCCAGCTTGGCTGCCGACTGGGCCGAGCATCCCGTGGCTATAACGAAAACATTGTTCTTTAAAAGTTCGCGCATGATGGTCAAGTGGGAAGCGTCCTGGTAAACCTTGAGGTTATTGCAACCTGCCATGAGGCAGACACCGGCCAACTCTCCGGAAAGAATGGCTTCATTTAGCACCCGCACCGGATTTTCGGGGTTTACGGCTCCGAAAAGCTTAAACAGAGCTTCTAAGCTCCAGCCGGCTACCACCGTATTTTTGACGGACGGGATATACACTTCCCGGCCGCTTTCCTTTCTTTCCTTAAAGGCTTCAATTCCCAACCGCAGAGCTTGCTTTGCTTTTTCTAAAGCATTATGCGTATCGAATTCTAAGTGATAGGATCCAGGAATTTTGGCAATATCCGAAGTAGTGATGAGGCGGGTATGGAAGCATTCGGCTACTGCCTGGAGGCCAGGCATAATACATTGTACATCCACACACATGGCATCTACCGCGCCTGTGCAGATGGCCAGCTCCTGGGAGGCATAAGAAGTTACCAGGGGTATACCTTGGCGCATAAGTACCTCATTACCGGTACAACATATCCCCACCAGGTTAATACCTTTGGCCCCCGCAGCTTGCGCTTCCCCTTCTAATTCCCGGGCAGCCTGTACTATCATCTCACTTAAAAGGGGGTTATGCCCGTGTAATACGAAATTGACTTTATCGGGATCCAAAACTCCCATATTAGACTGGCTGACGATGGGAGACGGGGTACCGAAAAGAATATCAGAGATATCGGTAGCGATATGCATACCCGCGTAATCAGCTAACCCCACGCGGATGGCGCTAAAGACCAGGTTGACAGGATCATCATCGTTGCCTATATGGGCTTGGCTGGCAAGATCAGAAATGGTGGCATGGATGCCATGGGGCATTACATTGTGGGTGCGGAACTTTTCCACCCGGCCAGGAGTAACAGTAGTGGTGACCCAGGTGGAATCCCCCATACCTTTAAGCCGGCTGAAATCCTCTAAAGCCTTCCAAGCAAGCTCCCGGGCCAACTCGTTTTCTGATTTCCCATCTACTGTTATGCCTACTCTGCGGCACACCTGGTAAAGTTTTTCGCGATCCTTGATGGTGTAATCCCGCGCCTTGCCCTCGGACATCTCCAGTAAAGTATGGGCCAGGTGGTTTCCGTGTTCAGAATGGGCAGCCGCGCCGGTCAGGATCAAAAGCCCCACGCTTCGGGCCACCACCGTCCAGGGGGAAGCCCCACATATGCCCCGGCTTCCCGGACCGGAGTCGCTTTTTATACGGCACGGCCCGGCTATACAAAACCGGCAGCAAATCCCTTCATACCCGAACTTGCACTGGGGCTGTTGAGCTACAAATCGATCAAAGGCAGTAATAACGTTTGTCTTCTTGCTATGTTCCAGCACCTCCAGTGCCGCAGGGTCAATCGTTCTTTCGCGCTTTTTAGGTTCGGTTACCCGGGGGGCCCCTGAAGGCCGGCTGGTATGGGTAACGTCGCGAAACCTAGGCATCTTTTTTTACCTCCTCCACTAAGGTCTTGGGTAAATCCATGGCCAATAAACGGTGACCTACAGCTTCTAAGGCAAGGTTGAAGGCAGAAGAATTTTTATTCTCACCACGCCAGACCAGTTCTTCAAAGGGAATTAATCCTAACAAGTCTTCACCGAACTGGTGGCGGAAGAGCTCTTCTTCCTGGGGATTCCGTATTTTATTAGCAATAAACTTTATCTGTGGGATTCCCAGGTCCCTCGCTAATCTTTCTACTGTGCGCGCCGTCCGCAGGCTTACAGGGGAAGGCTCGCTTACAACCAGCATAACGTCTACTCCCCGGGCTGTCCCCCGAGTGAGATGTTCAATACCCGCGCTCATATCCAAAACAACCATTTCTTGGCGCCGGAGCAAAAGGGAATTTATAAGGGCGTTTAAAACAGCGTTCTCCCGGCAGTAACAGGTGGTGCCGGCTTGCTTTACGGTTCCCATTTTAAAAAACATAATATTACCGTATTCGAGGGTATAATCGGAAAGAAGAACCTCTACGTCGGGGTTTAGGGAAAAGAAGGCGCCCTCTCCCCCTGTTATCTGGGCTATGACCTCCCGCATTTCCGCGACAGGCTTAAGGGAACATACCTTTTCTTCAGGTAGGCCTAAGACCAATCCTAAGCTTGCATCCGGGTCTGCATCCACGGCGTAAACCCGGAAACCTTGAGAAGCGAAGAATTTGATTAAACCGGCAGCAATAGTTGTTTTGCCTACTCCGCCTTTACCAGAGACAGCCAATTTCACTTTAAATATCCTCCAGCTTAATGTATAGTCCATCTAAATTTCCGGATACCACGAGCCGACACTTAGTGAAATTCGTCACAACATCCAATTCTCCTGCTGGTCCAAGAAAAATTTTTGTTTAAGAATTTGCTCATTGTCTAATAGAGGGCAAAACATTGAACCCCGTATTTCCTCCTTTCAGGGTAATTATACTACATTTCAGGAAAAAGTGGACATAAATTTCGTTAATTATTTAAATGGTGAAATAAGTTGCAAGGACATTGGTTTTACTTTTTGCTTCGTACTTAGTAGTGCATCTCTTTTGCTTAAAAGAATTAAGTAAATTATGTATTTGGGATAAATAATACCGTTCACAGTGAAAGCCTGTCAATAGAAACCCGCCCTAGACATCTGCTTTTTACTCGATTTCTTAAAACAGCCTAGATATGAACTGACCAAAGCAACCTTGTAATTATTAGGATAACCTTAAATTAAGCTAGATTTAAGGTTATCTTCCTAACCATCTCCGCTTTTCCTCCGTTTCAACTCCGTTTTGAGAACATATGTAATATAAAGTAAGGCTAAATTAAATACTCTTTCCACCAAAAGGAAGCGGTAAAGCGATCGCAAGGCCGTACTGGTACTCCTCCAAGCGACCGTCGGCCAGTCCAAAAACCATTTTATCAACGGGCTTAAATCCCCGCTTCCCGGAGCCTATCGGAGGGAGCTATAGTGTCGGTAGCGCCAGTGTCCACGAGAAAGTTGTCTTCGTAGCTCTCAATTTGTCCGTATCTGTTTTCTCGCTAAGCGCACTAATCCTTACCGTAACATACGTCAAGCCCATGCTTATGCCCTCCAGTACCGCGGTTCTGACCTCATGATACCATTCAAGATAATCGACCGCCTATAATCCCCTAGCTTCCCTGGTCAAGGTATAATAGAATTGAGTAGGCTGATACAGCCAGAGATTTATAAAGATGGGAGAGGATAAGATTGCCCAGCTTATTGACCCCACTGGAATCTGCCGTAACTTGCCTTGTTGTCTCTACCCTAATGATTCTTTTAACCATCTTTCTGTTTACTAAGCTAACTAACTACAACGATTGGGAAGAAATTGCTAAAGGCAACCTGGCTGCTGCCCTGGCACTTGGGGGAAAAGTATTCGGAGTGGCTAATATTATGCGTATGGCCCTTCTCTCACGCAGCACTTTCTCCCGAAAATAGGGGGACAAGGAGGCTTCCGTCACCACGTCAACGTCCTTCTGCAGCGCCTCCCTCAGTTCGTCTATCAGCTTTGCATGGGTAAGAAGGGATTTTCTCGCTCCTGGGGCGTATTCAATCAGGATATCTATGTCGCTATCTTCAGCCTGCTCTCCTTTTGCGTAAGAACCAAATAGAAACGCTTTCGCTACGCCGTGCCGCCGCAGTATCGGAACGGCTATTTCTGTTATCTTTTCCATGTCCATAATAGTCCCCCCAAAAATATTATATCCTGGAAAACACAGGATTTCCAATATTAACAACACAGGTCGGCTGTTGCCCCACGCCTCCGAATACCTTGTTACTAATGGGCTTCTTCAAGTGAAAGACTTGGACGCCTGGACTTGCTTGCCTACCCCCTCCCGTTAAAACCTAGGCGTAATAGTGGCACTCCGCCACCGTTTTTTTGTAATCCACCTAACTTATTCCTTGACCCGTGAGGGTAGGAAAATATCCGACGAAAGACTTAAAGAATACCTGACTGAGCTAGTCTGTGGAGAAGGCTTTCCTTATGGCTACCGCAAGCTTACAGTGTGCTTACGGGAAGACTACGGCCTTATCATAAATCACAAGAAGGTTTACCGGCTATGCAAGGAACTGGATATTCTCCTGCCCCAGCGTAAAGTTAAAAGAGAGAAGCCTCGAGTTTTAGCGAAAAGGGAGGAGGTTACCGGTCTTAAGTCATCTGGGAAATGGATGTGAAGTACGGCTACATACCTGGGACAGACCAATTCTTCTTCCAGTTATCCCTCCTTGATGTCTTTGACCGTATGGTAATTGATTATCACATAGGCCTGTCCTGTACTGCTGTTGATGCTTCTAGGGTACCGAAAAATGGACTGAGGAAACGAGGCCTATACAAAGTGGCGAAGATGCCTAAACTTCGTACAGATAATGGGCCCCAGTTCATCGCTAAGAAGTTCCAAGAAACCTGTGAAAAACTGGGAATTGTCCATGAGCGTATACCTGTTAAGACACCCAATCTCAATGCTCATATTGAAGCCTTTCATTCTATTCTAGAGACTGAATGCTATAGCCGGTATGAGTTTCAGAGCTTTATGGAGGCATACGCTTAAGTTTCCAAGTACATAGAATATTACAACCGGAAGAGGAGGCATGGTAGCCTGGGGTATATGAGCCCTGAGGAGTTCCACAAAGCATTTATGAGCAACCCGTCATGCCTGCTAGGCACAACCAATAATGAAAATAGATCGAGGAGCTTGCAAAAACTTCACTATTTGATACATTGGACTTATCAGGGCAAAGGTTGTGTTAATTTTTGATGGTATAACCTCGGAGAGCAACCTAACCTGATTGCCTTTGAGCACAGCCAATTGTCGCCCCTCGTTTATAAGGACGGGGGAACAGCACGTGTGTTAAACTTCATATCTTCTCGGGCAATCATCCCTGAAATTCAATGAGCTTGGAGGAAGTTCATGAAAGACATCCTAGAAACCTGTTGTGGCCTTGATGTTCACAAAGATACTGTTGTAGCCTGCCTCTTAAAAGGCAATGTTGACGGGGAACCTACTAAAACCTTCCGTACCTTTTCCACATTAATTGCTGGGCTCGAGGAATTAAGAACCTGGCTGGAAGAGGAGAACTGCCGGCATGTAGCCATGGAGAGCACCGGGGTCTACTGGCAGCCTGTTTATAACATATTGGAAGAAGCCTTCGATAGCAATATAGCTTTAATCGTGGCCAACGCACGACACATGAAAAATGTTCCTGGTAAGAAGACCGACATGAGGGATGCTGAGTGGATAGCCACCCTTTTAAGAGCCGGATTACTGGAAGGAAGCTTTATTCCTCCTAAGCCGATACGGGAACTCCGAAACCTAACTCGTTACCGCAAGAGCGTCATGGAAGAAATCGCCTCCCAGAAAAACCGTATAGAAAAACACTTACAGAGTTGCGGTTTTAAACTTTCCACCTTTTTGACGGATATCTTTGGGTTATCAGGTCGAGCTATCATGGACCATCTTGCCCACCACGGAAAGATAACTCCTCAAGAAATAGAAGCTCTTGTAAAGGGGCGTGCCAGGAAAAAGGCGGATGAAATCAAGCAGGCCGTCAATGGCCAAATGGATGTTCACCAGAGAGAATTCCTTAAGCTATTACTGGGGTGGCTAGACCAGCACTATGAACATCTCCGTCAAGTAGAGCAAAAACTAGAGGAAAAACTGAAACAATATCAAAGGCAACTACAACATTTGGACAGCATACCAGGGATCGATAAGACTGCTGCGGCTGCTATTTTGGCTGAAATAGGAATTGATATGAGGTGCTTTAAGACAGCGGAACATATCTGTTCGTGGGCGGGGCTAAGTCCTGGCAACAACGAAAGTGCAGGAAAAAGAAAATCCACCCACGTCACCCGTGGAAACACCTATTTAAAACGCATTCTTTGTGAAATTGGCTGGTGCATTACCCGAATACGCAGCAGTTACTTATCATCCTGGTATTGGAAGGTCAAGCAACGTCGTGGAGCTAAGGTAGCTCTTGTTGCTTTAGCCCGAAAGCTTCTCGTTATCATCTACAATCTGTTAAAGAACGATGTAGACTATGACGAGGCATCTTTCGAGAAAGCAAAACAAAAGCAACATGGGTTCCGGGTTAAAAAGATCATAGATGAAGCTCGTAAACTCGGTCTAGCTATAGTTGAGCCGTACAAGAGCCATGCGACGTGACTTCCTAAATCTCTAGAGGATTAGTTAGCCAATGCGGTCATTCGTATTGGAGTAGATAGTTGTTGTCTTTTAGAGCTTGGCTTTCTTAGATTTGACTTGTTATTGCCTTGCATGTTAAACACCTATTTTCGTGTTAAATTAATGAAAGCGGAATCTTTTGTGGCATAATCTCCATAATTAGGGGGCCAGCCCGCCATAGAATA
>Ga0080004_1175845_pt1 | contig 11815 bp, 14 predicted proteins | sample WasSprMetagenome_FD_69207 | JGI IMG/M metagenome (GOLD analysis project Ga0080004, IMG submission 69207) | Sulfidic aquatic microbial communities from Washburn Spring, Yellowstone National Park, USA - WS (SPADES assembly) (version 2) | ecosystem: Environmental > Aquatic > Thermal springs > Hot... | reverse complement strand
ACAACTATGTAGTCTCCTTTCCTAAATTCTTCTACAGCCCTGCGTATCCTTTTTAAGCCCTCTTCGTTCAGTAGCTCTTCAATAGTTGCAAGCACCTCCTCCACCCTGGAAAGCTCAAGTACAAGCTCTCTCAGCAGCTCCTCGGGAATAGCAACTGTCTTGGCCAACCCTCAGGCACCAACATAATTTTTAAGGACAAATTAATTAACCTTCCTGCTATGCCTGCATGTTTAAAGTTTTGGATCTAGCTAGTAGAAATAAGGACCGCTAGCCCTGTAAAAAGGAAAGTCCTGCTTTCTTCGCAATTTTTAAATATCTTCAATCAGTGACAAGCACGAGTGTCGTCAAAGGGTTAATAATAAAAAAATAGCTTTTACGCAGATATGGTGGAGTAGCTTGACGAGGAAGAAACTTACCTTGAGCATTGAAGGAGAAGTTCTTGAGGAAGTCAAGGAAGCCGCTGCTATGAGCGGCAGACCTTAGGCTGGAGCCCGACCTCTCGCCTCTGCTCGTAGTCATGCTGGTGCTCCACGTCGCTGCGCAGTTGCTGCTCGACGTGAACGCGCGCCTCCGGAGGAGGTGGGCGCTGCCTGGAGCCTGGCTGGCGCGCGAGGCCTGCTAGAGGAGTTTCAGCCCGTACCTCGTCAGCCTCTGGTAGTGGGCAGTATTCCTAGTCTTCAGGGGGACCCCCAGCGCGATGGCTGTAGCGGCTATGAGGAGGTCCCTCTCGTCCACGAGCTCACCCCTCTTCCTCAGATCCCTGTACATCTCGGCGGCCTTCAGCAGCACCTCGTTCGTGGGGTACGCAACTGTTAGTGCTTTCTCGAGCCTAGCCTTCGCCTCAGCGTAGTCGCTCCTCCCCCGGATGAACTCGTACAAGGTAATCCACGAGATCAGCACCTGGACTCTGGGAAGCTCCGCCCGCCCCCTCTCAACGTCGATGAGGTAGTCCGTGTCAAGGAGAATCTGCATCACCACCCCTCAGCCTCAGCTCAAGCCTCTCAAAAGGGATATCCCTCTTCCCCGCTGTCTCCCTGAGGAACTCCTCAAGCCCCCTCATCCTCGCATCCACTGCGGTGCTCAGGAGCTCAGCTAGGAACTCCTCCCACGTCCTCTCCCCCCTGAGCATGTCAAGCCTCCTCTTAAGCTCTGCGCTGATAGTGATCGTTGCTCTCCCCACGTGTTCATGAATGCATGAACACAGTATAAACTTTGCGTTGCGCGCGTCCTCATAGCGCCCGTCACTTTTTGGTCGAGATGCCCCTTACCGCGCCCTCTTCGTTGTATAGGAGGACGCTAGGGGTGTCATGGGGTCCGCCGTCGCCGGGCTTCATCCCCTCCTCGGTCTCGCGCGCGGGAGCCCCCAGAGTACTCGCCGCTCGAGGCGGCTTTCCCCTAGGGGAATGGGTGGAGGCATGCTAGCATGCTAGGATTTTTGGGTGCTCTTCCAGCCACTCCCTCATGGCTTCTATTATCCTCGTCGCTAGCACCGTGCAGTCGTCGCACTCCTCTCCAAGCAAGTTCCTGAAGTAGTTGCAGGCGAGGTTGTAGAGTACGCCTTTGTCCCTGTCCCACGTTAAACCGCACCTCGGGCACTCGTATACCCTGCCACGCTTCGTGCGCTGGGCTTCTTTGCCCCAAGAGCCGCAGCGCGGGCACTGCTTCCCAGAAGCCCTTGCAAGCCTGAGCATTGCGCCCTCATACATTGCCAGGTTTTTCAGCGCGCGCTCTGTAAGGCACAGTGGCTACTCACTCGGGCGGCTTTTCCAATTCCTTGCCGCTCTCAACAACGATGTAGCCCCCTTTCCTGTACTCCTCCTCAGCCCGCGTATCCCTCTCAAGCCCTCCCCGTCCAGCAGCTCCTCAATAGTCGCAAGCGCCTCCTCCACCCTGGACAGCTCAAGTACAAGCTCTCTCAACAACTCCTTGGGAATAGCAACTGTCTTGGCCAACCCCCAACACCAACATCACTTTTCGAGAACAATTAATTAACCTTCCTGCTGCTGCACGCGCGTCCATATTGTCTGCCCTAACTAGGTACTCCGTCCGCTTCCCAAGTCGTTTGAAACCCCTAAATGTAAAAACCATGTCAGCGATTCTGGGGGGTCTATGCCGTGGCAGATTGACAGCATGCATCGTCACCAATAGAGGAGCTCTCGGACAAGGCGGATGTAAGGCTCAGTAAAGATAGCTTGGAAAAGCTCAGGGAGAAGTACTGGGAAATATAGAAAAGCCTAACAGAGCTCTTAGAGCTAAAACGCCGGCGAAAAAGAGCCAAAGGTACGCATCAGAACACGCACTGCATTGCTTAGGGAAAAAAGTAGCGAAAATTCTTGAATCGGGTAAAACGCGTTTTGATGCTCCCGGATTTCTAAAAGGAACATCATGGCTGAGTTTTCTTCTGTATTTGCGTTTTTGAGCTAGCCACAACTTTTCTCAGCTCTTTTAAAACCCCCCTTTTCGATGCACCCCAAACCTCTATTCCCATGATTCTGCCCTTCTTGTCAAGCTCAACAATGACATTTTCGCCAGCTTCGAGAACCTCCCCTGCGGCCCCGTCCATAAAGTGCAGGTATAATATGTCTGTTCCAGGATCATAGAGTGCTCTTAATGGGGGTCTTTCTTTTTTCATTTCAGCTTCTCCCATAAGCCTTTTCTCAACTTATTCCTTATAAGTTTATCTACCTTTCTCGCTTTGTATGCCGTGATAACCTTCAACACATCATCAGGAACTTTCCAGGAACCTTAAACACTCTACTGGGATATAGACCCTCCCCACCACTCCATGTCACCTCTAGCCGCGTCGTCTACACCAATCCTTACAACTATTGAGTGTCTAGGCCTTGGGGAAAGCCTTTTCAGGGCTTCGGCGACCTCCTCCAAGGTGTCGTAAACCCCTATGAGCCCCCCGTTTGCGAATACGGCGTATTTCCCATGATGCTTTTTGAGCCTGTGCCTCTCCCTCTCATATGCAATGTTATTCGCGTCTGCCTCTCCAACTACCTCCCTCTTGTTAAGCCACAGCTCTATAGCTTCTTCAAAGGCCTGTGAAAGCTTTAAACCACGCCTAATCGCCTCCGCCTTGAATTCTCGAAGCTTCTTCTCATCTATACCCTTAATTACCAGGGTCAGCAAATTCACCAAGATTAATAAGGCAAAAAAGGTAAAAAGCTTTCTTGAAAGCTCAAAAGCAGTCTAAGGGGCGGTCAACCATTGCTCTAGAAAATCATATTAGCGCGCTAAGCAGGATAAGGTGAGAACTTAATGATGTCTTTATCAATGAACTTTTGTACTATCTCTCGAAGTCGCTCCTTGAAGCCATGTGTAACTCCATTGGAGCATCTATTCTACAATATACCTCTGCTTTGACCATATATCCTTCACCCCTGCTGTGCTTACTATCCAATACTAGCGCGCTAGGCGATACTTTGCATCAAATCTTTTCGCATGGAGTATCAACAGTGCTCGGGTTCGCTGTGGACTACTTCTTCATTGGAGGGAGAAATCCATCGATTCTCCCTGCTTCGGGCATCTTCATTGGCATGGGGATGGCTACTTCAGGTCTAACAAGTGCAATGCTCGTAGAGTATACTGAGATGAGGAGAGAAATTAGCGCGCGGCTTCATGGAGGTTGACGTGAAAAACAGAAACAGTCAAACTAGTAGTAGAAGGCAGTTATTTGAGCATAAACAAGGTCCTTAAACACCTAGAGGAGACTAGCTGCTCAGTCCGGAGCATAGACTCAGTCGAGGTTAGAAAAAACCTGTAATGCGACCTGCCTCTCCCCCTCAGGCTTGTTTCACCTTTGAGCATCTGAAGCTAACAGTTGTGGGATCTAATATGTCGAATCCTCTAAGCGTAAGTCTGCAGCCAGCATGCATTTCGCACACCCGAAGGATGACCCCTGCAAGAGGGCAAGCTACAGGCTCAAACCTTTCCTCCTGGATCTTTCTGAGAAAGTCCGATACCCTCAGGCCCCTAAGAGTTATCCTCATGCCATAGTCGTCTTCCTCGATTTCCAGCTTCTCGGCTATAGCTAGGTCCTCTGTAAATAGCTTCTCAACGTCCTCTAGAGAGGGCTTATCGCCTAAAACACCCTTCTCCCTCAAGAAGTGTAGCAAGTCGTCCGTAGCTAGTCTAGAGATCATAATTCCCGCTTTTCCCATAACCTTATAAGCCGCTTTATTGACGGCATACATGTACGCATTTATAAATAAGTTGCTGGGTCCACTCACGTAGATATTGAAAGAGGTTAAATCTAAAAACTTTTTGGTTCAAAAATTGCCTCATTTATTCAAAGACCAAGTAGCTTGATGTTAAGCGCGTAGAGGTCCTTAGCTACGGCTAAAGCCTAGAAGAGGCACAAGCAGAATTGGGCTACATAGAGAGCAACAAAAAGCAGCAATCTACACTAGCGCGCGCTAACCAATCCGGCTGAAAACTACACTATACACCAGAGATACGTGCTAATTTCTCGGAGAGGGCACTTAAGTAGGCTATACCCTCCCTCAGTATCTCCTTACCCCTCTCTGTAGCTTTATAGTACTTTCTCCTCTCCCTATAGCGGCTCTCGATAAAGCCCTCTGCCTCCAGCTTCTGAGTAACGACGTAGAAGATCACCTTGCCAGCTTCAACGCCGAAGTCCTCCCTAATCCTCTTCATCAGGGAGTAGGGGTAATCCTCACCTCTAGATAGCTCAGCTAAGACGTAAAGCCATAAATTCTCAACACCAGTTTTCCTCTTGAGTCTCTCAAGAGGCTTCATAGATCGACTTCCATACATAATACTGCCTCAACAAATTGCCACTATTAAATATCAACCCGCCGACTCCATACTTCTCCACGATACTTATTTTAGTGGCATCTCATTATTTCACCTTTGTGAAAAAATGACTTTTCCCGTGGTTATTGTTGCCGGTGGTGTTGCAAGCAGGCTCCAACCCTACTCCTCAGAGAGGCCCAAATCTCTCATGGAGCTTGAGCCTGGAGTAGCAATCCTTGACTTTATTCTAAAGAGGTTTACGCGAGCAAACTTAAACCCAGTATACTTGGTGACAAGGAGAGAGTACATAACTCTTTTTAAGCAGAAGCTTGGAAACAAAGCAGTAATTCTAAGCGTCGATGCTGAGGAGTTTGGAAATCTCTACACGGTTCACACAGCGTTTAAACACGTTGATCCTCCTTTCCTTGTAGCGATGTCTGATCATGTATTTGAGTACAGAATGCTGAAAAAATTGCTCTCTCATTTTTCAAACAAGGCTTTTACGATTTGTCTTGATAGGAAACCCTCGCTTTCAGAGGTAAAAGAGGGCTTAAAGGTAAAGTTACAGGGGGAAAGAGTCGTGGAAGTAGGCAAAAGCATAGAGTCAAGGTATGGAATAGATACTGGCTTGATTATCGTACGAGAAAATGCACGCCGCTACATCGAGGAGGTGATCGCTGAGAGAGGGCCCAATGCAGCAATAGGTGAAGCTCTTGACAGAGCTGCGAAGGATGGAGAAGTTGACTACGTAGATGTTACGGGCTTTCTATGGAAGGACATCGATACGCCTAGCGACTTGCTTTATGCCAGGAAAATTTACAGGCAAATAAACCTACGTGACTATGGGAGAAAGACCGCCAGTCTGGCAACCAAAATACTCGTAAGGCCTTTAACAGGCTACCTTGCCGGCAGGCTGGGAAGAAACAACGCCTCTAGAGTCATACTTTTGTCTTTGTATATACTTGCAATGTTTTCCCTCGTCTCTCTACTATTTTTGGACGCCCTCAAGACATCCCACATGTATCTAGCGGCATATGTGTATGTTCTAATCTTTCTTACAGACTTCATCGACGTGTTAGTCTCTTTTCAAGATCTTTTTCCAACCTATAACGTAGCTTTAATTAGCCGAGTACTCGCTGAGACGAGTATGCTGTACTTCCTAGTCGCTAGTCTTGGGGAAATAAGCGCAAACGTCGTTTACCTTGCAGCGGTCTTGGGAGCAACTAGTTCTATGCTTACAATTATTTGTGAGCGTGAAGAATTGAAGCCGGCTGCGTTAACTTTCCTCGCTGATCCCGCTCTAAAGTACTTCTTGGCACTGTTGCTCGTAATGATTAACCAGCAAATCCTAGCACTGGCATATTGGATTGCCTCAGGCCTCGCCGTCATGTTTTCAGCTGGAACTAGTATTGGGGCCGCCAAGCCTACAGAGTTAACGGAAGAGTTCCCGAAAATCGCTGAAAGAAGGAGCCTTGCCGCGCGGAAACTTGAGAGGGCGGGGAGTAAGGGGTTCAAGCTAATTTTAGCCTTGATTGTTTTGTCGTACGTTAATTCCCATTTCGGCAGATTTACGTTGCTACAAACTGGGTTGCTAAGCATCGACGTGAGCACAGCCGTATCAGCTATCACGCTACTCGCAATCGTATACTATGGCTACTACGTCCTGGACGGAGTAAGGGTGCTAGTAGACGCGTTAGCGGTAAAGATGACGAGTGTCTTCGGCATAACGGAAAGTGTAGCTAAGCACATAGGGCTCGACCTCTTATACCTTGGAGTAACCCTTCTTGCTCTTCTCTACGTCCCGTCCTTGCTGAGGACATTGCCTGCCGTAGGACAAATGCTAGAGTTGATAGTCTCTCTAATCCTGCTAATCTTCCTAGTGTTCTTCATGTATGATCTCTCGAGGGTTATCTACAAGGCTTTCGGGGAATTTTTCTCCGAAATCATTAAAAGAATCGAGGGTGCCCTTGAACATGAATCTCGGTAAGGCCCTGTTAATTTTTCGGGACTACATAGCAAATGAAGGTGTGAAGGTGCCTGTAGCCCTCCTTTCGCACTTTGGCACGGCAACAGTTGAAAGATGGATCCAAACTCTCAGGGCGCAGGGCATAAGAGAAATTCAAGTTTTCACCCCTAAAGAAGCTGTTTTACAAACCAGGGACTACTTAGAGAAAATAGGAGAAGCAAATGTAGAGGTAAATAGCATAGACGATCTACGATTCAAAACAACTGAGGGAGCACTCATAATTTCGGCGGATTATCTGGTACACCCCGACGCTGTTAGATCATTTATTCAAGGCAGTTATACGAAGGGTACATGTAAACAGACGACCGTCCTACAAAAAGTTGTGAAATCCGAGCCTATAGCCGTTGACCTCGATTCTCTTGTTGAACCCAGGCATAGACCTGCCTGTGTGTACGCTGGGGACCTAAAAGCATCTAAAGCAGCTTTAGTGAAGTGGTCTCAGAAGGGCATTCACTTGACTTCTATGCTGAATGCACACGTCGAGAACTTGATCGTGAAAAGTATCGGAGGGAACCTCTGGATAACTCCGAATAGAATTACAATGCTTGTCAATCTATTAGCCCTGGCCGTGATTTACCTGTTTTTAAAGGGTCACTTTATTTTCGGAAGCGTTGTAGCCTACATTGCAGGAATACTCGACGGGGTAGATGGAAAGCTGGCAAGAGTCCGAGGCCGCCTGACGAGGCTTGGGCACATAGAGCATTCACTGGATGCCTTATGGGAACAATCAGTCTACGCTGCACTTGCTGTGGGGTTGGGAGCTCACGGCTACGGAGTACAAGCACTAATTATGGGAATAATTTTCCTCGTTATAGACAGCTTCATTAGGCATGTCTACAACCAGTTCACACTTATCACGGGCAGGAGTCTCAAGACGTACTCTGCCTTCGACCGAAAATTTGCAGTTATAGATGGTAGGAGAAATTTCTACGTAATTTATTTTCTCGTGTCTTCAATACTTGGAAATCCATTAAGCGGACTCTTCCTGAGCATTGTGCATGCATCGATCACAGCAATCATCTACTTAGCCAGGTCAATTCAACATCTTAGTATGCTGGACAGGGAAAAATAACAATCACTCAGCCCTCTCCCTAGAGGTTCCAATCTCCCTCATCGCACTTCTCTTTATGCAATCCTTAATGTAAATCACGAACTATTAAGTAATCTCCTGTCTTCTCTCGATGAGCAAAACCAGAAAGCGCGCGCGAAAGATAGTGCAGCAGAATAGCGAGGTGCATCCCATGCCTATTCCTTATGAACACAGCATAATAAAAAAGTTTCTTATAAAAAATAAGGCTTAAAAATTTTGAAAAAGCTTATGAACTATGATGTGATAATTGTTGGAGGAGGAGCTGGCGGCCTTGCAACTGCATTAGCCCTGAAGAGTTTACGTCCAGACCTCAATGTTCTCATAATACGTAGGACTAAGCTTCAAGTAATACCGTGTGCAGTGCCCTACATCACAAATACTGTAGGCTCGGTTGAAGGTATACAGATACCTGACTCTACAGTGAAAAATGCAGGTGTTGATCTTATTATTGACGAGGTTGTAGGGATTGATAGGTCGAAAAAGCTTGTCAAGACAGCGAGCGGCAGGGAGTTCATGTACAAGAAACTTGTCCTTGCTACCGGAGTCTCACCCATAAAGCTTAATATCCCAGGAATCGAGAAGGAAGGTGTAATTCTGATCAGCAAGGAGTATGAGCAACTCGTAAAAGCATACCAACTGCTCAAAGATGCAAGACGCATTGTGATTGTGGGTGGAAGTTTTACAGGGCTTGAGTTTGCAGACGACCTGGCTAAAGGGAGAGAGATACATGTTGTCGAAGTTTTAGAAGAAGTCTTGCCCCTGTGCTTCGACAAGGAGTTCGGGGAGATAGCTAGAAGGAAGCTTGAGGAAAAAGGCGTAAAATTCCACCTGAAAGCTAGCGTTAAGGAAATTAGGGGTAAGGACAAGGTAGAGGAGATTGTTCTTACAACAGGCGAAATTCTGTCTGCAGAAGCTGTTTTAGTCGCAGTTGGCGTTACTCCAAACTCTAATCTTGCTGCTAAAGCTGGTCTCACACTGGACCAGTGGGGACATGTTGTTGTAGACTCCTTCATGAGGTCAAGTGACCCCGATATTTACGCAGTCGGCGACATAGCGCAGAAAAGGGACTTCTTTACCGGGAAACCTGTAAAAGCCTACTTTGCAAGCGTAGCCGTAGCAGAAGGTAGGGTAGCAGCGATGCACATAGCAGGAGTGGCAACAGCCAGAGGGTTCGAGGGAGCCTTACCAGTGTTCTCAACGTATATCGGGGGCACAGTGCTTGCCGCGGCGGGCTTGACAGAGTTCATGGCGAGAAACCTTGGCTTAGATGTGTTGCCAGTAAAGGTCGAAGCTGTTAACAGGCACCCAGCAGCTTTGCCGGGAGGCGGAAAGATACAACTCAAGGCACTCTTCCTGAAAAGCGATCTCAGGCTTGTCGGCGTTCAGATAGCGGGTCCTGAGCCCGTAGGCGAATTGATCAACTACGCTGGAGCCGTTATACAGCAAGGACTCAGCGCATATGACATAGTCAAAATGAATTTCGCCACTCAACCACTCCTTACGGCATCACCGCTGGCATACCCGTTACAGCTTGCTGCGCTTCAGGCCATAAAGATTGCCATGCAGCATTAATTATACCTCACTAGCGAGGCTCCAATGTTTTTCTATGAGGGCACGTGGTAAGAATAAATACCCAGCGATGGGTGGCTCGCAGAGCGCCAAGACACCTTAGTGCACAGGCAATGAATATGCATCTAAGCCTCCGCGGACTTGCGCGAGGGCAGACCTCGTGGCACCGGAGCTCCACCAACATAGCGGAAATGGGGGCCTAGCCTAGTATCCTTCAAGGTTTTGCTAACTAGGCTAGAGGATTAGTGTGCTCTTAGCCATAGAGCACGCCCATATTCAGGTGAGCTGTAAGTCTTCTGCCGCTTAGATACCTGGTGGTAACCTTTCTTGCCCTCAGCCTTTCGTCAAACGACTCTGCGCTGAGGCTATAGAGGTCGTACGCGTCCGATGCGACGATGAAATTGACGTTCGTAGCAAAGCTGGGTATCCATGTCCAGTACTCTGCTAGATACCTGAAGTTTTTCTCGATGTTTTCTTTTACCTCTCTGTACTCTTTTGGATAGAAATAGCTGGACCCGGCCTGCGTTGCTAGCACCCCATTGGGCCTCAGTATCCTCTTTATCTCTCTAAACGCCTCGAAGCTGTAGAGTGGCAGTGCTGTGGGACCAGCGTAGGGGTCTGTCAGGTCCATTATCACAGCGTCGAAGTAGCTGCTCGGAGCCCTCCTCACGTACTCAAGCCCATCCATGATGATAATCTTTGCCCTGGGATCGTAGAAGCTGCCCTTGTGCATGACTTCGAGGTACTTCTTTGAGAACTCGACAACCTTCTCGTCTATGTCCACCATGACAGCCTCCTCGATCGTGTTGTGCTTCAACACCTCCCTCAGCGTCGCCCCCTCCCCACCGCCGACGATTAGCACCCTCCGAGGCTCCGGGTGAAGGGCCAGCGCTGGGTGCACGAGGAGCTCGTGGTAAATGTGCTCATCCCTTTCCGTGCTCTGGACAAACTCGTCGATCAGGAGAGCCCTCCCAAATCCCTCCAGCTCTGCAAAGACGATCTCCTGGTACGGGGTTTTCTCGGCAGCATACACCCTCTTCAGCCTGAGGATCTGCTTCGTGTATTCGCTTACAGGCTCGATCACCACCAGACCATCTAAGCTGGACACATGCAAAGGTAAAAAGCATAGCTTACATATACTTTGCCATTGAATCTTTAGCGCGTGCGCGCCATCCCTTCCCCCCGCCTTTTCGCGGGGGTTACGGGCTTTACCCCGCCTGGTGTTGCTAGGAAGCTGAGCACCCTGATTTTTGATGGCGGCTCCGCCTCGATGCCCAGCGCTTTTAGCCCCCTGGCCATGATGCCCAAGGCCCCGTTCACGTCGCTGTGCATCGTGTGGCCATGTGGGCATCTGATTAATCCTCTGGGCTCCCTCACGACCTCCACCTTGTGGTAAGCGCATCTCCTCGATGTCCCGTCCTCGCTGACCGCAAACGCTGCGATGCCGGCGTTCTCCAGCGTCGTGGCTAACCGCAGCATAAGCCTTCGCTGACCCCACATGTTCACGTTGCCCTTGCCTGGCTTATCGTATGAGATGTTCCAGGGGTAGCCGATGAACACTATGCCCACATCCCTCTTGACCGCCTCGCGCGCCAGGTGCGAAGCCGCATTGGCGAAGGTTTGGTCGCGGCGCCTCCCCTTCTTGTCGTAGAGCCTCCTCCTCTCCTCCGCAAGCACGGACCTGTCTGCCTCCTCGCTCCTTGGGTCGGACAGCACCCTGTCAACCTCCGCTATGCGGTGCTCGAAGCGGAAGTAGTCGGACTTAAGGGCGCTCCCCTTGTAGAGGAGCGCCGTGCCGTCGCTCGTGACGGAAGCTACGAGCACCTCCCTTCCCAAGTCGATGCCCATGAAGCTTCCTCCACAGCGCTTCCTCTCAAGCACAACCTCCACGCTGACGTGTGCGTACCAGCGCCTCTTCACCACATCGTATGTGATTATCAGGCGGCCCTGCTTAGCCCCAGGCATTGTAAGCCACCTCAGCTTCCCCCTGAAGGGTATGCTTGCGTTCCAGTAGCCTAGGAGCAGCATCCTCCCCTCCAGGTTGATGCAGTAGTTGTCGAAGCGGACGACAACGATTGGCACGCGCTGCCCTTCACGCTTCCTGTAGCCAGGAGGCCTCGGATGCATCCATGGCGGCAGCCTACCCTTCCTCGCCGCTTTTAATAGCTCGAGGAAGCTCCTCCACTGCTCCCCTATCAGCCGGCAAGCCTCGTGGAAGTTAACACTGCCCAGCAACCTGTAGATGTCTGCGTAATCTGTCTTGCGCCGTTTCCAAGCGCTCCTCCAGCTGTAGTCGATCCTCCCCGCGCTGAAGAACAGCTGCCTACGCCTGAAGTTCTCCATGTTTACGAGCCTAGCGCACTGGTCTC
>Ga0080004_1166943_pt1 | contig 11815 bp, 13 predicted proteins | sample WasSprMetagenome_FD_69207 | JGI IMG/M metagenome (GOLD analysis project Ga0080004, IMG submission 69207) | Sulfidic aquatic microbial communities from Washburn Spring, Yellowstone National Park, USA - WS (SPADES assembly) (version 2) | ecosystem: Environmental > Aquatic > Thermal springs > Hot... | reverse complement strand
CCTGTCCTCGTTGTGGTAGGCCGATATCGTTCATCGAGGAGCAGCGCAAGGGAGATAGAGTCTACTACATAGCCCACCACTACTTAGGCTATGAGGGGGGCAAGAAGAAAGAGGAGCGCTGCTACTTGGGTCCTAAGAAGTACGTCTTAGTCGAGGGGCTTCACAATCTAGAGCTAGCAGGCATGATAGATCCGTCTAGGGAGAGGAGGTACTTGGAGAAGCTATTGATGAAGGCGAACCTGCCTCTAGCGGACTTGCTGGAGTTGATTGGCCTTTTGGCTAAGAGGGCTCTAGAGCTCGCCAAGACCGCAAAGTACGACAAGCAATTGCTCGCTCTTGCTGGTATTGTGAAGGAGAGGGTTAAGGGGATATATAACGAGATTTACGTAAAGCGCTGGACTCAAGTACGATGACAATTGAAGGTAGCTGAGGCTTCATTTAGAAGCTTCTACACTAAGCCTCGGAGACGTTGACTATGGCGATTGTCTGTCGAGCTGTTGATCGTCCTCCCCATCAATGAAGCCCCATCTCGGGCTCCCTAGAAGTTAGTCGTGCAAAGGCCTCGAATGCCCCTATTAAGCAGGGTGCTCGTTCTCTAGATGCGACTCAGCAACTCCAAAGGCCATTAAGGCGTCCAGCAACTGCCAGACTTCAACGCCAACACTCCACAATCTGCGCAACCACTTCTCCACATATCTACTCCAACAACAACACAATACTAAACTCCATCAGCCTCCAGTAGTGATGGTCAGTCTTGCCGACGTCGTCTACGTAGCCCACATCGCCGTCCTCTCCATCGTCCTCGCTTCCTCCATCGTCTACGCCTTTCGTCCGAGCACAACCATGAACCCCTCGCTCAACTACTCCACACTTCGTTGCGTAACTGAACGTCATCGGTGTAATTGTCATCGTCCCTCCTCATAATTGGTGTCGTAAAGCATGTGACTTGCGTATCTCCGAGGGTTGGGGGCACTACACGTCAAGTAGACCTCCTCATCTCCCGAAGCTTCGAGAAACGGCCATGAATAGCACCCTTCTAACGACAAGAGTGACGACCTCGAACCCCCGACGACTTCTAAGCCCTATTAGGCTCGACAGTACTTGATGTCACTACTAGACGATGTTGCTCGACTACTTCCCGACGACTTAACCACGACAACGCTCTACTGCAACGACTGCTCGACGACCTTGCTCCATCAAAATGTCCAGCAGTTGCTGGACAGCCGATGAGATTTTTCGAAGCATTATCGTTTTGGCCGCTGAAGGCCTTTAAAGTGACCAGCAACTGCTGGGCAACTTGATGAGGCGGGTCCAGAGAATAGTGTCATTAAGAGGATGGCGTTGCCCCCTACTACTGTGGGGTCCAGCAACTGCTGGATGCCTTAGACCTTCATCGCGACTAACCTCAAGCCTTCGAGAGGAGGTGAAGGGGCTCGACTATTGGCGAGAGCTATTGGTCGGCCTCAACTCCACGGAGAGGCTTTGTGAAGGCCTTCTCCCAAAGGTTTGGGGACTACCAAGAAGGCTACGACGATTAGTGGAGGAGGAAGAAGGAGAGGTGATGGTGAAGAGCTCTAGTGGCCTTGCACGTGAGGGGGTGGCTCTTGGCCTAGTGCGAGGGCCCGAGGCAAATTAAGCTACTCAATAAGGAATGATTGTCTTGGAGGCCCTAGTGAAGGCTTATTAGTCCTCTGAGCTAAAGTAGTCCTCGCGGGGGGCGGGGGAGGAAAGACAAAGACCTCTACTGCTCAGTACCCCTAGCGAGGTCGTGGAGAGCAGGGCTTAGAGCCGGTCAATGCCACAGTCGATGTGCGAGTGCTGTTTGATGGAGCCTTCTTGATAGAAGAAGGGTAGAAGCTAGTGGAACGGAGTTAGCTGTCCTGGGCATTATGAGCACGCAAGACTCGAGGTCCTCGACCTCCTAAACGAGGACTGCCAGTGTTCTCACCATCCCCTCCTTTCCCTTTCTTTTCCCTCCCCCCCCCCGCTCCATCTTACTTCCTAGTCTGGAGGTGGCTTCATGATCTTTGGGAGGAGTAAGAGGATTAAGGAGCTTGAGGATCAAGTAGCTCGGCTTCGGAGAGAGCTTGGAGAAACTCGAAGAGAGGCTGATGAGTGGAGAGAGTCTGCAGAGAAGTGGTGGAGGAGATTCTCAAGCCTTATCTCAAAGCTCGAAGAGCTAGCGGAGAGCTTGAGGATTCCCCTCGACTTTGACAACCCCTTAAAGTTCGTGGACGAGCTGAAGAGCTTCATCGAGGGGCTTAGGGGGAGATTGGAGGAGTGCGAAGCTCGAATAGCTCAACTAACTGCACAACCACCCTTACCTCCACTCTCAGCCTCGACTTTGAGGTTCGCAGATGCGGACCTCGTCGAGGAGTTCTTAAAGCTCGACGAGAAGACGGGGTTTATGGCGAGGGAGGTCTTCAAGCTAAAGGCCCTCGGCTATGATGACTTACAGACGGCTAAGATCGTGGGGGCAAGACTGCGCTCCCAAGGCCACTCTGGAGAGGTCAGCGTTAAGGACGTTAAGGGAGTTGTTAGAGAGCTGGTGTACGAAGACTTTCTCCACCCCGCCTACTTGAAGGACTCTAGGGGGCGTGAAGTCCTAGTTCACTTCCCGACTTACTGTGGCTTGGAGGTCTTCGAGAGATTAGAGCTCGTGAAGGGCTTGGGGCCAGAGCCTTGGAACCTCCTACAATACGATTACTTGAAGACTAGGATGGAGAGGAGGCGCAGGAAGTTCCTAGACCACGAGGAGATGGTCGAGAAGGCGAAGGAGCTCTTCTCGATCATGGGCTGTGGGGTGCTCGAGGGGAAGGATGTGGAGGGCTTGAGGGGTAGTGTTGAGTGGTTAGAGAGAGTTCAGCCAGACCTCCTCATAAGCCTCAGAGGAAACTCCGCCAACTCTGAACTAGTGCCAGTTGAGGTAGAGACTCTATCAAACTCACTAGACGACTTCGAGAAAAAGTTGAGGAACTATAAGGAGTGCTGTGAAGAGTTGGACAAGCCAAAGCCAGGCAAGCCGATCCCCCTCTTCATAGTAGTCGACGAGCTCGCGAAGAGGATGTTGATATCGAGGATTGCCTACTGCGTGGACTCCATGTCTGAGGGGGGTAGAGAGTCCTTCAAGTTCTCCATAGCCTCACTAGAGGAGTTGAGGAGGCTGGTAAGGTCGAACCAGCTGGAGAGGGCTTTGGAGAGGGTTAGAGAGGTCTTCGAGGTAGAGGTAGAGCATTAGTTGAGCGCGGTGGAGTGAACAGTCATGTCGAGGAGTGTGTCTTGGTTAGGTGGGCGAGGGTTGAGGGATCATCGCCGAATCGTCATCGCCGAGGTCTCCGAGGCTTCATGTAGAAGCTTTCACACTAAGCCTCGAGCAACCGACTTCGGCTCCTCATAAGCCGAAGCTTCGGAAGGCCTACTCCCGTAAAATTGAGTCGTCGAGTAGGACGAAGTAAGGCGAAGGACGATTGAGTGAGGACGAATGGAGAGGAGACGAAGAGGGCAATGGCGTCGTCGGGCGATGAGTTGTTAGAGCTGACGACTTGAGGTGATGAGCCGAGGCTTAATGTGAAACCCTCGCACCAGTCGTAATACATCGACTACTGCTGATCGCAGACGAGGGTGGTAAGAAGTGGTAGGGAAGTGAGGTCGCGTTGTAGCTCTTCAAGCCCTACTCACGACACCTTGACCTCGTAGAGCTTCGGGCTAATCCTCTTCAAAATCCCGCACTCCTCGAAAACCCTGGGCCACTTCTTTAACGTCCTCTCATCAGGGCCCCTGACGGCTGCGACAGCCCTCACCAGGTCTTCATGTAGGAGGTGGCGAGTGTACTCGAAGTCGTACTTCAGAGCGCCCTCCAAGTACTCCTTCACTTGGAGCCAGACCTTTAGGTAGCGTGGTGGTGGGTTGAACTTCTGAGTCTCCAACTTCACGCCACTAGTGGGAGGGGCACCGCCGGTGGAGGTGGCGGGCTACTGTGTGCGTGTGTGCTCCATAATCCAGTGGGCTAGAGCCTGCTCCACCTCATAGCTCAGGGCTCCGTGAAGGAGCTCGTGCTTCGCCTTCACGAGCTCCCTGAACCTCTTCATGAGGTCCTTGTCTATCTAGATGTAGACGCCGACCTTATCTTTCGGCACCTTCGGCATGCACGCCTCACCCATTTACTAGTGATCACTAGTAATCTTAATAGTTTACTAGTGAAGCGTGTGTAGTGATTTCTTCACATCATCCTTCTCAATTCTCCAGAAGCACGTCGCCCACCGTGCCCTGCACGAGTTACTAGCAATACTTGCACGCAATTCTAGAGAGCTAGAGCGTCGTGAGGGCTCGTGAAAGTGATTGTGGGCTTTGGACGTGAGCTCATGTTGCGGGGTCGAGGGCGAGGGGCGCAGGCCAGCGCGCACACGTGCACAAACCTCAGCCCTCTTCAAGGGCCCCTCATAAAGAAGCGGCGATGGCTCGAGGGCTGAGAAGCCTTTCACGTTTCGCGTAGCTTCGGTCATGCCCTCTCCACCAATGCCCCTCATTCATCTCAGAGGCTTCTGACCACAAGGGCCTTTCATAAGCGAGAGGTGCAAGACCACACGCCCCAGGCTCACGATCCAGACTCCCCCTCACCCTCACTTTTTGCATATGAAACAGAACGAGCGCCCGGAACAGAGCGGATCAGGGCATGAAATACATGAAATCTCCCTGATCCATTTCACGTGAAATACATGAAACTCATGCATTTATGTGCGTAAATACATGCGATTCCAGAAAAGCCAAGTCGATGATGGAGGGAAAAGGCCGAGTTACTCCGACCGCGACATAATGAATGCGAAAACACTCTCTCTAGAGACCCAAGCTCACCCTCTGGTCGTAGTTGACCCCGTACGCACTCCAGATAACCTCCACGTAGTTGTTGGTCGTTGTAGATGTGTGGATCGTGACGACAACGTAGCCGGGATACTTGGCGTGGAAGGTCCGGTAAACACAATGCCCAGCTAGTTCACTTACGGTTCGGCGGGAGATCTAAGTCTCGCTCCTCCTCAGGCTGAGTATGTCCTCGAGCTCTTGAACCCTCGCCTTCAACGTTGCGAGCTTGTCTTGAAGCTCCTGGACTTGAGCCTCCAACTCAGAGTTGTACGCCTTGAGCTGGCCTATGACTATCGCAAAGGAGCTTCAAAACAAGTATATCTTAAGGAGATATGCTTCTCCTTTAAGTAATGGACATAAGTCAGACCATTTCACGTGCTATTTCACGTGATACGAGGGATGCCATGTTTGCCTATCAATGTCCATCAGGCGAGGTATTCAAGTTCGAGGCCTACTACGCCTCTGGGCGTAACGAAGTAATTAGAGCATTGCTTGAGGGGGAGATCGAGTGGTTCGATAGGGTAAGGCACATAGTCTACACGTGCACGACCTGTGGTGCGTGCGATGTATGGTGCCAATTCTCAGGAAGGGGCCATCCCCTATGGGCCATAGAGAAGCTCAGGGAGTATGCCGTTGAGATAGGGCAGGGTCCAATGCCAGCTCACAAGAGGTTCGCTGAAAGCATTAAAATGTACCACAACCCGTACAATGAGCCCCACGAGAAGCGCTTTGCCTGGATGCCTGCAGATGTCGCACTTCCCACGGCCCCACCAGTAAGAGCCGAGACCGTGTACTTCGTGGGGTGCACATCCTCCTACAGACGGATGGAGATAGCCCAAGCTACTGTCAGGGTCCTGAGCAGTTTAAAGGTACCCTTCGCGGTAATGGGAGGGGAGGAGTGGTGTTGTGGAAGTCCACTCTTCAGGACTGGCCAAGTGAGAGCTGGTATAGAGACCCTAATGCACAACCTAGAGGTCTTCAGAAAGATAGGTGCCAAGAGGGTTCTAGTCTCATGCGCAGGTTGCTACAGGACGCTGAAAGAAGCTCCAGTGTACGGCCTTGACTTACCGGTCGAGGTCATGCATGTAACGGAGCTAGTTGCGCAGATGATCGGAGAAGGCAAGGTCGCGCTCAAGGAAAAGTTAAGAGAGAAGCTCACCTACCACGATCCTTGTCATCTGAGGCACTTCCGCGTATTCGAGCCGCCAAGGGAGGTATTAACTTATATTGGAGTAGAGTTGGTTGAGATGCCCAGGAATAGGTTGAACTCGTTCTGCTGCGGTTATGGTGGAGGGGTTGCCTCAGCGTTCCCTGATCTCGCAAGGGAAGTAGCTACGTTACGACTCACAGAGGCTGAGGCCTCTGGCGTCAAGACCATTACGTCCATATGCCCATTCTGCAAGCTCAACTTCTCGAGAACCATAGAGGATAGAGGGCTGGACATGAAGGTGTATGACGTGATGGAACTACTCGCGAGAGCTATGGGATTGTAGGAGGTGTGAGAAATGGAGAGGGATCCAATACTGGAAGGGCTAAGAAAAATCGTCGGTCCTCAGTGGGTCTCAAATGACCCAGCAATTCTAGTGGCGTATTCGAGGGACATAGGCACCATACCATCCTACGGCAGGCCTAGGAGGCCCGAGTATGTAGTAATTCCTGGAAGCGTTGCAGAGGTGCAGCAAATAGTTATCCTCGCCAAGGAGTTCAAGGTCCCAGTATACGTCATGACCACTGGCGTGAACATCATGAGTGCTCACATACCCAAGCGAGGGGGCATAGTTGTTGACATCGGTAAGAGGATGCGACGCATCCTCGAGATAGACGAAGAGAACTTCAGGGCCACGATCGAGCCTGGCGTCACCTTCGCAATGCTAAACGCGGAGTTGCAGAAGAGGAGGATGCACGTTGCCATACCAGGGGCCCCATCGACCGTGAGCGCTCTTTCAAACATAATATGCTATGGGCTAGACAATAGGGGGGACAACAAGGTCGGCTGGAACTTCAGGCACATAGTGGGCTACGAGATCGTTATGGCCGATGGGAACGTATACCGCGTGGGTACGTGGTCTAATGAGTTTGAGACGGAGTACAGCTACTGGCCTCACGGACCAGGCCCCTCGGCCCAGTACATGTGTAGGCCCTTGGGGACCATGGACATAGTAACCAAGGGCACTGTCAAGTGTTGGCCATTGGGCACAGTGTTTAAGCCCGTGATAGCGTACTTCAACGACATCGACGCCGTCTGTAGGGCTATGGAGGAGATCGCCGTGAAGGAGATAGGCCATGGCCTGCTCTTCTACGCTGGGCACAAGTATACCTCGTATGCCTGTGATGCTGGCTTCTCTCAGTATAGAGTGAACAGGTTCCACCCAGAGTTCATACTCGACGCCTCAGTGTGCGGCACTAAGCGTAGGGTCGAGTACGAGGAGAAGGTCATGAGGGAGATGATCAAGAAGCATGGGGGCAGGTTCATATCAGAGAAGTTCGCGCCATGGAAGTCCTTCGAGGACTCTCGCATAAGTGTTGTGGCGAACATGTGTAGTTGGGGTGCTATCAGGTACTTCGGAATGAGGAAGCCAGCCATACACGCGCACGTGATGTGCACAATGGAGGACATGCCAGAGGTGTATAAAATATTGGTCAGGACGGTCTTAGAGGACGAGTGGGGCGGGGATCCAAACAATTACCCGCGCGCAGAGTTCGGTTTTGGAGCTATAGCCCACCCATCAGAGGGGGCCCACATCTGCAGGCTTGAGATATCATCTGAGGGTAACACCCAAGATCCAGTCCTCTTGCAGTACATAGCGCGTCTCGACGCGAAGCTTAAGGAGAACTTGAGAGCTCAAGGGTTCTACAGCCTAGTGATATTCCCCCAGCCAATCACCATTAATCCAGACCTAGTTGAAGTGGGGACTGCCATAAAGAAAGCATTAGACCCCGACAACATAATGTCGCCTGCAACGATATTCCCAGGAACTCTCCCGTTCTGGAGGTACACCATCATATAGGAGGGTGGGTATGTCGGAGAAAACCTTCGCCGACTGGATATACGAGTGGAGAGAGAAGCGGTACAAGAAGACCCCTCTAGTTAAGACGGAAGACGAGATTTGGCTCGAGTGTTTCCGCAATACCCAGGACTTTTTAAAGAAGCGAAGAGAGGCATTCCAGCTAAGTAAGCTGTAGCAAGCGCCAAACGCTAACTTCTTTTTTCCTTCTTTACTCGATTCCTCGCTTTAAGGGCTTCTTTCATGCGCCCTACTTATAGCTGGGTCATCGTCGTCCTAGGCTTTTTCATTAGCATGGCTTTTACCACGACGCGCTATCTCCTCCCCATAATCTTACCGCAGATGGCCTTTGAGCTGAAATCGACTATTAGTGAGATGGGGCTCTTAGCGTCGGCCTACTTCGCGACATACACTTTCTCGACAATTTTTTGGGGGCGTCTTAGTGATAAGATCGGGGCTGTAAGGATAATAAGCCTCTGTTGCGTTCTCTGCATGACCTCCTTCATCTTCACGGGTTTATCGCCATCACTCTCCCATGCTCTCTCGTCCTATGCCATCGCTGGCGTGGGGGCGGGCGGCCTCTACGTTCCGCTGAACGCCCTCCTCACTCGATGGTTTAGACGACGTGGAACAGTGATTGGGATTACTACTACAGGAGCGACTTTGGCTGGCTTATTCTTAGGGGTCACTGTGCCTTTTCTAGAGCTTCTTTATGGTTGGAGGATTGTGTGGATCATCCTCGGCCTGCTTTACCTCGTTCTCGCCGTCGCGAGCGCGCGTTTTTTGAAGGAAAGCCCCACGACGTGCGATAAAGCTCGAGCTTCAGAGCACGCATACAGGGGGGGCCTCGATGAAGTGACTATTGCGCTATGGCTTGACTTGGCATCTCGGAGCCATTTACCTGCTATGGGGGTTTGGGGTCCATGCCTTCTTGACTTATATGGTGGCTTATTTGAGCTGGTGCGGCCTTTCAACTGTAGAGTCGGGCTTCATTTACTCGATCTATAGCGTAGCTGGATTGACTACACCCCTCTGGGGAGCATTGTCTGATAGGATGTCTAGGAGGTATGTGTTCTCCGCCCTGTGCTGGCTGAGCTCCTTTAGTGTCTTGGCATTTGTCGTGGCCACATCACACGCACTACGCTGTTTTACGGCCTTTCTCGTAGGCTCAGCGGTAGGCGGGTTTGCGGTTTATGCTGCGATGGTTGGGGATTATTACGACAAGGCCTTATATGGAACGGCTTTCGGGCTCCTAACGCTCTTCCTCGGAATTGGCATGACCCTCGGGCCCGCGCTTGGGGGTTATGTGATAGCGACGTCAAAGTCCATGGGCAATGCCATACTCCTAAGCGCTTTAGGATACGGCCTCGCAGGCATCCTAGCCATAATAGTAGGGAGAAGAAGATCAGCGCCTAGACTATGATTATAGCGCGTCCGTGAGGGTGATGGCCGTTACATCACCTTGCACACATGCAGGCTCACCCACTTCACCAAGTGGAATTCCTCGAGGGCGATGTCTACGGCCATCTCTCGAAGCTTCGGGACAAGGCCGTGAGGGCTCGTACAATGGCCTCCCCTGAAGGCTCAAAATGTGAGCGCTTAGTGTAAGCTCACTTGCAAGCTTGCTCTCCATCATGCTCCATCCTGCTCAGCCCACTCATCCAGTAATCGCATTGCAACCTCCCTATTCCTCTTCCAAAGGTTCAGCACCAGATCAAAGGCCTGGCATACCTCCAACAATTTCCAGTGACCTTCCCCCTTCTCCTTCATCAATTTAGTGAAGAGGGGCGCGTATTGGCACTTGGGACAGTTAGTCAGCCACTTCACTATTTCGTGGTAGTCTAGGACGAGGTATTCCTCTAAGGGAAGAAGGAGGTGCGACTTCTTCAGCTTCTTCAATAGCCATTCATAGAAGCGGAAGTAACTGGCTGGCTTGATCCTGTCTACTGGAACGCTAGATTCTCGAACATGATCATCCTCCAATCCCATAGACTCACCCTCGGCACTCCTATACTTCTAGCTATAGCCCCGTATAACTCACATCTGCTAACCTCAGCACACAGAGCACTTAGAACGGACTCCTCTTTGCCACTCTCAAGGTCTCGCGGGAAGTGGGGGGGAGCGTAATACTCGTACTACCTCGAGCCCATGTGGGGCGATGGTAGGTAGCACTCCGTTTGAGGTGAAGTCCCCTCAATCACGTGTTCTCCGTGCGCACAGCTTTGTGCAGGGTCTCTCAGGACCATGGGTTCATGTGCGACCCCTACGCTGAAGTATGGTTGATGTTCTGTGTTTCCATATTTGGGCCGCGTCTCGACTACCTCCTGCCAAGTACAGATAAGAGGGCTTCGTGAAGTGCTTCGTCCAAGCTCTTTGCCTTAAGCTTCTCCTCCATTCCTCCAAGAGCTTGTAGGTATCTTCACTCACCTCTATAATTCTCGCCTTCCCGTAGCCCAGTACCTCCCTCAACTCCCTCCAATCGCTCTCCGGGATTCTGACGTAGGTGTACCTCTCTGTAGTTACGGAGAAGCTATCCCAGCTAACTCTCTTCGGGAACCAATCCTTGAGCTCTAAGAAGACTATAGACATGTGAACGTCGAGCCACACATCATCTACCCTCACCTTCTCTACTTGGTCCAGCTTCTTCCTGTCCATGTCGAGGTAAAACCCGAAGGTCGAGTAACTCTTTGGTTCTATGTACATAAGAGCCTCTTCAGGAATTAGCCTGCCCAAATTGATGTTCTGTTTCATAGGTCTAGTTGTCATAACTCTAGAGGCTATTCCAGTAAAGAGCACTCTCTTGTCTCTGTCATTCTCGATCTTTATCTCAAATATCAAGATAGAGCTTAGATTATCCTCAGCCCTTACATTAATGACCATCCCCTTCATACCGTTCATCGCCTCGTCAAGGATGACAATATAAGGTGCAAATTCATATTCATAAATCTGTTTTAGTGTCCCGCTACTGTGCCTTATAAGGCCGTGACCTAAAGTATACTCTTTAGGCTATGAAATGGCGGCTAAGACCTAGCGAGCTCTTAAGTGTGATAATGGCGAGGATGTCTTTATTCCTGTAGCCTCGTACAAAGGCTAGCTTTTGTAGAGAGCTTTCCATGGCTCTTTATCTGGTGGAGTGCTATGATGGATCTTCTCTTCTTCCTCTCTATTTGAAGGCGTGTTCCATGTTTATCCACTTGTTCGAGGCCTCTCGCCCCCTCCCCCGCCCAGCTGACTGGCCAGAGTGTGCGGCCCAGGGCTTTCTCTAGAGTACTGAGATCGTTTCACCGTTTCACTCGTTTCCAGCGTTCACCTCGTTTACCCCGTTCACCTTTATTACACCAATCCAATACCCTACTTAGCTGATCAAGCATGCCGGTTCCAATGGACTTGAAGGAGAAGGTCAAGGAGGCCCTCAAGCTCGTGGAGCTGGGGAAAGAGAGCTACGGCTCCATAGCCAAGCGCTTCGGGGTCTCGAAGGCGACCGTCTTCAAGTGGCACATAAAGATGCTCTCTGAGGAGGTGGAGAGCAAGAGGAGGGAGGTCGATGAGCTCTCCAAGAAGTTGGAGGAATTGAAGAAAGAGTACGGCGAGCTCGAGGGGAAGTATCGAGAGAAGCTCAGGCTCTTGGAGGAGGAGTACCAGGGAAGAAAGAGGGGCCTCGAAGAGGAGATAGCGAGGCTGGAGCGCGAGCTCGAGAAGCTGAAGTCATCACTTCAAGCCGAGGTCGAAGAGCTTGAGGAAAGGCTTAGGCAGCTTAGGGCAGAGGCGGAAAGGATGTCAATAGAGGTCGAGAGCCTCAAGGCTGAGAAGGAGCGCACGAGGTCGGAGGTCGAGGGGATGGTCAGGAGGGCTGAGGAGAAGGCGAGGGAGCTGGTAGAGAGGGCGAGGAGGGAGGCTGAGGAGATAATTTCGAGGGCCGAGGAGATGAAGAAGGTGGCTGTGGAGGGGGCGGA
>Ga0080004_1146129_pt1 | contig 11815 bp, 10 predicted proteins | sample WasSprMetagenome_FD_69207 | JGI IMG/M metagenome (GOLD analysis project Ga0080004, IMG submission 69207) | Sulfidic aquatic microbial communities from Washburn Spring, Yellowstone National Park, USA - WS (SPADES assembly) (version 2) | ecosystem: Environmental > Aquatic > Thermal springs > Hot... | reverse complement strand
GGTCTTGTAAACGGCTTATAAAGTCCTGCAGCATATACATTTGTCTTTATAATCTTATCACCACTCTTGATCTTTATCCCAAGCTCTTTGAGAAAAACAAGCACATCCTTTATCTCGTTAAACATTTTTTTATTTCTAATATTCCTCTCTAGATACTCAGATAATTTAATAAGTTTGTCACCATCATCAGGAGAGGGGATTATATCGGCATAAGGATCCAAGACGCTAGACCTGTTAAATAATATGAACATGATAATCTCCTCAAACAGATCGTCCTCCACATATCTGTCTATATATTCAATAACGTCTTTCATACTTGTTTTATATCCTTTCAAAAGTTTTGAGATGCTATATAAAGATATTTTAGAAAGCTCAGCCTCATTCATAGGATTAGAGACATAGCCATCTATATAATTAATGATTTCAGGATCTCTACCTTTTATATAATCTAGATGAAGTCTTTTAACACCTCTTACAGTGAAAAAATCATTCACAGGATAATTATCCCATATAAAAGGTTTTCTACCCACAATCTCTTTGAAAATCTCAAGATCTTCTCTTGTAATCTTTGGAGAAATAACTGCTCTGCCTGTCCACATCACATGTATCTTGCTCTCTAACTCTCTAAGTTTCTCAAGATACTCTCTTTTAAAACCCCAGTAATGTGTTGGACAAAAGATCATTTCTCTCGGAGATAACTCTCTAAAAATTTTATTAAGAAATCTGACCTGTTTATCAGCTAGTTCAACAGGATCTTCTTTTTCAGCCGGTATATCATCAAGAAATATAGAGATGATGTCAGAGCCTAGATCTATGAATCTCGCGATCTTATCAATTAACAACTTAAGATCTTCATCAGATCCGTAGTCTATATCAAGACCTGGTGATAACGCGATTGAGAAATCTATGTTATATCTCTCTGCATAATCAATTAACATTTTAAATCTCTCCATATCTTTATCTGGATAATTCTCTCTCCATCTAACTCTATGATAAGGATCATCTTTCGGACCATATATATAGACATTAAGATCATTTTTATACATGAAGTCTATAATACTGATCCTGTCTTCAAAACTCCAGAAAGATCCGTAGAACCCTTCTACAACTCCTTTCATCATATGAATCACCTCCTAAGATATTGTTCCATTATTAAAAACTTTATAAAATAAAGATTTCTAAGGAGACATCATGAGCACACCAGTTGCCAAAAGACTTGTAGATACTATTCTCAAAGATGAGAGAATAGTAGTTGGACTAATGTCAGGCACCTCAGCTGATGGAGTAGACATTGTCGCTGTAGAGCTGAAAGGTCATGAGAGAAATATTAAACACAAGATTCTTCATAAAGACGTTGTCCCTTACCATCCTGAGTTGAGAAGTTATATTCTTCAGACATTAGAGAGAGGAGTTGTCAAAGACGTGTGTATACTAAATTTTCTTGTCGCAGAGTTCTTCTCAAAAGCTTTGAAAGATTCTTTGGAGAATTCTTCAATAAAGATTTCTGAGATAGATCTTATAGGATCTCATGGTCAGACCATTTATCATTTTCCAGAATACTTCTCTATAAAAGATTTTTCCAGCAGATGTACTCTTCAAATAGGGTCTACACAGGTTATCGCGGAGAGAACCGGAAGAATTGTGGTGGGAAACTTCAGGATCAGAGATATCGCCGCAGGCGGTCAGGGAGCTCCTATAATAGCGTATGTAGATTACATGTTATTATCAGATCCTAAGAAGGGAAGAATCATTCAGAATATAGGAGGAATAGCTAATGCCACAGTAATTCCGGCCAACGCCTCGAGAGATGAAATATATGCTTTTGACACTGGCCCTGGAAACAGTCTTATTGATTACGTGGTATCGCTACTCTACCCAGGACTGAGCTATGATCCTGATGGAGAGATCGGTAGAAGAGGCTCTGTAGATCATGATTTATTAAAAGATCTTTTGAGACACGAGTTTATAACCAGACCTCCTCCAAAGACAACTGGTAGAGAAGTCTTTGGAATAGAAATGGCTAGAGACATTATTAAGAGAGGATTTGAGAAAAAACTTTCTAAAGAAGATATCGTGGCAACAGTCACAGCATTTACTGTCTATAGCATCATCAAAAACTATGATCTTTTCATATTAAATAGATATAAAATAGATGAGGTTGTTCTAGGTGGAGGAGGCGTTAGAAACAGATTTCTTATGGAGATGCTTGAGAGAGAGCTTAGAGAGAGAAGACTTAAAATATTGTTTCACGAAGATGTTGGGATAGATTCAAAGATTAAAGAGGCTCTGGGAATGGCTGTTCTTGCTCATGAGACTTTAAGTGGAGTGCCTAACAATATTGTAGGTGCCACAGGAGCACATAGATATGTTGTTATGGGAGAGATAATACCCTGAAATCACATCTCTTTTCTCTCTTCTCTCTGAGAGCTGATCTCTCTTTTTATAATAGCTATCTCAAGAAGACTCTCTATATTATTGATCAAACCCTCGACCTCTATAACTACCGGAAGAATAGACTGAGGTATTCTCGTGATATCTCTTCTTAATCTAGCTCTTAGAATATTAAGATCTTTGAAATATTCGCTTAGATCATTACTCTCACATTTATATCTGATACAACTAATGATCTCATGAGAAATATCTTTAAGACTTCTTATTATGTCTCTTATATCTTCTGAATAAGTTTTTGTCTCATAGATCCTCCAGATGATCCTGTCTATAGAATCGATCACGTCTTCAGATATCTTGATCAATATGTTATACATTGCATATCTAGCTATATGATCTGTGTCAAGCTCTTTATAAAGTTCTTTTATGAACTCTCTCACATATCTTCTAAAAGATAAATAATAGATCATGTCCATCTCAAACTCTATCTCATGAATCTTCTCAGCATAAATGTTCTCCATATTGATCAGAAACTTCTCTAAAGAATCAAATCCTTTCTCAATAAAATCAAGAGAATGATTCACAAGCTTCTCGTAATCTCCCACTAAACTAGCCATCATATCTCTTATCATATCAATATTATTGATACATAGTGAGCCTCCATTAAAAACAAGGTTGCTCAAGATCTCTTTTAAAACTATTCTATCATTCAAAGATTCTATAGACACATTTATACATTTATCCACCTTATCTCTCTTAGACCTCTTCACAAATCTTTTTGGCACAGGATATAGAGTTATAGATCCGTCTCTATTAAGTGTTAAAAAGATCTTGTCGCCTTTTCTAAGACCTATTCCATAAATCCATTTCTTAGGAATCACAACAGCCAAAGATCTTTTGCCGACAGTAATGACATGTCTCACAGCACTTCTAATCATAATCTCTAAGTTATTAGATGCTCTATAAGAATAAAAGTCTGTTTTTAAATTGAAGCATTTGAGAAATTTTTACAGATCCTTTCCTTGTTAAAATCGGTTTGAAATTATGAGGCCCTTGACGTCTTCATAAACTATTTAGTAAGTATATCTTTTGAGCTTTCAAACAGCATGTAAACGATAATAGTGATCAAAAAAGCCGGCGCTAAGATCCATTGCCATAAGCCATAATAAACCGCTCCTTGTATAAAGGCGTAATAGAATATCATCCCCCAGCTAAAGAATCTCTGATCAGATAATCCTAAGAAGCTTATAACAGCCTCACTTACTATGGACACTCCCACTAAATATATAAAGTTTGATAAAATCACATGTCTAATATTGCGCAAAACATGTTTTCTTATGATCCACAGCGTCTTTCCTCCCAATGCGTGAGAAGCTTCTACATATGCTCTCTCAAGTATAGAGATGATCTCAGCTCTGAATATCTTAGCTATCTGAGGCCAATATGCTAAAGAAATAGCTAAGATCTCAGAATATAATGAAGAGCCGAAAATTGACGCTATGAAGATCATTATCATCAGAGGCGGCACAACTATGAATGAGTCTATTATAGAAGAAATGATCTGTGAGTAAATAGATTTAAGAGATGAGGCGAGACCCAAAAACAAACTTATTAGCAGGGATATAACGGCAGCTGTCAGAGATACAAATAGCGTCGTTCTAGAGCCTACTAACAATTGAGAAAATATATCTCTCCCCAACGCATCTGTGCCCAGAAGATGCTTCAACGAGATGCCCTGATAAGGAGTATCAACTGATTGAAAAGGGTCGTAAGGTGAAAATAATGGTGCTATAATTGCGAAAACAGTTAAAATTATCAAAATTATAACACCTCTGTTGATATTAATCCTCATGTATCTCATCCTCTTCTGATCCTAGGATCAAGAAATCCATAGATCAAGTCTAGGACTAGGCTTACTATGATTACCATTAGACATATCATGTAAAAGATCGCCTGAATGACTGGAAAATCCTTAGATAATATTGCCTGATACAACACATATCCGAGACCTGGATAGCTAAATATTATCTCAGTAAGTAAAGCTCCGCTTAACATAGTTCCAAATCTTATGCCAAAAAGTGTTATAAGCGGGAGAACACCTGGTCTCAGAGCATATTCTATCAAAATCTTAGATCTTTTTATTCCTATGGCTTCAGCAGCTCTAAAATAATCTTCTGTCATGTTATTGATGATTATAGATCTTGTGAGAATTATATATTGCCCTGAGGTTCCTATACTTAATGCGATTAGAGGAAGAGCCATATGCCGTATTACGTCAACGACAAAGTCTATAGAACCTGGAGAAACCGTGGGTGAATAAGCTCCGCCCGGTGGGAAGATCCCTAGGTATTGTGAAAATATAAGCAAAAGAATCATGGCTAAAACGAAATAGGGATTAGACATTGTGAAAAGAGAAAATCCCATTATAATTCTGTCCAGAGCCTCATCTTTCCACCTCGCCGCGAGAAAACCTAATATAACTCCTAATACAAATGTTGTTATAGTAGCTATTGACAAAAGCAGTATCGTCCATGGCATATATATTAATACGACATCCCATGCTTTAAGAGGATAAAATGAGTATGAATAGCCGAAATCAGGTTTTAAAGAAAACATTACATTTTTAAGATAATTAAGAAACTGAATATACAGAGGTTGATCCAGACCGAATCTTCTATATAATTCTTTTACAGCCTCTGGCGGAAGAAATCTTGACGAAGCTAAATAATCAACATAACTTCCTGGCATAAGCCTAGGAATCGTAAATGTAAAAAGATTTATAACTATATATGTTAATAATGATAATAAAAGTCTTTTAATTACAAAAGATGTTTTCAAAAACGGAACCCTTTTTAATAATTTTTAACTCATTTATCACGCTATAAATTTACTCATAATATCAGCTTTTTCTTCTCAGCATAATATAGAGGGCTATAATAACTATTATTATTATGACTGCCGCTGTTATTATAATGGGCATCATACTTTCTGTCGGCAAAGTTGTCGTGTAAATATAGGTGGTATACATCTGTGTGGATACTGTGGCTGTCACATTGACAGGAGAAATAACAGTAGTAACAGGAGGAGGAGTAGTTGGCGACGTTGTTAAAGATATTTGATAAGGTCTCACAGACAGCATTGTAGGATGCGTTGGGAATCCCTCGCCTGCCTGTAATTTGTCCCAGCCGCTGAAGTCTTTTACATTAAATGCCCAGATGGCTTTAGAATAGAATAATGGTATAACCCATTGATCTCTTGCAGCAATTTCTTGAGCCTTGGCATAATATTTAAACGCCTCCTCCTCAGATGTTGCTAATCTGGCTTTCTCGATATATAAATTATACTCAGGATTTACATATCTAGTCCACCCCCAATATTGTGTTGGCTGACCTATAGGTGTTGGCGTAAGATTTCTGTCCATAAATACTGTCAGAACAAAGTCTACATCTGTAGGTCTGTTTGTCAAAAGCATTGCAACTTGATAATATCCATATGAAAGATCGTTTACATATGCCAGCCTTGTAAGAACTTCTTCAGAGGCGTCTATACCTGCGTTTCTAAGATCCTGTATAATTAATGGCACTACATTACTTGCTAAACCACCTGTATGAATTATTTTTATACTCAACAGGCTACCATTAGGATACCTAAACATTTTATCAGGCCCCTCGACGAAGCCTAGAGATTTTAGTATTTCTCTAGCTTTGGTTATGTTATAAGTTATCTCGGGAAGATCTTTAGGTCTCCACGGAGAGTCCATAGGTAGTTGCCCTGAAGAGGCTATTACTCCCTGTCCCTGAAGTGCTAACTGTATGATCCTTTCTTTATTTATAGCATATGCTAACGCTCTTCTAAACTCTGTTATATTAAGAGGATATATTGCTGTATTAATAACAAGCAGCCCAGCAGGCGTGTAGTAAGAACCCTGGTAAGGCCAGCCTCTTGCAACAGCAATTCTAAGATTAGGATCAGTCACTATAGAAGAGACCATAACAGGATTAGTTATCGCTGCTATAGAACATTGCCCAGTTTTTAACATTATTGGTATAGGTGCCGACTCATCTACGATCTGCACTATCACATCTTTTATATACGGAGATCCTCCCCAATACTTCTCAAAAGCTCTTAACTTAAAGACCTGAGTATCATAATTAGCCTCTACAAGTCTAAAAGGTCCTGTGCCAACTACATATTGAGGATCCTTAGCAGGAAATTGAGTAAAGTCAATGTCTTTATATATATGTTCAGGAAATATTCTATACCCTGTCAAAACATAATATAGAAATCTACTGAAAGGCTGGCTAAGCTTTATAACAACCGTTAAATTGTCAGGTGTCTCTATAGAATCAATATACTTGCCTATTGAATAAACATCTCCATGAGGATACTTCTTTATAGTTGTTAAAACAAATACTACATCTCGAGCAGTGAAGGGTACTTCGTCATGCCATAATACGTTCGGTCTTAGTTTGATAGTTATAACTTTTCCATCTGGAGATACGTTCCAGCTCTGTGCTAAAAGAGGCTCTAGACTTCCATCTGATCTTTCCTCAGCAAGTGTCTCATATATGAATTTTAGAAACATTCCATGTGTTAGAGGAGGCGAAGACACATAGAAATAAGGATTTAACTCCACGAGCCTCCCAGGAGAAGGTATACAGAATTTAAGTACAGCCTCCTGCTGACCTAATACCACTGGTGAGATGATTAATGATGATAATAGAGAGATAACTAATATGACAACTGATGTAATAGCTATGATTCTATTATAATAGGTTTTAACGCTTGTCTTCTTCATCATCTTAAATTCCCACCAATCTTTTTATTATTCTGAATAATAAACAAAATGTTACGTAAAAATAATTAAGACTTCTTTGCTGTATCGATTAAAAAGTGGTTCCATAGAGATAATTAATTAGAATTGACATCTTCTCGAGATCTTTTCCCCAACGTTTTGATAATAAGTTGTTAGCGTAAGTTTTGATTTCAAAGGTAAGATAAAAATTTATAAACGAGAAATATATGTAGCAGAAAGCTTAAAAATATTTACGGCTTATCGAATATCCCATTACTAGAATTATTTAATATTATTACATGAAAGATCTTAGTATTACGTAACTTTAGCTATAGTACGTATAGGAGGTTCCTATAAGATAAAAGCTAGAAATCTTATATATATCATTAAGTGTCTTGATCCTTTCTGTAGTAATAGCATCTATCTTTATCGGCAATGTCGCTGTGACTTATGCTCAGAAGACTAGCAACGATTATGCGTAGAGGCTGAGACATTATACTGGGCATACGTTACTGGAGCTGTATATAGAGATGCTTGGTAGGCTATTCTCTACTCGTCATTATTTATATTAATATACAGCATAGAACTTATAATGATGAGCGAGTCTATATCAACAAGTCTTAAATTAGAGAGAGTTGGAGGAGGATAAGTTCGAACGTCCATGAGATCATAGGTTTAGAAGATAAAAGATAAAAAATATAATCAGATATAATGTGTTTATCTTAAACATTATATACGAGTATTTCTCATATTTTTTTGACACAAGACTTTTGATGCCTAAGATAATCATGATCAGCAGTATGATAGATGAGAAAATAAGTGTCATCACGCTTAAGAAGCCTTTTATATACATCAGAATATTGAGTATATAAAGAATTGATACCGCCACGAATATTGTTTCAATACTCTTCTCAGCACCATACACAGCTGGGAGCATCGGTATATGTGCATTTCTATAATCATCTGCCCATCTAATGCTTGTAGTCCATATGTGAATAAGACTCCATAAGGAGATCATCATAGATAAATATAGAACCTCTATATCTATTCTCCCTGATAAAGAGGATCCTGCGATCACAGGCATGGCACCGGCGCTACTACATATGACAACACTCCAAGGAGTTCTTCTCTTAAGGATCAACGTATATAATATGTCGAAGATTAATACGCCTAGAAATGCTGAGATAAACACATATATGTTTAATACATATGATATGTAAAGTCCTAAGATCATTATGAGAAGACTTGTTATAAAAGCTCTATATCTCTCAATTCTTCCCGAAGGAATAGGCCTGTTTCTAGTTCTAATCATGATCGAGTCTATATCAGCATCTAAAAACATGTTCACACCAGTAGCTCCTGCCGTCACTAAAAATAAAGCTGAAGAGAATAAAATAAGAGAATAGAGATCTGGCGTGAGATTAATATATTTTAAATAAGTCATCACACCTATAAATACAGATGCTAAAGTCTGTCTAATCTTGAAAAGCTCTATATAGCTTCGAAATATATTAAGATAAGTATAAAGCCCTGATCTTTCAATTGATAAAGTCTTCTCCAAACGATCTTTAGATGACATAGCTATCCAAAACATCATATAGACATTATTTTAAAAATCAGAGTTAACTCACATATGGTTACATCAGGTTACAAATTATTCACATATAAAATTATGATCTTGAGAAAATCAGACCCGGTGGAGGATCATCATTTTTCAGAGACGTGCATTTTCTTCATCTAATATATTTATGTCAAGATCCTTTCTTAAATATTTTGTAGATGATATATTTTTTGATGAAGAAAATTTCGCGCGCTGAAAAATGATGATTTTTCCGCATTCTGATGATCTTTAGATAGGCGTTGTTATATTAATAATCTCAAGCTCATAATCTTCTTCTCCTACAAGTATTTTAATCACTTCATCAGATATCAACGGTTTATCATCTATCAATGGATATGCATATGGAAGCTCTATCAGATGTTCAAATCCTCCGATTCTTCTTCTTAAAACAAGTCCTAATGCTATCTTGATATCCTCAAGTCTTCTACCTCTCAACATCTCCATGACAACATATACTGCGCCATCAATTGGAAATTGATATCTTCCTATATTTCTCTTCTCAGCCTCTGGAAACTTGTCTGAGAGAAGCTTTTTTGTTCTTCCAAGCGGTGGATGAGAACCTAATATTCCTCCGATCACCACAGCCTCAAATCTCTGAAGATCTTCATGAGTCAATACTTGAGATGCCTGAGGATCTAATATGATCACTTTCGAAGGATCTATAAGCTCATGAAATCTTTTTCTAGAACTAGGCAGACCCTCGATCTCTACACCAGTGATCATTAGTGTAGAGCCTGCAATTTTAAAACTATTTTTATACTCAGCTAATATCCATCTGCTAAGCTCGCTCTCTAAATGTTCAATAAATATCCTCTGGATCTTCTGAACCCTATTTAATTCTTTATTACAGAAAATAATATATAGAGGCTTCCAAAGATCTTTGGATATTAGAAGGAGAAGAATATGTATAAATATTTTGCGACCACGATACCAGGTGTAGAAGACATATCTGCCAGAGAGCTGGAGAAGATCGTAGGAGTCAAGCCTGAGATCGATGTTAACAAAGTTTTTCTTGAGACAGATCTTGAGGCCATGTATAAGATCAATTTTATGTCTCGAACTATAAACAAGCTGTATATCTTATTGGCAAGAGAAGAGTTTAAAGATCTTAATGATATATATCGTATAGTTAAAAACACGGATTTCAGAGAGTTAATTATGCCTGACATGAGATTTGCTGTGAGAGCTGAGAGAATAGGTGAACATAATTTCACTAGTATTGATATTGCTAGAGTAGCTGGTCAAGCTATAATTGATTCTTATATAGACTCTATGAAGACAAGACTTAAAGTAGATCTTGAGAATCCTGACATAGAGATCAATGTTTTAGTCAGATTTAACGAGATATTGATCGGTGTAAACACTTCTGGAGAGTCTCTTCATAAAAGAAGATATAGAGTATATAATCATCCAGCAGCTTTAAAAACGAATCTTGCTGCATCAATGATATTTTTAGGAGACTACACTGGAGAGCCTCTTCTAGACCCTTTATGTGGCGGAGGCACTATACCTATAGAAGCTGCACATATAGCACGAAAATATCCTATCTCAATATTTAGAAGAGAATATTACTTCAGAAGACTTCCTCTACACAATGAATCTGTTGAGAAAAATGTGGAAGAAAAACTGATCTCATCGATGAACAAAGAAATTTACGAGATATATTGTGTAGATATAAGCAGGGAGCATATTCAAGGAGCATTATTAAATGCAAAAAACGCTTTAGTAGATGACACAATAAAATTTTTTAACAGAGACTCAACCAGAAGAGAAAGTTTTGAAGATATCGAAGCGAAGCTTATAGTGACTAATCCTCCATATGGCATGAGATCTCATAATTTAAAAAAGATCGAAGGTTTCTACAAGACATTTCTAAAGACTTTAAAAGAAGTCTATCAGAATATTAAACTAGTTCTTATCACAGCTTCGACACAACAATTTGAGAATGCCGTAGAGAAGGCGGATGTTAAAATAATACACTCAAGAAAAGTTATGCACGGAGGCTTAACCGCAAAGATCTATATGATAAAAATATGATCTTAAGATCTTAACTGAAATTAGGACTATCTTAAGATCTGAAATAAGAAAGCCGGCGATCATTATAAGCCTCTATTTTATTTTCCGTTAAAAGAGCCTATATCTTTCTATAGATCCTGACGGTATAAACTCCATCTGATACAGTTATATGTCTCTTCCCAATATAAATTCTTAATCTTCTTCTCTTAGCTTTCTCTATAATCTTTTCAATATCTATACACTCCAGCTCAATATATGGAGGATGATAATCAATAAGAAGAAGATGTCCTTTTTCAACAGCTTCTTTAGTATGTCTAGTAGGCTCACAATTCTCGATAAGAAATCTCATATATTCTGGAACAGCTATTCCAGGAACAATTCTTATAAATTTTATACTCATATAAACTTAAGCCTCCTAAGGATCTTCTCTAAATCTTTCTCAAGACCAGCTTGTCTAGCTCTTATCTGGAGATAGCTAATATCGATCTCTTCTCTCTTTTGAGAAAAGATCTTTTTTAGATCCATAAGATCTTTTCTTTCACCTGACATAAGCTTAAGAATAATCAGATCCTCTAACGAAGGTATTAATAGGCCAGGCCTGATCTCTAGAGATCTAGATATAAATAGATCATCAAGGATCAAGGGAGCGTAATTAATATCTACATGCACATCATCATTAACATAAAAGCCCCATTTTCTCCATTGAACTATGAAACCTTTCTCTCTAAGTCTCTCTGTGATCTTGTCTCTAAGATATAGATCAGGATGTTTATCAATAGTTAAATCCCAGTCTCTAGTTTCTCTGCCAAGATCAACACCTCTTATAATTAAAGCTCTTGCACCTATTATAAACACCTTAAGCCCTAGTTCTCGAAGAACATTTATAATGATATTCAGAGAGTTTATTAGCTCTATGATCAATCTATGTCCCTTAGCATCATCTATAAATATTATCTTCAGGAAGAAATATTAAATATCTCCTCAAAAACAAATGA
>Ga0080004_1085088_pt1 | contig 11817 bp, 6 predicted proteins | sample WasSprMetagenome_FD_69207 | JGI IMG/M metagenome (GOLD analysis project Ga0080004, IMG submission 69207) | Sulfidic aquatic microbial communities from Washburn Spring, Yellowstone National Park, USA - WS (SPADES assembly) (version 2) | ecosystem: Environmental > Aquatic > Thermal springs > Hot... | reverse complement strand
AACGGCCATCGGCGATCATCGAGGGTCCACCCTGGATGCCATAGGCGCTGGTGAGCTCCCTCGCCTGCTGGACCTTGGTCTGCACGGCAAAGGAGTCGTAGGCGGCGCCGAAGCGGGCCGCATCCACACCCTGCGCGGCGATGAAGCGCAGCAGATTCTCCCGCTTGTTGAGGTTTGCCCCCTGCAGGTGGATGGCATCGAAGATCGCAGCATGGAGTTTGTCCACAAGCCCCAGCGCTTCCAGCGCATAGTAGGCCTTGGCCAGGGGCACCCAGCCGTCGTGAAAGACCGCCGGCATGCGGCGGAAATAGGCATGCCGCGGCAAGGTCTTCAGCCATTTGGTGAGCAGCGGCTCCAACTCGAAACAATGGGGGCAGCCGTAAAAGAAGAGCTCCAGCACCTCCACCCGCTTCGGATCGAGGGTGGGCTGGGGAAATTCCACCAGCGCATAGTCGCGGCCCGCGACCAGGGCGGCGCGGGACAAGGCGAAGGGTGAAAGCGCCAGGGTGGCGGCGGAAAGGCCCAGGAAGCGGCGGCGTGTCGGCATGGAAGATCCCTATTCCTTGACTTTGATCAGCGTTGCCTGGATGCCGTTCTGCGCCAGGGTTGCCCGCACCCGGGACATTTCGTCCACACTGGCGAAAGGCCCGATGCGCACCCGGTGCCACACCCCCTTGTCCCCCAGGCTTGCGCTCTGCACGGTGGCTTCCACGCCCATCAGGGCGAGCTGGGCTTTCAGGTTGTCGGCATCGGCCTGGTTCTGGAAGGCTCCTGCCTGGAGGAAGAACTGCTCTTTGCTGCCGGCGGCGGGTTCCTTGATGGCGCGATCCGGTACCGCCTCCTCCGTGCCGGGCAGGATGTTGTAGAAATCGAAGCGGGGCTTCTTCGGCTCCGCGCCGGCGGCAGGCGGGCTGGGCGGCTTTTCGGCGGCCTCCTTGGGCGCGGGCGGCGGTTCCGGCTGGCGCAGACCCCGGGTGAGCGAAGGCACATACCAGGCCACGGCGATGGCGGCGGCAAGGCCGATGATGATGCCGATGAGGATGCCGGTGAGCATGGGATTGCCAGCCGGCGAACGGGGGGCGGTGCGGGGTTTATAGTCCTTGCTCATGGGCTGATTCGGGTCAAACGCGGGATCACATTTTCTCTGGCGCGGAAACGCCCAGCAAAGCGAGGCCATTGCGGATCACCTGGCCGGTGGCGGCCACCAGCGCCAGGCGCGCCAGGCGCACCGATTCCTCCTCCACCAGGAACTGTTCCGCATTGTAGTAGGTGTGGAAGTCGCCGGCGAGATCGCGCAGATAATGGGCAATGTGGTGGGGCGCGAGTTCCCGCGCGGCGGTTTCCACCATCTCGGGGTAGGCCGCGAGCGTCTTGAGGAGTGCCAGCTCCGGCTCCTTCACCAGCGGCGAGACATCCACCTCGCGCAGCATGGCCGGATCCCCGCCCCATTTCGCCAGCACGCTGGCACAGCGCGCGTGGGCGTACTGGATGTAATAGACCGGGTTTTCGTTGCTCTGCGCCTTGGCGAGTTCCAGGTCGAATTCCAGATGCTGGTCCGACTTGCGCAGCACGTAGAAAAACCGCGCCGCATCATTGCCCACCTCGTTGCGCAGCTCCCGCAGGGTGACGAATTCGCCGGCGCGGGTGGACATGGGCACCTTCTCCTTGCCGCGGTAGAGGACGGCGAACTGTACCAGCGCCACGGTGAGCCGCTCCGCAGCGAGGCCCAGGGCGCTCAAGGCGCCCTTGACGCGGGCGATGTAGCCGTGATGGTCGGCCCCCCAGACATCGATGACGCGGTCGAAGCCCCGTTCGAATTTGTTCAGGTGATAGGCGATGTCGGAGGCGAAATAGGTGTACTGGCCGTTTTCCCGCTGCAACACGCGGTCCTTTTCGTCGCCGAAGGCGGTGGAGCGGAACCACAGCGCGCCGTCCTGGCGGTAGAGGTGGCCGCGCTCATCGAGGAGGCCCAAAGCCCGTTCCACCAGACCGTTTTCGTACAGGGAGCGCTCGGAAAACCAGTTGTCGAACACCACACCGAACTCGGTGAGATCATTGCGGCAGTCCCCGAGCTGCTCGGTGAGGGCGAGGTCATGCACATAGGCGTAGTCTTCGCCCAGAAGCCGCTTAGCGTTGAGGATGAGCTGGTCGAGATGGCCCTCCGGGTCCTCCTCCACGGAGGGTGCGCCATCGAGCACCCGCCACGGCTCGTGGACATAGCGGTCCCCGTGCTGCGTGTAGATGATGCGCGCCATGTCGCGCACGTATTCGCCCTGATAGGCGTTGGGGGGGAAGGGCACGTTGATGCCGTGGAGCTCCAGATAGCGCAGCCACGTGGACAGGGCAAGGATGTCCATCTGCCGTCCTGCATCGTTGACGTAGAACTCGCGGGTGACCTCGTGTCCCGCCGCCGCCAGCACGTTGGCGAGCGACGCCCCATAGGCCGCACCGCGCCCATGGCCCACGTGCAACGGCCCGGTGGGATTGGCGGAGACGAATTCCACCTGCACCTTGAGCCCCGTGGGCCGGCCGCGGCCGAAGGCCTCGCCCTCGCTGAGGATCAAGGGCACGATGCGCTGTTTGGCGGCGTGGTTGAAAAAGAAATTGATGAAACCGGCACCGGCGATTTCGACTTTTTCCAGCCAGGGGGAGAGGGGCAGCGCATCGACGATGTCCCGCGCCACCTCCCGCGGCGGGCGCTTGAGGGCGCGGGCAAGCTGGAGGGCCACGTTGCAGGCGATATCGCCATGGGCGCTCTGGCGGGTGGGCAGCAGTTCAATGGTGACCTGCGCCTCGGGCGCCACCACCGCGACAGCGTCGGACAAAAGTTCGGTCAAATGGGATTTCAGGAAGGACATGGTGAGCGAAAAGAAAACGTGATTATAGCGGCACAGCGGCAATTTGCCCGTGTCATTGTCAGGGTTCCACGGGATCCACATCCAGCGCCCAGCGCACCTGCCGCGCCCGCAGGGCGTTGAGGCTTACCAGCCACGGCCCGAGGAAAGCCTGCAGGGCGCTGCGCGAGTCGGCTTCCACGAGTAGCTGGGCGCGCGCCTTGCCGGCCTTGCGGGCAAGGGGCGCAGGCACGGGATCATAAAGGGTGACCCCCTCGGGCCTGGCGCAGGCGCGGGCGGCGCGGAGGAACGCCATCACCGCTTCCATGCTGTGGGCCTCGGCGCGCAGCCACGCCTGGAAGGAGAAGGGCGGAAGATGGAGCGCTTCCCGCTCCGCGGCCAAGGTGGTGGCGAACGCCTCGTAATCCCCCTGCGCCAGGGCGGCGAAGAGGGGGTGGCCCGGCAGGCTGGTCTGGATCAGTACCTCGCCGTCGGCGCTGGCGCGCCCGGCGCGGCCGGCCACCTGCAGAAGCTGGGCAAAGAGCCGCTCCGAGGCGCGGAAATCGGCACTGTAGAGGCCGCCATCCGCATTGAGGATGCCCACCAGGGTGAGTCGCGGAAAGTCGTGCCCCTTGGTGAGCATCTGGGTGCCCAGCAGGATGTCCACCTCGCCGGCGGCCACTTTCTCCAGCATGTCCGGCAGGGCAGCGCGGCGGCGGGTGCTGTCGCGGTCGATGCGCAGCAGGCGCGCCTCTGGCAGCAGCCGGCGCAGGGCCTGTTCCACCCGCTGCGTGCCCTGGCCGAGGGGGTTGAGTTCCAGGGCACCGCAGTCGGGGCAGTGGCGGGGGATGGCTTCCTCATGGCCGCAGTGGTGGCAGCGCAGGCGCCGGTCGGCAAGGTGCACCACCAGTTTCACCGCGCAGCGGGGGCAGCCGGCAAGCCAGCCGCAGGCGCTGCAGTGGAGCACGGGGGCAAAGCCCCGCCGGTTGAGGAAGAGCAGGCTCTGCTCGCCGCGGCGCAGCCGCTCCTTGAGGGCAAGGATGAGGCGGGCGCTGAGTCCCTCGGTGAGGGCTTCGCGCCGGATGTCGATGAGGCCGAGGCGCGGCGGTCGGGCCCCCTCCACTGCGCGACGGGGCAGCCGCAGCAGATGGTAGCGGTTAAGGCAGGCGTTGTGCCAGCTTTCCAGGGAAGGAGTGGCGGAGCCCAGGACCATGGGCACGCCCCGCTGCCGGGCGCGATAGACGGCGAGGTCGCGGGCGGAGTAGCGCAGCCCCTCCTGCTGCTTGAAGGAGATGTCGTGTTCCTCGTCGACGACGATGAGCCCCAGGCGGGGCAGCGGGGTGAATACCGCAAGCCGCGTGCCGAGGACGATGTCCGCCTTTGCCTCCTGCGCCAGGCGCCAGCGCTTCAAGCGCTCCCCCTCGGCCAGCTGGCTGTGCAGGCTGATGATGCTCGCCTGGGGGAAGCGGCGGCGGAAGCGGGCCTCGGTCTGCGGCGTGAGGTTGATTTCCGGCACCAGCACCAGGCTCTGGCGGCCCTTTGCCAGGGTGTGGGCGATCAGGCGGGAATAGACCTCGGTCTTGCCGCTGCCCGTCACCCCCAGAAGGAGCCAGGCGCTGAACCCCTCCCCGGCTGCGCATACCGCCGCCACCGCCGCCTCCTGGTCGGGATTGAGAACCGGCGGCGTTTCCAGGGGGTAGGGCGCGGCGGGGGCTTCCACCCGTGGGGTGGCCGTGCCCCGTTCCACCCAACCCAGGGCCAGGAATTCCTGCATCACCCGGCCGGCGCCGGGAAAGACAGCGCGCACCGCCCCTGCGCTCAATTCGCCCCGCTCCTTGAGGGTGGCCAGCAGCCGCCGACGCCGGACCGCCCGCTGCGGCAGGCTGCTTGGTTCGACTGCGCGTCCCGCGGAAGAAAGTCGCCACACCGGCTCTTCGGCGCGGGCGGGGGGCATGCGGCGAAGGCGTTGGGGCAGCAGGGTGGCGAGCACCTGGCCCAGGGGATGGTGGTAGTAGCCAGCGCAGAAGCGGGCGAGTTCCAGGATGTCCGCCGGCAGCGCCGGCAGCTCCCGCAGAACGCGGGTCACGGGCTTGAGCCGGCCCGCTTCCACCGTGGGCGTCTCGGCAAAGCCCACGATCACCCCCACCCGCCTGCCGCGGCCGAAGGGCACCAGGGCAAGCCGCCCCACGTCCTCTGCCTGCGCCCCCACGGCCGTGTACTCAAAGAGGGTGTCCAGGGGAACGTCGAGGGCGATCTGCGCAATGGGCATGGGTTCTCACGGGCGGCAAGGGCCTATTTTAGCGGCGGAACGGCCTGTGGATAACTCTGTGCATAGTCACCGGCCGTGGAGCGTGGATTCACGCCATTGTCAAGGGAAATGGGCACGCGACCGCCGGCGGTCCGGTAAAACTTTTGCCAAATCAGTGCCTTGCAAGCCAATCTTGAAGCCGCTTCCAGCCTGGGCCGCTGGCCGGCTTCTTTGCCCCGGCTGTGCATAAGTCGGTCCTGAAATAGCCGCGAAGGCGCTTTGCTGCGGGCTTTACGGCCCGGGGAAAAGGGGCTATAAGGGCGCATTGACTTTGTCATTTTCCGCCCATGTCCCCCGAGCCCCTTGCCCGGCGTTGCCAAGCCGTCGTTGAAGCCTGGGCGCGCTACCGGGCCGCGCCCAGCATGGAATCCTTCGTGGAGCTGGCCGTCTCCGTCAACAGCTTCACCGAATTCCTGCGGGAGACGAAGAACGTGGGCCTTGCCCATGCGAGTCACGACCTGGAACAGGCGATCCTCGCCCTCTTCCAGCCCGAGCTCGCCCATCCCCTGCCGCAGGCGACCGTAAATGCCCTCGATGGGCGCATCCAAACCCTCTGCGCCATGGTCAAGGCCCAGACCGCCCTGGCGGCGGCCCGCTTCGACCGCCGCCAGGGGGTGGCTCGGCTTCCCGCGGCTGCCACCGCGCCCCGCGGCTTTCTCATCGGCCATGAGGCGGAGCGTTGGCGGGCGCTTACTGACCAGCTTGCCCATTTCGGCGCGCCCGTGCGCTTCCTGACCTGGGACGAGGCGGTGCCGGAGACGGTGGCCGCGCCGCTTTTGCTTCTGGATTTACGCAGCCTCCCCTGGGGTGAGTGGCGCGCCCGGGTGCAGCGGCTGCGCGCCCGCCATGGCCTGGCCCAGATTTTCTGCCTGGGCCTGCGCTCGGATTTCGACGAGCTCTACGAACCCCTGGCGGGGGGCGCCGATCACTGTCTGCTGGAAGGGACGCCGGTGCACGCCCTGGTGGAGCGCATCCTGGAGCTCACCCAGAGCCAGGAGCCCGAGCCCGGTCGGGTGCTCATCGTGGAGGATTCCAAGACCGCAAGCCACCTCATCCGGCGCACCCTGGAGGAGAACCAGATCGCCTGCGAGATTGTCAACGACCCGCGCCAGGCCCTCGCCGCGGTGAAGCAGTTCCATCCGGACCTGGTGTTGATGGACATGTACATGCCCGGCTGCACGGGCGTGGAGCTCACCCGCCTTCTCCGCCAGCACCCCGAGTTCATCAGCGTGCCCATCGTCTATCTCTCGGCGGAGACCGATGTGGCCCTCCAGGTGGACGCCATGCGCCTCGGCGGGGACCATTTCCTCACCAAGCCCTTCAACCCGGTCTATCTCAATGCCGTGGTGCGCACCAAGATCGAGCGCTACCGGGCACTTCGCCGCACCATGTACCACGACAGCCTCACCGGGCTGCTCAACCACACCAGCGGCAAGAATACCCTGGACCTCCTCCTGGAAAGTCTGCGGGCGGAAGGGGGCCAGGCGGCAGTGGTGATGATGGACATCGACTGCTTCAAACAGGTGAACGACACCTACGGCCATCCGGTGGGGGATCAGGTGATCCGCAGCCTCTCCTGGCTTCTGAAACAGCGGCTGCGCCGCGGTGATCTCCTTTGCCGTTACGGGGGCGAGGAGTTTCTCATCGCCCTGCCCCACGTGGACGGCGAGCAGGCGCTCGCCATCATCGACCGCATCCGCGACGATTTCAGCTGTGTGCGCCATCCCACTGGCGACGGCGGGTTTTACGCCACCGCCAGCGCCGGCATTGCCCTCTTTCCCCACCATGGCACCAGCCAGGCCCTGATCGAGGCGGCCGATGCGGCCCTCTACGAGGCCAAGCGCACCGGGCGCAACCGGGTGTGTGTCGCGCCTTAGTGAAAGGCGCGGGAGAGCTCGTGCACGGCCTCCACCAGGGCGGCCACGCTCTCCGGGGGCGTGAACTGGGACACGCCATGGCCCAGGTTGAAAACGTGGCCGGAGCCCTGCCCGTAGGCTTGCAGGATACGCTTCGCCTCCTCCCGCACCACCTCCGGGCCGGCAAAGAGCACCATGGGGTCCATGTTGCCCTGCAGGGCGACCCGGTCCCCCACCCGCCGGCGTGCCTCGCCGATGTCGCAGGTCCAGTCCAGGCCCACCGCGTCGCAGCCGATGCCGGCGATTTTCTCCAGCCACACCGCGCCGCCCTTGGTGAAGACGATGGAGGGCACCCGCATGCCCTCGTGTTCCTTGATGAGCCCGGCGACCACCTGGCGGAGATAGGCCAGGGAGAATTCCTCGTAGGCGCGGGCGGAGAGCATGCCGCCCCAGGTGTCGAAAATCTGCACCGCCTGGGCGCCGGCTCGGATCTGGGCGTTGAGATAGTCGGTGACCGCCCGGGTGTTCACCTCCAGAATGCGGTGTAGGAGGTCGGGCCGGCGGTAGAGCATCGTCTTCGTGGTGCGGAAATCGTCCGAACCGCCTCCCTCCACCATATAGCAGGCCAGGGTGAAGGGGCTGCCGGAAAAACCGATCAGCGGCACTTCATTGTCCAGGGCCTTGCGAATCTGGCGCACGGCATCCAGCACATAGCCCAGGTGGAGTTCCGGATCGGGGGGGGTGAGATCGCGGATTTCCCATTCCTCGCGCAGGGGACGCTCGAATTTCGGGCCTTCCCCGTCGGCGAAGTACAACCCCAGTCCCATGGCATCGGGGATGGTGAGGATGTCGGAAAAGAGGATGGCGGCATCCAGTCTGAAGCGGGCGATGGGTTGCAGGGTGACCTCGGTGCAGTAGTCCGGGTTTTTGCACAGGTCGAGGAAGGAGCCGGCGCGCGCCCGGGTTTCGTTGTATTCCGGCAAGTAGCGCCCCGCCTGGCGCATGATCCAGATGGGGGTGTAGGGCACCGGCTCCCTGAAAAGGGCGCGCAGGAAAGTGTCGTTTTTGGGTTTCATCCGGGCACCGTTGCCACCGGCTTAGGCGAGGGGTGACGGGGTTCTTCGGCGTGCTAAACGTTGAGATAGGCGAGGATGCCTTCCGCCGCCTGGCGGCCCTCCCACACCGCGGTCACCACCAGATCGGAGCCGCGCACCATGTCGCCCCCGGCAAACACCTTGGGGTTCGCCGTCTGGTAGGGGTACTGATGGCCCCGCGCCACCACCCGGCCCATCTGGTCGGTGGTGATGCCATACTCGGCAAACCAGGGTTGCGGGTTGGGGCGGAAGCCGAAGGCGATGATCACCCGATCGCAGGGGACGATTTCCTCGGAACCCGGCACCACCTGGGGGATGCGCCGCCCGCGGGCATCGGGGGCGCCCAGCTCCGTGGTGACGAGCTTCACCCCTTCCACCCTGCCTTTGCCGACGATTTCCACCGGCTGGCGGTTCCAGAGGAACTGCACGCCCTCCTCCTTGGCGTTGGCCACTTCCCGCCGGGAGCCCGGCATGTTGACCTCATCCCGGCGATAGGCGCAGGTCACGGATTTCGCGCCCTGGCGGATGGCGGTGCGGTTACAGTCCATGGCGGTATCGCCCCCGCCCAGGACCACCACCCGCTGGCCCTCCATGGAAATGTAGCCGGGGGGCTTCGGCGGCAGCCCCAGACAGTGGCGCACGTTGGAGATGAGGAAGGGCAGAGCCTCATAAACGCCGGGCAGGTCCTCACCGGGAAAGCCGCCTTTCATGTAGGTGTAGGTGCCCATGCCGAGGAAGACCGCATCGTACTCGGCAAGCAGGCGCTCGAAGGGCAGGTCGCGGCCGATCTCCGTGTTGAGGCGGAACTCGATCCCCATTTCCTCCATGATCCTGCGGCGCCGGCGCACCACTTCCTTTTCTAGCTTGAACTCGGGGATGCCGAACGTGAGCAGGCCGCCGATTTCATCGTAGCGGTCGAAGACCACGGGGCTGACCCCATTGCGCACCAGGACGTCGGCGCAGGCAAGCCCCGCGGGCCCCGCCCCCACCACCGCCACCCGCCGGCCGGTGGGGCGCACGTCCGACAGATCGGGCCGCCAGCCCAGCCGGAAGGCTTCATCGGAGATGTATTTTTCCACCGCGCCGATGGTCACCGCGCCAAAGCCCCCTTGGTTCAGGGTGCAGGCGCCTTCGCACAGGCGGTCCTGGGGACAGACGCGGCCGCAGATTTCCGGCAGGGAGTTGGTCTTGTGGGACAGCTCCGCCGCCTCCAAGAGATTGCCCTCCGCCACCAGCTTGAGCCAGTTGGGGATGTAGTTGTGCACCGGGCATTTCCACTCGCAGTATGGATTACCGCAACCCAGGCAGCGCGCCGACTGCTCCGCCGCCTGGTTTGCATCGAAGGGCGCATAGATTTCCCGGAACTGCCGGATGCGTACTTCCACCGGCGTCTTGTTGCCGTCCCGGCGCGGAACGTTGAGAAACTGAAAAACGTCACCCATTTTCTTCTTTCGTAGCCGTATGCCGCCCGATTTCAGTCCTTGAGCAGGCTGTCCAGCGTGAGGGCCTTGGGCTTGACCAGGTAGAACCGGGCCACCGCGCTGTCGAAATCGGCAAGCAGCGCCTTACCCCGGGGGCTGTCGGTGAGCCGCACGTGCTCCTCGATCTGCTCCCGCAGGAACTGCCGGTATTCCTCCGTGGATTCATTGGTGATGCGGTGGATGTCGATGAGCTCGTTGTTGTAGCGGCGGCTGAAACCACCATCCTCGTCATAGACGAGGGCGAACCCACCGGTCATGCCGGCACCGAAATTGAGGCCGGTGTTGCCCAAAACGATGATTGCGCCGCCTGTCATATATTCACAGCAGTGGTCCCCGGCGCCTTCCACCACGGCGATGGCGCCGGAATTGCGCACACCGAAGCGCTCGCCGGCAATCCCGGCGGCGTTCAACCGGCCGCCGGTGGCGCCATAAAGGCAGGTATTGCCCATGATGGCCGCCTCGTGGGGCAGGAAGGTGGAATTGCGCGGCGGATAGATGATGATGCGGCCGCCCGCCATGCCCTTGCCCACATAGTCGTTGGCCTCGCCCTCCAGCTCCAGGGTGAGGCCCTTGTGGTTCCAGACACCGAAGCTTTGCCCTGCCGCTCCCGTGAGCTTGATGTGCACGCAGTCATCGGGCAGCCCCTCCGCGCCATGGATGCGGGCGATCTCCCCGGAAAGCCGGGCGCCGATGGAACGGTGGGTGTTCTGGATGGGGTAGGCAAGGCGGATCGGCTTTTTGTGCAGGATGGCCTCGCGGGCATCGCTGAGCATGCGTTCCGCAAGTTCGCCCTTGTCGAAGGAAGGATTGCGTTCCGCCACACAGAACTGGGGCTCCTCGGGCGGAATGTTGCCTTGGCTCAGGAGGACACTGAGCTTGAGCCGTTTCTGTTTCGTCGTCTCCCCTTCCAGCAGTTCGAGGAGGTCCACGCGGCCGATCAGCTCCTCCAGGGTGCGCACCCCCAGCGCCGCCATCAGTTCCCGCGTTTCCATGGCGATGAAGGTGAAGTAATTCATGACCATCTGCGGCAGGCCGATGAAATATTTCTGCCGCAGACGCGCGTCCTGGGTCGCCACGCCGGTGGCGCAGTTGTTGAGGTGGCAGATGCGCAGATATTTGCAGCCCAGGGCCACCATGGGGCCGGTGCCGAAGCCGAAGGATTCGGCGCCGAGAATGGCGGCCTTCACCACATCCATGCCGGTCTTGAGGCCACCATCGGTCTGGATGCGCACCCGTCCGCGCAGGCCGTTGGCGCGCAGCACCTGTTGCGTTTCGGTAAGCCCCAGCTCCCAGGGAGTGCCGGCATATTTCACGCTGGTCAAGGGGCTTGCACCAGTGCCGCCATCGTAGCCGGAGATGGTGATGAGGTCGGCATAGGCCTTGGCCACGCCGGCAGCGACAGTGCCCACTCCCGGTTCCGCCACCAGCTTCACCGATACCAGCGCCTCCGGATTCACCTGCTTGAGGTCGAAGATGAGCTGCGCCAGGTCCTCGATGGAATAGATGTCGTGATGGGGCGGAGGCGAGATGAGGGAGATGCCGGGCTTGGAGCAGCGCAGCTTCGCGATCATGGGCGAGACCTTGTCCCCCGGCAACTGGCCGCCTTCGCCGGGTTTTGCGCCCTGGGCGATCTTGATCTGCAGCACCTCCGCATTCACCAGGTAATGGGGCGTGACACCGAAGCGTCCGGAGGCCACCTGCTTGATCTTGGACATCTTGATGGTGCCGTAGCGGGCGGGATCCTCGCCGCCCTCGCCGGAATTGGAACGTCCACCCAGCCGGTTCATGCCCTCGGCCAGGGCCTCGTGCGCCTCCGGCGACAGGGCACCCAGGGACATGCCCGCCGAGTCGAAACGCTTGAGAATTTTCTCGATGGGCTCGACCTCCTCCAGCGGAATGGGGTTGATGCCGGTCTTCAGCTTCATGAGATCGCGCAGCATCGCCACCGGGCGGTTGTTCACCAGCTCGGCGTATTTCTTGTATTCCTCATAATCACCGTTTTGCACCGCTTTCTGCAGTTGCATGACCACGTCCGGGTTGTAGGCGTGGTACTCGCCGCCAAAAATGAACTTGAGCAGTCCACCCTGGGCGAGCGGCTTGCGCGGATCGAAGGCATGACGGGCGAGCTGCTTCTGGTCCGCTTCGAAATCCTCGAAGTTGGCGCCGGAGATGCGGCTCACCGTGCCGGTAAGACAGAGGTCCACCACTTCCTCGTGCATTCCCACTGCCTCGAAGAGCTGGGCG
>Ga0080004_1182165_pt1 | contig 11821 bp, 12 predicted proteins | sample WasSprMetagenome_FD_69207 | JGI IMG/M metagenome (GOLD analysis project Ga0080004, IMG submission 69207) | Sulfidic aquatic microbial communities from Washburn Spring, Yellowstone National Park, USA - WS (SPADES assembly) (version 2) | ecosystem: Environmental > Aquatic > Thermal springs > Hot... | reverse complement strand
ATGGAGCAGGAAAATGCCTCGTGCAGGGGCCAACGGGGGTCCACCCGAGCCACTGACCTTCACCAGTTCCCCCTTCACACGGTTACCATCGCGTTTGTACGACAGGCTCGGCAACGAAACGAAAGGCGTTGCAACGGTATTGATTCCCCGTAGGAGATGGCAAGAAGTTACAGTGGCTGGTCGTGTAGAGCTGTTGTAGCGGCTACGGTTCCCCAGGGGGATGGCAGGAGCGAGGTTGCGGCGCCGGGTGTTCGCGTTGCTTTTACTGCAACGGCTCCGGTTCTCCGCAGGGGATGGTAAGTTCGTCGGGGCCCGCTACCAAAAGCGGCGTGCCGTGGTTTGTGACGGGTTTAGTTCTCCGGAGGGATGGCAAAGTGATACAATTTCCACCACATGGCGTTCCGGACGGCGTCGCAACGTTTTTGATTCCCCGTAGGGGATAGCAAGGAGTTCAGCGCGGTGGCGGTGGGTTACGCTGTCCTCGATTCCCCGTAGGGGATGGCAAGAGCGGCTTGCAGTAGACCGACCTCCCTGCGGCCGGTTCTTGTTGCCACGGCGCCGGTTTTCCGTGGCGGGTGGCGGAGAAGAGTGGTGCCACCGGAGTGTGGCGGTTGCCTTTGTCGGCGTTGTAACAGTCTTGGCTTCCCTGAGGGGATGACAAGGGGCGTACGGTGACCGCTGCCTGGATGGTCTCGTGGTTGCAACGGTCTGGGTTCCTCGCGGGGGACGGCAAGATTCTGGCCCAAAAGCCGGCTTGCCTCAGCGGCAGGTGTTGTAGCATCCTCGATTCCCTGTAGGGGATGGCAAGGCTGCAACCGGTTCGGGGGGATGGTGCCGAGAGCGGGTTGCGACATTTTCGATTCCCTGTAGGGGATGACAAGCTGTTTGACGCGAAGCAGGAGGGCCTGAGGGCAGTTCGGATCCTTGTAACGTCCTTGGTTCCCCGTGGGGGATGGCGGGCACATATTCGCTTCGTGTCGGGGTCAGAAAGGCCGCAGTTGCAACGTCCTCGATTCCCCGTAGGGGATGGCGAGACAGTAGATTACTCGCGCTTGACCGCGTTAGTCATGTTGCAACGTCCTCGGTTCCCGGCAGGGGATGGCAAGTGGTAAATCGACCCCCTGGCCCCGGCCCGGTGAGCACGGTTGCAATGTCCTCGGTTCCCCGTAGGGGATGGCAAGTACGTGCCGCTATGGTCGCACGGAGGTTCGGCGTCGCAACGATTGCGGTTCCCCGTAGGGGATGGCAAGGGAGTGGCCCGCAGGGGACGGAAGCCAGCAGAGACCCTTGCAACGTTTTTGCTTCCCCGTAGGGGATGGCAAGGGACCTCTTTCCCTGGCACCCCGGCATGAGGGCGGCATTGGAACGTTTTCACTTCCCCGTGGGGGATGGCAAGTGTGCGGTAGTTTAAGGAGTTGCTGTACGGCGGGTTGTGGCGGTGTCGGTTCCTCGTAGGGGACGGCGGGTTAAAGAATAGCCGTTCGTTCATGGGAGGCAGCGGTGTGGTTGGGGCGGCTGCGGTTCCCTGTAAGGGATAGCAGGGAACGTGGCGGGCCTGCGGACCATGCCACGCGAAGAGGCTGTGGTGGGTACGGTTCCCCATAGGGGATGGCAAGGTGACGCGCAGATGAGACACTTTACTGGACCATTAAGTTGCAACGACTACGGTTCCCCGTAGGGGGATGGCAAGCTCACGAAAGGGGCCATCAGCGACATCATCAAGCGGTTGCAATGGCACCGGTTCCCCGTAGGGGATGGCAAGGTTGATGATCGTCGGCCGCCGAGCGTCAATCAGAATCGTTGCAACAGCATCGGTTCCCCGTAGGGGATGGCAAGAAGAATTCCCGGTAAGCGGCTGTGAACACCTCATCAGGTTGCAACGGCCCCGGTTCCCTGTAGGGGATGGCAAGTCCCACGTCCCGCCCCGCTTCATCGCGTCCAGTAGCGTTACAACGGCACCGGTTCCCCGTAGGGGATGGCAAGAGTAGGCAAGCAGGATGCGGATTTTCGGCGTGAGCTCGTTGCAACGGCACCGGTTCCCCGTAGGGGATGGCAAGTGATTTTGTCGGTCAGTTCCGAAGGGGACCCGGAGGCCAGTTGCAACGGCACCGGTTCCCCGTAGGGGATGGCAAGACGTGCTGGAGCGCAGGAAGCTGGAGACGAACCCCCGTTGCAACGGCAGCGGTTCCCCGTAGGGGATGGCAAGGAAGGGAGATGAGCCTGTAGCGCAAGGGTTTCTCCCTTCCTTGCGTTTGTTCCGCTTCGAAGTTTGCTTTTGGCTTCTTGGGGTCGCCCGGTTTTCGAATTTGGATTGGAGGTGCTGGTTCTCTGGAGTAGGGCATCGGGCTGCCCGTACTGGTACTGTTGGCCTTGGTCCGATGGCCCGGTGGTGTTGTGCTGGAGGAAATCGCGGACGTTCGAAGATGAGGTGATTGTTGCGGGAGGCGGCTTATCTTCGAGCGGTTTGCGGTTGAGGGGGTGGCGCGGTGCTCGAACTGCGCGATTACCAGGAGGAGGCCGTGCGTGCCGTGTTGCGCGCCCGCGACAGGGGCGTGATGTCCCAGCTCCTCGTTCTTCCCACCGGTTCGGGCAAGACGGTTGTCTTCGCGGAGCTTGCCCGGCGCCTTTCGGCCCGGGTCCTGGTGCTGGTGCACCGCGAGGAGCTGGCCTGGCAGGCCCGGGACAAGTTCGGGATCGTGTGGCCGGAGGCCGAGGTGGGGATCGTCAAGGCCGAGCTGGACGAGCTCAGCCGCCAGGTCACGGTCGCCTCCGTCCAGACGCTGGCGCGTCCGCAGCGGCTTGACCGGGTCGCCCGGTATGGCTACGACCTGATCGTCACGGACGAGGCCCACCATGCGGTTGCCCCCACGTACCGGGCCATCTACGAGCGGCTGGGGGCCGGTACGCAGGTGTTGCACCTGGGGGTGACGGCCACGCCGGGCCGGGCTGACAAGCGCGGTCTGGGCCGGGTGTTCCAGGAGGTGGTATTCTACCGGTCCATCGGCGACATGGTGCGGGCGGGCTGGCTCTGCCCCATCGTCGGCAGGCGGGTGCAGACGGGCGTGGACATATCGGACGTGGCCACCCGGGGCGACGACTTTGACGACGCCGCCCTGGAGGCGGTGGTGAACACCCGCAACCGTAACGAGCTCATCCGCGACGCGGTGCTCCGCCTGGCGCGGAACCGCCGGGTCCTGGCCTTCGCGGCCGGGGTGTCCCACGCGCACTCCCTTGCCGCCGTGTTCCGGGAGGGCGGCCTGCGGGCGGAGGCCCTGGACGGGGAGACCCCGTACCCCGTGCGCCGGGAGCTCCTTTCCGCCTTCCGCGCGGGCGAGGTCGAGGCGGTGGTGAACTACGGGGTGCTGACGGAGGGCTATGACGAGCCTTCGGTCTCCTGCGTCCTGTTGGCCCGGCCCACGAAGTCGACGCCCCTCTACCAGCAGATGGTTGGCCGGGGCCTGCGTCCGTTTCCCGGCAAGCGGGACTGCCTGGTCATCGACGTGGCCGACGTCTCCCGGAGGCACCGGCTGGCCCAGCTCCCGGACCTGCTGGGCCGGGAGGAGGAAGAGGAGCCCGCTGCGGGGCGCACCCGGGCCGCCGGGCGGGAGCGGGAGGCTGCGCGGGCGGGCGAACCCGAGTTCCGCCTCGGCCCCGAGGGCCGGGGCCTTTCCGTCTCCGGGATGAACCTCATGCGGTTCCTGAACTGGCTCCCCGTGCGGGACGGCTGGGTGCTGAGCGTGCCCGACCGCGGCCTGCTGGGGATCGTGGCCGAGGGCAGGGCCGGGTACCGGGTGGTCTTTTGCCCGCAGAAGGAAAAGGGCGCGAGGCTGGACATCGGCGGCCGGCCCATGCCCATCGAGTGGGCGCAGGGGGTGGCGGAGCAGTGGGTGTGCCGTGAGCTTGCCGGGCAGAGCCTGCAGGCCCTGAGGAAGGAGGTTGCCTGGCGGGACCTGCCGGCCACGGGTGCTCAGCTTACGTACCTGCGTAATCTGGGCCACGTGCCTTCCGGGCCGATCACGCGGGGCGAGGCGAGCGACATGATCGTGCGGCTGGAGTGGGAGCGGCGGGTGATGGCTCTGGCCTGACGCGCAGCTGCGCCGCGTGGCGCTGGTCACCTGTGTGTCGGCTTTGGTGAGCCGGGTGGCGCTGAAAGGCGCTGTCGTGTGCTGTAGAAGCGCTTGCTGTTTGGCGGGGCCTGTGCGATATTGCGGCGTCATGGGTGCTTCTTGAACCGTGCCCGGAGTCTCCCGATGGTCGGTGCTGGTTCTGGGTGACCGGTGTTTCGGTGGACGAGGGCAGGTGGCGGGAGGTCGTGGAGCATCTGGTTAATGCCTTAAGGGAGCTGCACGCGGTGTGGCCTCGGGTTGCCGCGGCGTGGGCCGACCTGGAGGCGGTGTGCGGGAAGTTCTGGGCCGGGCTGTCGCCGCTCGATGAGGCGGTGGTCCGGGTTGTGCGGTGGGAGGGCGTTGAAGGCGCCTGAGTGGGGGCGGCTTTGCTTTGCTTAAGCAAGTCAAGTCTACGTTTTGGCGGCGGCGGGGAGGGAGGTTTGTGTCCGGGTTTCTGCGGTGGATGGAACAGCTGGGCTGGCGGAGAATCGGCGCGCTGGATCCGGGTGTTCCGGTGCTGGTGTGCGCCGTTGCGCGCTGGGGGACCGTGCGTCCGGGCGATGGGATGCCCGTCGAGGAGTGCGCTGTCAGGGCGACGGTGCCGGTGTGCCCGCCTCGGGTGTACGAGGAGCAGCTTCTGTCGGTGGGATCCGGGGGTTTGCTCTCCGAGGTCAGCCTGGAGCGCAGGCGGCTGATGCTGTTCGCCGCGGCGCAGCTTGCGCGCGGGTGGGCGGAGCTCCTGCGGGCGTACCGCCAGATATGGGGGCTGCCTGTTCCGGAAGTCCGCCTGTTCGTGTGCGGTGACCTCGGTGTTTCCGGCTTCCGGGCGCCGGACGGGTTCGCGGATGCTCGGGATGGCCGGTGCCCTGTGTATTCTGGAGGGAAGTGCTGGCGGGACGGAGGTAGTGCGCCTTGAGGGTTGCTGTTGTCCTTCCCGCGTACAACGAGGCCCGGGCGCTGCCCGGGCTGCTCTGTTCTCTGGGGAAGCTGCGGGACCTCTTTGCGGAGGTCCGGCTCGTGGTGGTGGACGATGGCTCTTCGGACGGGACGGCGGAGGTTGCCGCCCGGCACGCGGCGGAGGTGGTCAGGCACCCCTCCAACCGGGGCCTGGGGCCGGCCCTCCTTTCCGGGCTTCGGGCCGCGCAGGACGCGGATGTGGTGGTGACGATGGACGCCGACGGCACCGCCGGCCCCGAGGTGGCTTCCCGGCTGGTGGTGGCCGTGGTGGGCGGCGCGGGGCTTGCCGTCGCGTCGCGGTACGCCCCGGGGGCGGAGGTGAGGGGCGTGCCGCTCGTGCGCCGCGTGCTGAGCCGGGGTGCGTCGGTCCTTGCCCGTCTGGTCTTGGGTTTCCCCGTGCGGGACTGCACGTCGGGCTTCCGGGCCTACTCCGGCGATGTGGTCCGGCGGTCGCTTTTCCGCTGGGGTGACGCCCTGGTGACGTGCCGGGGCCCTGCGTGCCAGCTCGAGCTGCTGTGGAAGTGCCTGCCGTTTGCCGGGCGGGTGGAGGAGGTTCCCCTGGTCCTGGACTACTCCGCGCGGGGCTCCTCGCGCCTGAGGCTGGGGAGGGGTGCCCTGGAGGCTCTGGGTTGGCTTGCGCGGGCCGCCCTTTCCGGGGAGTCCTGAGGGGAGGGTTGCGGGGTGGAGTTGCTGTGGCTGGGGGTCTCCGTGGTGCTGGGCGCGGCCGGGCACGTGCTGGCGAAGCTGGGGGTGTCGCGGGCCCCGGGATTGCTTCCGGCCCTGCTCCAGCCCCTGGTGTGGCTGGCAGTGCTGTCCTACGGCCTCTCGTTCGTGGCATGGCTGGGCTTCCTCCGGGCGCGGCCCGTTTCCGCGGCCGTCCCCTGCGCGGGGCTGACGTACGTGCTGGTGGTGCTGGCGGGCGTGTTCTTCCTCGGCGAGCGGCTGACTCCGGCCCGGCTGGCGGGCTCCTGCCTGGTCGTGGCGGGGGTGTGGCTCCTTGCGCGGTAGGGCGCTCGTGTTCTGGGTGGCCGCGTTTGCCCTGATCCTGCTTCCGTTCCTGGCGCAGGCGGCCCGGACCCCGCCGGGTTGCCTGCTTTTGGGCGAGCTTGCGGGGGGCCAGGACTACGCGACGTACCTCGCCAAGATCGAGCTGGGCCGCCGGGGCGAGTGGGCGTACCGGGACCTGTTCACCCCGGAGGAGACGGAGCCGGTGCCCGTGTACTGGTTCTACCTTGCCCTGGGGCATCTCGGCCGGCTGACCGGGCTTTCGGCGGTCTGGCTGTTCCACCTGGCGCGGGCGTTCTTCGGCGCCCCGGCGCTGCTTGCCGTCTGGCTGCTTGCGCGGCGGGAGGACCCCCGGACGGCCCTGTTGGGCGTGCTTGCCGGCACCCTGGGGATGAGCTGGCTGCTGGTCTTTCTGCCGCGCATGGTGCTGCCCCTGGGGCACGTCCTCGGGGGCCTGCTGGCGTTCCCCCACTACATGGCCGACCTCCTGGCCTGGTGCGGCCTTGTGCTGGGACGGGAGCTTTCCGGCTGGCGGCGGGTCCTGCTCGTGGCCGTGTCGGCCAACCTGCTGGCGGCGGTGCACCCGTTCCTGCTCGTGCCGGCCTGCCTGCTCCCTGTGTTCAGGTCGCTCTGGGCGCGGGAGCCGGTCGGGCCATCTCTGGGGTATTCGGCCCTGGCGGCTGGCTCGGCCCTGCCCCTGGTGGCGTGGGTGTGGCTGTCGTTTGCGCGGGCTCCGTGGACGGCGGTCTGGCGCGCCCAGTCGGTGCGGGCGGGGGCCTGGTTTGCGGCGCTTCCCGCGGCCTTCGGCCTGGTGTTCTGGCTGGCCGCCTGGCGGCTTGCCGGGAGGTGGAGGGAGGACGCCCTGTGGGCGGGCTGGGTGCTTTCCGGGTGGGTGTCGGCCCTGGCCGCGTTGGCGGTCCGGTTCCCGCGTAACTGGTGGGAGATGCTGTTCGAGGCGTCGATGCCGCTCGGGGTGCTGGCGGCACGCCAGGCTGGGGGGTGGCGGAAGCCTCTGCTGAGGGCGGCGGTGTTGGGCTTTGCCTGCCTGCTCGGCTTTCTGGTCTGGGCCTCGGGCGCGGTGGGTCCGGTGCTGTGCCTGCCCGCTCCCGTGCGGGAGGCGTTCTCGGTGCTGGGGAGCGAGGCCCGGGGCGGGGTGGCTCTGGTTTTGCCTGCTGAGGCCGGCAACCTGGTTCCCTGGCTGACGGGGGCTTCCGTCAGGCCCTACGTGGGTCACTCCTGCGAGACGCTGGGCTTCCGGGAGAAGCTGGGGCGCGTCGGGGAGTTCCTGGGGGGCGGCCCCGTGCCGGAGGGGGTGGGCTGGGTGCTGGAGCTTTGCGGCGTGCCGGAGGATTTCTGCCGGGCCAAGGAGTGGCCCGGTGTCCCGCGCGGCGCGGTCTCCTCCCGGCCGGATCTGGAGCTCGTGTGGTCTGGGCCCGGGGGGCGGCTGTGGCGGGTGGTTCCGGGACATGAAAAACGGGAAAAGGGGGGTGGATGACGTGCTGAAGAAGGCCGTGGCTGCGGCCGTTCTTGCGGCCCTGCTGCTTGCGTTGCTCGCCCCGGCTGCGGTGCTGGCGCAGGGGGCCGACGTGCAGGAACCGGAGCGGCGCAATCCTGAGGAGCTGGTGAATGTGGTGAAGACCATCGTTCACTACGTCACGCTCTTTGCCGGGTTTGCCCTGCTCGGTATCGCGGCCTGGATGGGGGTGCAGATTGCCATGGGTGGCCCGAACGTGCACCGGCGCGGCGAGCTTCTGAGCGGGATCCTGTACCTGGTGCTGGGGGCCATGGTGTGCTTCGGGGCCTCCTTCTGGCTGGGCATCGCCAAGGGCCTTATACCGGGCGCGAAGTAGCGCGGCAGCGGGGAGGGTTGTTCGGTGCAGTCCTATCCGGTCCCCTACATTCCCCGGGGGGAGGAGAAGCTGGTGGGCGGCAGGCTCTCCGTGCGGCAGTTCCTGTACCTTCTGGCGGGCGGCGGGCTGGCGCTCATGCTCCTGCGGGCGGGCGCGGGTGCCGGGGCCGTGCTGCCCGCTGCCGTCTGCGCCGCGTTCGCCTTTGGCGAGCTTCCCCACCTGGGGATGAGGCTGGACGAGTTCCTGGTCTGTCTGGTGCGCTACGAGTGCGGGCGGAAGGCGTTTCCGAACCGTGGGAAGGCAGGCTGAAAGCGGGGTGGTGGCCCTGGTTGCGTTTCTGGTGTTCCTGTGCTTCGTCCTGGCGGCTGCGGCCGGGGTTTTTGCGGTGTCGCTGTTCGGGCTCCGGGCGGAGCTCTCGCCGGGTTCCGCCCGGGAGTTCCTGGGGCTTGAGGAGCTGAGGTACGGCCTGGCGCGGTTCCGGGGCGGGCGGTACGTGGCGGTGGCCGAGGTGCCCGCCTCGGTGAACTACCTGCTCATGTCCGGCGCCGAGCAGGACCGGGTGGAGGCGGCGTTCGGAGCCCTGCTGAATTCCCTCAGCTTCCCGGTGCAGTTCTACACCCAGAGCCGCGCCCTTGACCTTGCCGACCGGCTGTCTCAGCTGGCGGAGAGGGTGAGGGCCCTGGATGACCCGCTGCGGGACTACGGTCAGGTGGTGCTTTCGCACCTTTCCGAGTGGGCGGGGCGCCGGGGGGTAATGGTGAGGCGGAACTTCGTGGTGGTGCCCGTGTGGGCCTCGTCGTTCGAGGAGGCGGAGCGGGAGGTGTCGCGGCGCCTGGAGGTGATCGCGCAGGGTTTGAGGCGGATCGGGCGCCTTGAGCTCAGGCGGCTTTCCACCACGGAGCTCGGGGAGCTGCTGTACGTGGCGCTGAACAAGGAGCGGGCCCTGGCTCCCAAGTTCTCCGACATGGTGCGCGAGGGTCTCCATACTCTGTTCGCGACGAGGAAGGGGAGAGAGGATGCGTCTTCCGTTTTTGCCAAAAAGGGCGCGGCCTGATGCGGTGGGGCAGGAGAGGGAGCTGCTGCCTTCGCCGCGGGACGGGGTGGATCTCCTGTCCCCTCCGGGGTTTTACGTGGGCCGCTCCGAGGTGCAGCTGGGGCCGGGCAGGTATGTCCGGTGCCACTTCGTCGACTCGGTGCCGCAGAAGGTGTGGGTGGGGTGGCTTTCGGAGGCGCAGGGCTTCGGTGACGTGGACATCTCGGTGCACCTCGAGCCCGTTCCGGGCCGCGAGGCGGTGAGGGAGCTCACCCGGCTCATCACCAACGCCGGGGCGCTGGTGGAGATGGCCGAGCGCTCGGGTTCCGTGGCCGCGGACGCGCGGGTGGCGGCGGGCAAGTTCCAGGACGCCATGCTCCTGCGCGACCGGGTGATGGCGGACGAGACCAGGGTGTTCAACGTGGTGGTGGCCCTGGGCGTGGCCGGTTCGGACCCCAAGGATCTGGACCGCCAGTGTTCGGTGCTGGCCGAGGTCATGGGGGGCAGGTCGGTGCGGCTGCTTCCCGCCTTCCTGCGCCAGGCCGAGGGGCTGCGGACGGTGCTGCCGCTCGGGGACTGCGCGCTTTACGACAAGCGGCGGCTGTTCGACACGGGCGCGGCCTGCACCGTGTTCCCCTTCATTTCGGCCGACCTGGCCCACCCCGAGGGGGTGCTGCTGGGGGCCAACTGGCACACGGGGGCGCCGGTGTTCTACGACTCCTTCGCGGTGCCTCCCCTGGTCAACCACAACGTGGGCGTCTTCGCGGTGGCCGGGGCGGGCAAGTCGTTCTTGGTGAAGCTGCTTTCGGCCCGGTCGGCCCTGTGGGGGATAAGGTCGGTGATCCTGGACCCCGAGGGCGAGTACCGGCCGGTGGTGGAGGCCCTCGGGGGGCTGCACGTCCGGTTCAGCCCCCGCGAGGTGCTGATAAACCCGTTCGAGCTTGACGTGGAGGAGACGGAGCAGGGCCCGGTGCTGGATCTTGCCGAGAAGGTGCGCGAGCTCAAGGGCCTGATCACGGCGGTCCTCGAGACGTACGGGGAGGGCAGGAGGCTGAGCCCGGAGGAGGCGGCGCTTCTTGAGCGGGCGGTGCGGGAGGAGTACGAGTCGCGGGGCATCTCGGAGGACCCGCGCTCGCTGTACGAGCGCGCGCCTGCGGAGGGGTACGGCCTGAAGAAGAAGGAGATGCCCACGTTTTCCTCGCTTTACGCCCGGCTTTCCCGCGAGCGGGCGGCGTCCCGGCTGTGCGCCCTGCTCGAGGCGCTGCTCCAGGGCCGTTCTGCCGGGATGTTCGACGGGCCTTCGCGGGTGGAGCTGGGTTGCGCGCCCCTGCTCTGCTTTGACTTCTCCGAGCTGGAGGAGTCCTACGCCCGCCCGGTGGCCATGCAGTTCGCGCTGGAGTGGGTGTGGGAGAGGTTTGTGAAGCGCGACCTCGAGCCCAAGCGGGTGGTTGTTGATGAGGCCTGGATGTTCATGAAGCACCCCAAGGCTGCTGCGTTCCTCGAGAATATGTCCCGCCGGTCGCGCAAGCGGGTGTGCTCGTTCGTGGTCTCCACGCAGAACTGGCGCGAGTTCGCCTCGTCGGACGAGGGCCGGGCGGTGCTGACCAACATGGGCACGGTGGTGCTGATGAGGCAGAACCCGGTGGACCTGGACTTCGCGCGGGAGACGTTTCGGCTCTCGGAGGGCGAGCTGGAGTTCCTGCGCGTGTGCGACCGGGGCGAGTGCCTGCTGAAGGCGGGCCCTGACACGGTGGCCGTCCGCGTGCTGGCTGACCCCGCGGAGGCGGAGCTGATGGCGACCGGGATACGGCGCTGACGCCCCGGCAATGTCAGGAGCTCCGGTAGTGCTATCAGGTTCTCACAGTCCCTGCTGGCCTGCCGCGGCTCTGAGGCTGAGGGGGCGGCCTTGGGGCCGTAAGCCGAACCCCGGGCGACCGGGGAGGTGAGGGGTCCCCCTACGTGCCGGGGCTGCCGTAAGGCGGGCACTCCGGGCTGTTGCTCCAGGTCCGGACGCTGCCGGCCCGCGGGGACGGAACCTGGCCTCTCCGAGGCAGTCGGTGAACACCCCGCGGGCTCAAAGAGGCCCCGGCACATTGCCGAGGAGCAGAGTGACCCGAAAGGAGGGTGCCCTGAGATGGGCGCTTCTTTTGTGAGCTACCCCAAGGTGTTCGTGGTGGACGCGGAGGGCAAGCCGCTCCTGCCCTGCCATCCCGCGCGGGCGAGGATGCTGCTGCGTGACGGGGAGGCGGTGGTCGAGCGTGGCTGCCCGTTTGCGATCAGGCTCAAGCGGGTGGTGGAAAGCCCGACCGGTTCCCTGAGGGCGAAGGTGGACGATGGTTCCCGGCGGGTGGGGATCGCGCTGGTGAACGAGCGCACGGGAGAGGTGGTGTTCCGCGGGATCCTCATCCTGCGGGAAGACGTGGTCCGGCTGATCGCCCTGCGGAGGGAGTACAGGAGAAACCGCCGCTACCGGCTGGTGAGGCACCGTCCCTGCCGGAACCTGAACCGGAAGCAGGCGGTCCCCTTCCCCAGCATCCGGCAGAAGAAGGAGGCGATCTTCCGGGTGCTGGCGGACCTGGCGAAGATAGCGCCGATCTCCGGGGTGGATGTCGAGCTGGTTTCGGCGGCCGTCCGGAACCCTTCGCTGCCGGGGAGGGACGTGCGCGAGAAGGTGCTGGGGCGGGACGGCGGGTGCGTGCTGTGCGGCAGCCGGGAGAAGCTTTGCCGCCACCACCTGGTGGGCCGGGCGAAGGGCGGGTCGGACACGCCCGAGAACCAGGTGGCCCTGTGCCGGGACTGTCATGACAAGCTGCACGCGGGTGAGGTGGCCCTGGGCAGGAAGGGCCGGACGTTCGCGTGGCGGGCGCATG
>Ga0080004_1219991_pt1 | contig 11822 bp, 13 predicted proteins | sample WasSprMetagenome_FD_69207 | JGI IMG/M metagenome (GOLD analysis project Ga0080004, IMG submission 69207) | Sulfidic aquatic microbial communities from Washburn Spring, Yellowstone National Park, USA - WS (SPADES assembly) (version 2) | ecosystem: Environmental > Aquatic > Thermal springs > Hot... | reverse complement strand
GATATTTCTTTTTTTATTCAATTGAGAGCTCCGGAAGCTTGTTCAGGGAGAATACTAGCTCATACGTGTTCTTCTCCCTCACTCAGTTGTATACCTTTATATCCCAGTAGGGGCCGGGGGCATCCAATTAGACAATGTAATCGCTTTCAATTCTCTTTGTGAGATTCAATAGCCTTTATCATTTATGACTTTATGAAGAGCAAACTTTCAATTCTCTTTGTGAGATTCGTGGAGGTGCAGGTGGCGTTGCCTTTTTCATCTTAACACTTTCAATTCTCTTTGTGAGATTCGGCACACAGTTCACACCTTCGCAGTATCAATACGTTTCACCTTTCAATTCTCTTTGTGAGATTCTTTCTCCCAGACCCGCACGGTTCTTCGGAGCCGGCCTTTCAATTCTCTTTGTGAGATTCTGGACATCCAGATGAAGCCATTGCAGTCGGTGAAGAGCTTTCAATTCTCTTTGTGAGATTCTTCACTAAGTCCAGGTGCGCATACAATATATGTAAACTTTCAATTCTCTTTGTGAGATTCCTTACTGCCTTGAACTTTTCCCATCTTGCAACCACTGCCCTTTCAATTCTCTTTGTGAGATTCAAAACCCCTGTATCCCCTGTAAAGGGGACGACTCCAGAGCTCTTTCAATTCTCTTTGTGAGATTCAGAGTTTCTCGAAAACGGAATAACCCCCAACTTTCCAGAGCCTTTCAATTCTCTTTGTGAGATTCTTTATTCTCTCGATACCGTTACCTGTGATTGTGGAGGTTCTTTCAATTCTCTTTGTGAGATTCTACATATATCCCGAGATGAGATGGGCTATGCTGTTGGCTTTCAATTCTCTTTGTGAGATTCATTGTATCGAAGAAAGGTTTTGCCTTTCCATTCATAGTTGACTTTCAATTCTCTTTGTGAGATTCCTGCCGTGATCAATTTCCCCCAGATCCCTGTTTTCTGCACTTTCAATTCTCTTTGTGAGATTCAAAATGAGGAAGGCATCGCCTGACATCTTAATTTTCATAGCTTTCAATTCTCTTTGTGAGATTCCACTGTCTTGCGGTGGGAAACAGCAATGAACCTGTTTCCTTTCAATTCTCTTTGTGAGATTCATTATTCATTTCGTTTATCTGAAATGTAATCAGCTTTACTTTCAATTCTCTTTGTGAGATTCCTGGGGGAAGACTGTCTCCTCTACTGTTACCAAGGACTTTCAATTCTCTTTGTGAGATTCTGGTGAAGGGCGTACCTCCCGAGCAGATTGAGGAACTAGCTTTCAATTCTCTTTGTGAGATTCAGAAAGATGGGGGCTTACTCTTATATAGCAGTTCCTACTTTCAATTCTCTTTGTGAGATTCGAGACTGTCGATGTAGATCTGAGCCTAGAAAGCATGCTCCTTTCAATTCTCTTTGTGAGATTCGAGTTTCCGGGTTCATGGACATACGGCTGGCCTTTTGATCTTTCAATTCTCTTTGTGAGATTCATAGGCAATGATACCGGAACCTTTCAGATAACCGAAAACTTTCAATTCTCTTTGTGAGATTCTACAGACATGGCTGATAGATGACATCGACTTTAGCAGAGCAACTTTCAATTCTCTTTGTGAGATTCCTGAACTTCGTGCCCAAGAGCCCCCACAAGATGACTTTCAATTCTCTTTGTGAGATTCCCGGTGCTGCCGGGTCAGGAAACTATGGTAACGGTTCTCCCTTTCAATTCTCTTTGTGAGATTCGATAAAGCTTTGGGAAGCGATATCCCCAGTTCCGGACAGAACTTTCAATTCTCTTTGTGAGATTCACGGGTCATTGTAGGCAAAAACAATGTGACCTCGTGGCTTTCAATTCTCTTTGTGAGATTCGTATTTCTGTCCTGGTGGTGGTGGAGGCTGTGGAGGTTGCTTTCAATTCTCTTTGTGAGATTCAAGGGAGGGAGAATATGAGCGAGGAAAAATCCATTGCTTTCAATTCTCTTTGTGAGATTCCAATACCTGCTTCCTCAACAAAGACAATTTATATGTATTACTTTCAATTCTCTTTGTGAGATTCGCAAAAAATGAAGAGGAGGTCATCTGTTTACTATAGCTTTCAATTCTCTTTGTGAGATTCGGTAGTGCAAGTCGTGGAGCAACTGCCTTGGCGTTACTCTTTCAATTCTCTTTGTGAGATTCGTCTGGGTTTATGGCATAGAGGTAGTCATTTCCCGCTTTCAATTCTCTTTGTGAGATTCAGGACAGGAGGACATTTGACACGATAATGGAGGGGCTACTTTCAATTCTCTTTGTGAGATTCCATGTTTTTCACCCCGGACCCCATAGGGGTCATGGAATCTTTCAATTCTCTTTGTGAGATTCCCCTATAAAATACTTGAGTATTTTGTAGAACATACAAACTTTCAATTCTCTTTGTGAGATTCTATTTATTAGCTTTATTACAAGTTCACCTATTAGCCTTTCAATTCTCTTTGTGAGATTCTGAGGAACATGTCGCCGGAGGACGGGCTGAAGATTATCTTTCAATTCTCTTTGTGAGATTCGGGTATCCGAGAACCCTGATGCCAGAACCTACCTCCCCCTTTCAATTCTCTTTGTGAGATTCATGCATCCAGTGGATAAAAATGGGTGCTCCTGAGGGAAAGCTTTCAATTCTCTTTGTGAGATTCTGAAGTCCCTCATCAGGGCCGCCGAGATATTCCTGTTGCCTTTCAATTCTCTTTGTGAGATTCTCTTGGGATATGGGTGTCGACTTTGTCAAGCTGTACACTTTCAATTCTCTTTGTGAGATTCGAGATGATATCGGACTGGAAAAGAGGAAAGTCATATAACCTTTCAATTCTCTTTGTGAGATTCTGATGAGAACTGGGGAGAAGGGCTTGGAGGCACTAAGGCTTTCAATTCTCTTTGTGAGATTCTCACATACACCATATCGGTTTGTGCCAAAACTCTTTGCTCTTTCAATTCTCTTTGTGAGATTCTCACGCAAAGCCATCTCTCGGAAAGGCAGTGCTCAGGAAGTCCTTTCAATTCTCTTTGTGAGATTCTCGCTCTTGAGATCAACCCTGACGATACCAAAGTATGTAGCTTTCAATTCTCTTTGTGAGATTCTCTATATGAAATCGCAGGTATTTGTCTCCGTTATCACAAACTTTCAATTCTCTTTGTGAGATTCTCTTAAGCTCCACGCATGTAACCTTCACATCTGTTATCCTTTCAATTCTCTTTGTGAGATTCTCCCTCTGGCGATGATTCTCACTTTAGGACAGCAACTCTTTCAATTCTCTTTGTGAGATTCTCCGGAAAAAGCAGCAGGATGATTCCAAACGGGACATTGCACCTTTCAATTCTCTTTGTGAGATTCTCACTGTTCCCATCAAGCCGGAGAACAGATGCTTCAGGAACTTTCAATTCTCTTTGTGAGATTCTCCAAAAAAGCGCTAATTCACATAAGGAGATGTCCCTGCACTTTCAATTCTCTTTGTGAGATTCTCGAACAGCATTCCTTTCCGGAAGGGGAGGCAACGGCGGTGCTTTCAATTCTCTTTGTGAGATTCTCTCGTGTTTTCTGTGGTTCTGAGGGCGATAGTTGGGATGCTTTCAATTCTCTTTGTGAGATTCTCGAGTGAGAAAGCTGATATACGTAGTTCCCCTGATGGATGCTTTCAATTCTCTTTGTGAGATTCTCTTCTACTTTTTATCTGGGTATGACAGTCCTTTAAAATCTTTCAATTCTCTTTGTGAGATTCTCTTTATCAAGCTTGTATATTATATGGGGAGGTGTGATAGATCTTTCAATTCTCTTTGTGAGATTCTCGAGGAATATCCGGGAACTCCTGAGTTTGAACAGAGGCCTTTCAATTCTCTTTGTGAGATTCTCGCTCCTTTGTAGTCTCGGACATCCCTATCTTTTTCCTCCTTTCAATTCTCTTTGTGAGATTCTCCGGTATAAAGAGGTCTTGGAATGAGAATGCCCTGATGGATACTTTCAATTCTCTTTGTGAGATTCTCTAGGCTCAGATTTCCTGATGGAAATTGCTAGAAAGACTTTCAATTCTCTTTGTGAGATTCTCCGTACACATTTCCGGTAGGGGAGACTGCCCGTATGTATAACTTTCAATTCTCTTTGTGAGATTCTCCGGGGGCTGGCGGAAAAATAGGACATGACTTCATTTCACTTTCAATTCTCTTTGTGAGATTCTCCGACCTTATTTCAGCTCGATTAATGCCTTATACCGTGTGTCACAACCATCTTCACCAATGGTTGTGCGCTTCCTATTATCTTGCACCCGGGTATATAAATACAATCGCATCCCAGCACAGAAAGTTTGACTTCTTTTTCGGATAGCAGAACAGTTTATCGGGTAAAAGAGGCAGCTTACAGCATTTTCACACTCATTTAAGCATTATTACAACCCTGTTTAAGTTGCACTCCGGGAGCTAGAAACTTGCTTGATTTTCAGATGGACTGTTCATCTTTATTAAGTTACAATGCCTTTTTCATTTGATGCTGGATGCTCTCATCATGACGCTCGGTTTTGAGCCCGGGCCTCTGGTCAGCGCAGCTGCAACAGCGGCAACAGAAGGACTTGTTGAGAGGGCCAGAATAGTCGTGTTTACTGCAGCTCTTCCAGATGAGAGGGCTGATAGAGCTTGGCTTGACTTTCAGCGGGTTTTAAACATGATGGGAGTTGTAGAAAAGCTTGGAATAAAGATTGAAAAGCATGAGATTCCGCTGGATGACATGGTCTCCGCAGTTCTTCGCATAAAACAGGTTTTCGATGAGCTGAAGGGGAAATCCGTGAAGATATGCATAACAGGAGGGATGAGGGCCTTGGGATTTGCTCTCTTCATAGCATACCTGCTCACCAACTGGGAGAGGGAGCCTATGATGAGCGTTTACCTTGAGGGAAGGGCTTCTGCTTTAAATCTGCCGAACATAAGGGGCTTCCTCTCTGTGGGACTGACAAGAGCCCAGCTGGAATTGCTCAAATTCATGGAACCCGGAAATTCTTACACTCCATCCGATCTAGCGAGCGTTGTTGGGAGGGACAGAAGCACAGTGTACAGAAGTCTCCTTGTTCTTTACAGAAAAGGATTATTAGATAAAAATGAAAATAAATATACGATATCCAAACTGGGTGAGTTGTTAAAGAGCAATGTGTAATCCTAATGCACAATAACGCTTTCTGTTGCAAAGAAAAAGCACGAAAGTGCAGCTTAAGGGAATGTTTTTAAAGAAGCTGTAGGTAGTTATCAAGGGGGCAGATATGAAACCAGGAGAGGATGTATTAAGAAGGTTGCTGGAGGATGAGGAGTACAAAAAAGCCAAGGATGCGTTTATGCGGTATTTAGCAGCATATAAGGTGATAGAACAGAACCTCTCGCTATTTGATAAAATGGCCAGATGCCGTGATGCTGGAGATTTTATCTCAGCAGTTTACGAAAGCATTAGAGTGAAAGATAGAATACTCGATCGCCTTGTTGAAGAGGTGAAAGATGGTAGAATTGGGGTCGTGTTTGAGTATAAAAGCGCAGATGAACTCAAGAAAATTTTCAGCGTTGGGCAGGATCACATAGAGAAGCTTGTAGAACTGGCTAGGGAGGATCCAAGAGTTGTTGGTTCATTTATATCTGCCTCGGCACTAGCTTATGCTGGTTTGTACGAGAAAGGGAGGTGAAAAAATGGTGTTTGTAAGAGTTTCGGGAAGGGCTATTGTAAACGTACATAGCGCGAATGCTGAAGGTGCTGTGGGCAATTACATGGGTCTCTCAAAAATGTTTATTTTGCGAAGAACTTCAAATGGATATGAAGTTACAGAAGATGCTGTTATATCAGGCAATATGCTCAAACACTGGCATGCAATACGCATGGTTGAAGTTCTCAAAGAAAATGGCTATAGCTCGCTCTGTGAGTCGTGCAAACGCTTCATAATGTACAGATCCACAATGGATTTGAATAATGAATTTGAATTTATAAAAACTTGTGCTATAGAGGATGTTCACGGTTTCCTACAGCCAGATGCCTCTATAAGAAGAGAAAGCCTCGTGAAGTTTTCCTTCATGCTACCTGTCGAAGAAATGAGGTCAGAGTATGCAGCTGTGACGCATAACAGAGTAGTTTTAACCGAAGAGGGCAAAATACCTGCCGAAGAACAGGCGATGATGGTCTTCAAAAGAGAGTATGGTAGCGGTCTTTATGGCTTTCTTGTCTCGATGGATCTGAAGTATGTAGGCAGATCGCTTGCTGATCCTGAGAACAAGGAAAAAACATTAGGAGTGGATGATAGAAAAATCAGGGCAAAGGTTGCAGTTTTATCCTTAGCTGATGTTCTTAGCGGTAGATTTGGAGCCTCTATTGCGAGAGCTCTCCCAGCAATAAAAGTAGAAGAGATACTGTGTGCTGTAAGCAAGAGTCCAATACCCAACCTTGTACATGGCTTTTACAAAGACTATCTTGAAGAAAGTGCGAGAATTCTCAGAGCTTTATCTTCCTCAGGCAAGCAACTGAAGGTATATGTTTATGGAGATAAAGTTAAGGAGATTCTTAAGAGCACAGTACCGGAGAACATAGTTTCGATAGAAGAAAGTGCATATTCTGCGCTGGTAAGCGCAGCTAAGGTGACTGAGGAATGGTTAGAGTAATAGCTGCGCTTGTTAGATTACCGGTTTTTTCCGTCGCACATCCCGAAAGCTTTCAAATTTTATCAGCACTTCCAGTTCCACAACCATCATCTTTGATTGGTGCTCTAGGATATGCCATTGGTGTTTATGAAGGAAAAGGCACTAAGGCCTTGAATGAATTAAGAGAACTTGTTATTAAAGGAGAAGTTCTAGCAGCTAGGGCTAAATTGCAGGAGAATGGACAATTAAACTATCCACTGATCCCATCATCTGTGATCCTAAGACGGTTTAGAATAATGGATAAAGCCCATGAAACCAAGAAAAAAGGAGAGATAAAACCTATAGAGAGGCTGAAGAGCTCATTAAATGCAAGGGAAATTGAAACAGTAAAAAGAATCCTCGAAATTGAATTAATGGATGCATTTTACCGAGAATATGTGATGGGATTGAATTTGCTTTGCGTATGGATATTCAAAGGCAAGGGCTTTGAGGATGAAGTTATCAAAAATATTCATAGACTGGGAGATACAGAGTCCCTATGTACAGTGCTTGAGGTCTCCAGCGAAGAATCACCGTTGGTTCATAAGAGGGCTGTTACCACAAAATTTCCAGCTCCAATAAATGAAAAATGCACTCTCAGCGGAGATTTCATTTTAACTAAGATGTGCGACGAAAAGCGTGAATTAAAAACTTTTGTTGTCCCTTTGAGACAGGAGATAGAGAAGAAAGGTAGGTTAAGATATCCTGTTGTCTGGCCATCGACAGTCAAGATCGATTACGGAGAAGAGATTGTAGTATGCGAAACACAACAATGGGGGGATATAGTAATAGGGGGATAGATAGCATGCAACTCGAGCTGCACACACCCGGACATTCGATATACACCGATACACTTATGATGTATGCACTCGCAGGTGCTGCTGGTAACCAGCTTGAAAAAGTTCTCGGAAGAGAGAACTCTTATACTCTGATTTTAAATATAAGTATAGATGAATTAGCAGATAAATTATATAATGAGTTTAATGAAAATGAAAATCAGCTCAAAAGTAGATTCACTAGAGCCAGATTATTAAGCGAGAAAGATATAGAAGAGGCCAAAAAATTCATAGAAAATAAGGATAGTCTTGTCGAATACCTGAGGAAGCTTCACAATCCGGGTCATGCAAGGGAGGAAGGTAGACAAGGAGGAGAGCATATTTTGAAGTTGCCACTTATGCCAATAGCTGGGAAATACTTAAGAACAGATTTGACTACTAGTGAGAGATATAAAGTTAGAGAGTATAGAGTTTGTGCATACTGCTCCTCCATAGCAATGCTAGGCCTGAATATAGGCTTGCTTGATGTAAGCATGCGTGGTACCAGTATTCTAATGACGTTGAGTCTTGAGGGGGAGGTTGAGAGGGATACTTTAGTTGATTTGATAGATTCCATTAAACAGCTATATATAGAACTAGACACGGAGGGAGAGGGATTTCTAACAGAGCTCAGAAATTGCATAGATAACCTTCCTACCAGACTGTTCGGATATCTAGTTTTAACAGGCTTAGATGATAAAGTAATTTTATCCCTTGATGAGTCTAATGCACGCTGGAGAGCCCTTGTGGTGCGCTTTGAAACAGCAAGAGCAGTTCAAGTAAGAGGATTTCATAGTATTGAATTAGATTCCACACTCAGCTCCTTAGCAGATCTCATAAGGCTGGAAAGAAAAGCTCAAACTAACTATCGCGGACCATTGAACGATCTACGCGACAATCTTCTGAAAAATGGAGCTGCTGATGCTGTTGAAAAGCTCTTTGATTTTCTTTCCTCTAGAGATATTGAGAAGTTATATCATCTTGCTCGTAGTTCTTATACTACATTAAAGAGAGGGTTCGGCAGCCAGCTCATTGAGGGACTGGCATGTCTCTCTCTTCCTCAATCATAGAGCAGTATTGGGATGTTGTCGAGAAAATAGTCAAACAACGCGGCCGACAACTTCGCAGGTATAGTTTCTTTGAAAAAGTGTGGAATGCACTTAATGAAGGAGTTAGGCTTGTAATAGTCGAGGCTCCAACGGCTTGTGGTAAAACAGAAGCTGTGCTAACACCGTTTATGTACCAGTTGCAGAACGGATCTAGGGCTTGGTTTTCGTTGATTTATGCCCTCCCATCAAGGTCGCTTGTTGCTGCTATGAGAAAGAGAATAGCTAATTCATTAAGAATAATTAATGCAAAATATATAACGGTAACCTGTAATTACGGTGAACCCCTTGCTTTAAAACCCTATCTTGAAGGAGACATAGCAATGACAACATATGATACATTACTATATGCTTTATATGGGATTATTAGGCCTGGATATCATGTTTTGCTTCCCTTAAGCAAGATAGTCGGATCTCTCTTGGTATTTGATGAGATCCAATTGCTTCAGGATGTCTCATGGTACTCAATGAGCCTGATACCTTCTCATATAAGAACTCTAATCAGATTAGGGGCACAAGTGGTACTTATGAGTGCAACAATGCCCACAGTTCTCTTAAAAGATATGGAAAAAGTGATACGCGGCATTGACCTTCCTTTTAACGGACATTACAAAGTTAATGAAGTTATACCATCAAATGATAAACCTCTGCGGGGATCTCTGTCCATAGAGACCTATAAAGGCATACTTCCACAGAATGATCGCATTGTGGAGATCATTAAGGAGGAAATACTGAATCAAGGGAATCTTCCTGCGCTTATAGTGGTAAATACTGTGGAGAAGGCAGCGAACATATACAAACATTTATTAGAATTAAGGAAAAAAGAAGAATCTTTTAAAGACATAGAGCTTTTGCTACTCCACTCAAGATTGAGGACAGGGATAAGGGAGGTTGTGGAGGACAGTTTTGAGTCGGAAAGAAAAAGCACTAACTTGAGCAATGCCATTATAATAGCAACACAAGTAGTTGAGGCTGGATTGGATCTAGATATCCGCTTTCTTATCACCGAACTTTCGCCGATTGACTCTCTTATACAGAGACTCGGCAGATGTGCCAGAAAGGGAAACTCTCAAGCTATTATCTTCTTAGATCCGGATGGAGGCCGTAAAGTCTATCCTGAAGTTATCTTAGAGAAAACTGGGAAGGTAGTAGAGGACAATGTAGATAGTTTGCCAAGATCGATCTCTGAACTACGGACTGCACAGGAGCTCATTGATTATGTTTATACAAATGAGATAGTAGAAGAGTTGAGGAAAAATAATATAGATTATATAGAAAATATTAAAAATCTAATAAATAATTTCCCTGGAACATTGTTTTCTGCGACAATTCATGAAAAGCTGGGGGAATCTCCGTTGCTTAGACTTGGCTATGAGATTCAATGTCTCTATCTTAGGGGTGAGAGGTATAACATGCTTCTTGCGTCCACTCCGGTGAAGCTTACTGCAGATGAAATAAGTAAAAATATAGTGAAGATATCTACTAGATTCCTTTGTTTGCAAGGACAAGAACAGCATGAAGATGTACGCTCCATCCCTTCAAGCATAATACACAATATAGAAGGAGAAGAAGTTGCGGTGTTACTCCAAGTAGAAACTATTGACGAAAACAAAGAAGGTAAAAATGAGCTTTTTAGGCTTCAACCTAAGAAAATGGAGCCCTGTTCTGCAATACACAAAGCTAGCAGTAGCAAGAGCTCTTTGTTACTTCTAAATCCCCTCTATTATGAGGTTGTGGATGGAGAAGAGTTGGGGGTTGTCAGACCATGGTAGAGGAAACAGAAGTCAATGAATGTTTGGCTTTAAGGAAGTTTTTTAAAATTAACTGTCCCTCGCTTGAAGATTGTATAAAAGAGGGACCGCCAGCATATTCATACTTTAAAGATAAACAAGGAAGAGGATGCTGGATTGCTCATACAGCTCTAACTATAATAGAGACTCTTTCTCTCCTAGATATAGCACAGGGTGTTCTGTCAAGAAGAAATCTGGATGAAGAGTGCCTAATAGCGATATCATTCCTTCATGACATAGGGAAACTGACGGTAGAGTATATTAAAGACGGCGATCCCTATCATAACATTGCTTCAGCTACTATATCACTCTCAGTCCTTAAAGATCCTCCTTTTGATGAAGACAAGGCTCTTATGATGACACAAGCCATACTTCTCCATCATGAGCATCGAATGTGGGAGAAATTTTATAGAGACGATGCACCTCTTATCAGAGATTATTTTAATTTAATAAAGAAATATAAAAGGCCATATAGAATGAAAAATAACTACTCTAGTATATTAGATAAATTAGTAGAGGTTGTTGATGATTTTCCGCTTGCAAGAGGCGTTATTGAGGAGTTAAGCAAGAAGCTTAAGGAAGAAGAGAGATATTTTCTAGATCCAAGATATGAGCTTAAATTAATAAGGTGGCGTTTAGCTCCCTTTTCATTAGTGTTATACTACTTAATCCAACTCGCAGACAATCGAGCAGCTTCTGCACGAGGAGGTACTTATTGGAAAGAAAAAATAAAGGAAAGAATAAGGAATATAGGGGATGCTAGTGATCCCATAGCTCTTAGTGATGCCTTAGCAAAAGTTAAGGATAGGGATAGGAGAATTCTTCTGACATTAATTACTTTAGGCAGGGAGGAATAAGGAATGCCTTTTTTATTTATTGGAAAATACCGTTAAATAGCATTATATACTTCAGGTGGGTCTAGAAAACAGCTCCTTCTGTGATAGTACGAACACTACTAATACTGACAATGTTTTTATGCAAAAGGATTTTAAATATGAACAGGTGATTCCTTGCTGACCCAGTTCTCCTTGAGCTTTATCTCCCCTGAGGGCCTGAAATTTCAATCATTTTCAGGCTATGCAGTCAGGGGAATTTTCTTTGATCTCATAAAATCTGTCGATGAAAAGATGGCTGAGAAGCTTCACTCAAGCAAGGATATAGCCCCCTACTCCGTGACCCCTGTGGAATTTGTTGAGAGCGGGAGGATTGTCTATAAAGAATGCGGCCCCATGAAGGGGAGGTTTAAAATAACGGTGATGAAGGATGAGATCTCTGAGATCCTGAGGGATGCGATAATCTCCAGGGATTCCATAAATTTTGTAGATAGAAAAGCGATAATAACTGAGATTTCAGTCAGGGAGTTCGATTTCAGGAGCTTTCTTGAGAATGCGAAATCGGTCAGGAAGTTCTCCATAAAATTCAGGACTCCCTGCTACTTCAGGATTCTCTCCTCAAAGGAGGGAA
>Ga0080004_1117729_pt1 | contig 11823 bp, 11 predicted proteins | sample WasSprMetagenome_FD_69207 | JGI IMG/M metagenome (GOLD analysis project Ga0080004, IMG submission 69207) | Sulfidic aquatic microbial communities from Washburn Spring, Yellowstone National Park, USA - WS (SPADES assembly) (version 2) | ecosystem: Environmental > Aquatic > Thermal springs > Hot... | reverse complement strand
CACTAATAAACATATGCAAATCATCAAAGCTTCCGAAGATTGTTTAAGCTAAGCCATTAACATCGGTGGAAATGGGGATACTGGAGGATTTCCTCAAAATCCATGGGGGAGAATTCGACAAAGTCGCAACCGAATATACGCTTGGAAGATATTCTGCTGATGCCCTTATGCACGCTAAGAGCTGCAATGAGTATATTGTTGAGGTGGAGAGGGAGTTGAATTATATGGCTATAGGTCAAGCGGCAACCTACAGATACCTATACTATAAGCATAGTGGGAAAATGGCTAAACCGATGATAATATGTAGAAAGGCATCAAGGGAACTTAGGGAAGCTGCTCAACTGGAACAGGGAATTGAGGTGATGGAAGTATAGAAAAGATAGCTGAACATGCATTCTTGTTTTATAGAATTAAATGATAAATTTTTGGTGAACCCCCTTTGTTACACTAATATTTTTGATGGTTAATTCTCCAATTAGTGGAATGTTTTGTTCATGCCGAATTGTAACGTGCAGAAATATGTGGGATTCGTAACTTTTATAAATATATTTTTAGTTATAAATATATTGGTGATCATTATAGGAAAAATTACTTTCTTTGATGTTTTACGTGCAACTTTAAAGCCAAAGTTTAAGTTTGAGCCTAGAGTGGAAAATACTGCTTTATTGTTAATTGACATGCAAGAGCTTGCAACTGCTGAGCATTTAATTGAAGAGGCGGTGAATGCCGGTCTTCCCAGGGATGAAGTTAAGGAGGCAGTAGCAGATTTTGATAGAAGAATTAAAGAGGCTACGGTTAATGCATCAAGAATTTTAAAGGCTTGCAGGAAGAAGGGTATACCCCCAATACATGTTAAAGTTGAGGCTATGACGAAGGATGCTAGAGATACTGGGAGGCTATATAGGGCATTGGGTTTCATATATCCCCATGGGTTTAAGGGTGGAAGATTCCTGCCTGAAGTAGCTCCATTGGAAGGGGAAATAGTGCTTACTAAGACCCATAGTAGTGCATTTATAGGAACAAACCTTGATCGTATCCTGCGAGACATGGGTATTGAAAACTTGATTTTGGTTGGTTTCTATACAGACCAGTGTATTGAGTTTACATTTGGGGATGCTGTGGATTATGGTTACAATTGTGTATTAGTCATAGATGCTTGTACAACTTATCTAAGGGAGATGCATGAAGCTGTAATTCAAAAGTACAGGGCTCTTGGGGGAGGACAACTTCTAAAAACCACTGACGAAATATTGAAAATTATTGAAGAAATGAAGTAAAATGAAATCGCTAATACCTATTTCAATTGATAAACTGAAAGAGAAAGTTATTGCTAGAGTGGATTCCATCGGTGGAAGACTCATAGAAATTAGTGATTTCATTCATTCTAACCCAGAATTAGGTTGTCAAGAGTTTAAGGCATGCCAAATATTAACCTCTGAATTGGAGAAACATAATGTCCCCGTAGAACGGGGCATAGCAGGTTTTACCACAGCGTTTAAAGCTGAGTGCCATGCGAAGAAGCAAGGCCCAACAGTCGCTTTAATTTGCGAGTATGATGCTTTACCTCAAATAGGACATGCATGTGGACACAACATTATAGCAGCTACAAGTCTTGGGGCCTTTCTATCTGTAGCGGAAATAATCGATGAATTGTGTGGAACAGTTGTTCTCTTCGGCACACCAGCTGAAGAAACCGTAGGAGCTAAAGTTCATATGTTGAGGAAGGGGGTATTTGATGGAATAAATGCAGCTCTTATGATACATCCATCAGATGAAAATGCTTTAGGAATGAAAACTCTTGCCCTCGACGCCATTGAATTCACTTTTATAGGAAAAGCAGCTCACGCCGCCTATGCCCCTCATGAAGGGTTAGATGCTTTGGACGCGGTGCTCTTATTCTTTAATGCTATCAATGCATTAAGAGAGCACGTCAAGTCAGATGCAAGGATAAGTGGTATAATCACTGAAGCAGGAGTTGCCCCAAACATAGTACCTGAAAGAGCCGTTGCAAAATTATATATTCGAGCTATGACGCGTGAATATTTGAATGAAGTTCGCGAAAAGGTTAAACTTTGCGCTCAAGGTGCTGCATTATCTACAGGTACGAAAGTAGAAATAAAGGATTTTGAGGAACCTCTTGATGAAATAAAAACTGATTTAACAATAGCAAAGATTTTTAAACAAAACTTAAGAAGGATTGGAATTAAGAAGATTTCAACTATGAAGTTCATACCTGTATCCAGCGATTTTGGAAACTTAAGTCAAAAGATACCATCCCTATGCGCCTCTTTAGCCATAGCGCCTCGGGGAGTCGTTCCCCATACCCGTGAATTTGAAAGGGCAGCTATCTCGGAAAAAGCGCATGAAACCATATTAATCGGAGCTAAAGCATTAGGTATGACAGTGATAGACCTTTTAACACAATCTATGCACACGTGAAAACTTTCAAGTCAAAAGACGTGTAAACCATTTGCTTTACTAATTAAATAACATAATCCCCAACATTTTTCATGGTTAATGGTGGCCCACTGGGTATACTCTTAGCTTTGTTCTGTGGTAAAATTAAATGTCTTGCTGGTCTGAGCATGCATTCTCATTTTAAAGGATTAATTTTTCCATAAACTTTTGAGACATCTTTTTATATTGCTTTGAAGACGTTAAATTGGCTTGTGTTGGAGTGAAGTGGAGGGGTTATTGATGAGTTTACCATTACCCATACCTAAGGAGTTAATTGAGAAGCTTGAGGAATGTAGGAAGAAGTATTTGAGTGGGCAGCCCCTCGACCCATCGAAGAGGGAGCAACTCGTTAACGAAGTGGCATCGATCTTCAACAAGTATTCAGGTGCTCTTAAGCCGCTTCTAGGTGGAGGTCTTTTCGGCGACTGGATGAAGAATCTCAAAGACACCATTAGCAACCAATTTAAGGAGGAGAAACAAGCTGGTTCTCAATGGATAATGGGGAAAATGAGCACGGAGGATTTCGTTAAGAACATAATTTCCTCAATTAAAGAGCGGGTGAAAACAAAGCTTCCATTCAAGTTTTGGGGCTAGAGTCTTGAAAACATTGAGATTAAGTGGGGCTTCATTATTTCCGCAACTGCTCGAAATATTGAGGGAGAGCTAGGGTAAGTTTAGGACAAGGCTGAATAACATATTTTTCTCTTAATTCCCCTTTCTATTCAGTAGAATCGATATATATTGGAGTATAGTTAAAAGTTGGAATGGCCGAGTTGCCTTCGATATTATTTTGAGTGAGTAAAGAGTTTGAATTGAATGAGAATTATTCACTAACCTTCAACTTCCAACCGAATTTAGCGTTTTGCTCTTTTGCTCGACGGTTTGATTTTCAATAGCGATTCGCTGCTTTAATTTCTCCAGTTCTTCCTTAACGTTCATCACGATGAATTTAACCCTCTTCTCTTCAATTGCCTTCATAACTTCCCTTTCTATTCCCAATAGGGTTGTCGTCTTCCCAGTTTTAACCTCTATGAACAGTATCTCATCAACTTTATCTTCAGATAGCCCTTTGAATGCTATGTAATCTATTGGGGATCCTATGTGTCTAATGTCCTTTGGCCCTACACCAAACCTCTCGAATATTAGTAGTGGGGCAAGCTCCTCCCCAACCCTTCCAAGTATTGTGGCTATGCTCTTCTGGATCGAGTCCTGCCTAATCTTCTCCTCATACTCCTGCTTCCACTTCTCAAACATAGCTTCAAACTCCTTCTTCATAGCTTCACTCCTCTCCGCAAGCATTTTACCATAATGTGCATTGAGTTGACTCCTTATACCCTCAACCTCCCTCACCTTCCACTCTTCAAACAGCTTCTGAGCCCTCTCAGCAGCTATGGAGTCCATGCGTGCTTCAAGCTCTTTAACCCTACCCCTATAATGGATTACGACAATAGCAATCATGAGGATAGCAACCAAAATTATGAGGATATTTTCGATCATGAGAATTCGCCATTAACTACTCAGCTTAATTTTAATATAAAGATTGCAATACCTCCACATGCACATTTATAATTAATTTGGAATGAAAAATGAGGTAAATATGATTTTGTTTAACGAAACTTATATAGAGTTGACATGGTATAAATGGAATTGGTTGATGTTATCTTATGACAATAAAGAAGTTAGTGATAAAGAATTTTAAGTGCATAAAAGATTTAAGTATTGACTTAGCGCCCTTAACAATTTTCGTTGGACCCAATGGTTCTGGAAAGTCCAGCATCCTAGAGGCCTTAGCATTCATGAGCCAATGTTCAAAGAAAAATATGGAACCAAGGAGTGAAGGTGCTGTAAAAGATGAGCTTGTAGAGTACGATGGATTGAAGAGTATTCTACATAAGGGCTTAGATGATGTGGAGTTATCTTTAGGCATAACAGCAGATATACAAGCTGGGGGGTAAGAGAAGGGATCAAAAGGGATTTAGAATATTTTTCAAATTTAGTTGGCAGAAGCCCGCCTCCAGATAGAGATTATTTTTCAGCATATTTAGATTTCTTACAAAAACTAAGTTTGAATGAAAAAAGGGAGATTATTGAAGTTAGCTATGTTTATTCCGCAAGTAATTCATACTATTCTCATTCATTCCTTATAGATGAACACCTGATAACTTTTAAGTATGATTTCGTAACAAGTAAATTTATAAGTAAGCCTGATCAGTTTGCATTAAGAGCTGAAGGCGGTTTTCCATCCCCCTTTTTGATATCTAACCATTCTAGTGACTTCTCCCGTAAAATGGTGGAAGCTATAAAGAAGAGACTTTCCAAAGTCTATTATTTATCTGCGGAAAGGGGCCATATTCCATGGGCATATCTAACTGGAGCTGAAAAACATAAATGGGTTGGAAAGAAAGGTGAATACGCCTTAGAAGTTCTTGCTGAGCTAATGAAGCCGGAGTACGATGAGAGGAGATTACCTTATGAGATATTATGTGAAAGGTTCGGGATTAAGAATGTGTGGGCTGGCTGGGATCACAGTAATTACCTTACATCTAATTACAAAGATCCATATCTTAATAGTGTACATAAGTTCCCTTCGCTAGGTTATGGTTCAAGGCAATTACTTGCAGTGATTGCACAGCTGGCTTACAGTGAGCCTGGAAGCATCATTCTTGTTGAAGAGCCTGAGATTAGTCTCCATCCTGAGTATCAGCGTCTACTTCCCATCCTCTTTGGAAGGGCGGTTAATGAGGGCAAGCAAATTTTGGTTACAACGCATAGTAGCTACTTCCCCCTATCGCTTGACATAGTCTTAGAAGGTTATAAGCTTGAAGGACAGACTACTAGGGGTTGGAGAAGTTATAATGTTAAACTTTCAACTAATGACGTAATAGTTTACGAAGTTACGAGAGATGAGAAGGATGGATGCACAAAGGTTGAAAAGCTTGAACTTGATGAGGTAGGTCTAAAGGGAGGCATCCCCTCCTTCATAAAAGTGGAGAAGGAGATATTGGGAAAATTCATAAATAGGGAGTGAAAAGGTTGACGGATATCATCTTGGGACACAAATGCCTTCCGAATATTTATTGATGAAAAAGCTGAGGAGTTCATTAAAAAGGTAATTGAAGATTGTGATAATATCTACGTTCCACATGATATTAATAAGGAACTTAGAGGTCGATCCTATGCTCTTTTGAACCTAATGTATGAATTACTAAGAAAGCTTGAGAGAAAGTTTCATGAAGTGTCGAGTATTGAAGGTGAGCTAATACCAAACAGAATTAAGGAAGAGTTGAGGGAGTGTGGAGCTGACTCCTTTAATTTGAAGGTTGTAAAGTTAGCTTTTAAGAGGCGTGAAAAAGTACAGAAGGTTTATTTAGTTTCTAATGATCCATGTTTCCAGAAGGTTAAAAGGTTATTTGAAAGGTATAAGATTAATATAAGAACGCTTGAAGAGTTTAAGGGTGAGTATTTAGCATTATCCATTTAACATTGATACATTCATTTTTAACATATTTTTTAAACATGTTTGTAGAAACGCTTATAATGATTTTACGGTTTAAATATATAGTTAGCATAGATGGAGGATTATGTTTATGAAGACTTATGGAAGATTGAAATGGTTTATTCTAGCGACTTGCTTAATCATCATGCTCCTATCTTCCAGTGCTACATTACAACTAACCTATGCTCAGCTTCCAACGATATCAGTAAGTGGTGCATCCTTCGCTATACCTGAAACCCTAAAGGATTATGTTTCCTCGTATAGGAAGGCTATTCCGGGGGATGTGTTGAAGCTTTTGCCAAGAACATTGCCTTCGGAGTCCTTCATACTTGCAACGCCAAAAGAACTTTATTTAGTGTTTGCTGATCAAAGTGATAAGGGACTTGCTCATGTTGAGGGGTGGAGGCTTCCACAGGATATCAACCTTAAGGGCATGTCCGTGGGCGTGATAGTTGCAAAGTCAGTAACCTTTGAGAAGGAGGGTGCTCAAGTAACGATAAGCAATATCTTAGCAAACCCGGACAATTACAAGTTTAAGCTCATCAAGATAAATGCCAATAGGAGACAGATCTCTATACTGTATGATTCCGATGAGCCACCACACGTAGCGATCCCAATAACGACAGGGTATCTTGTTGAGAAGCCAATTAAATCATTAAATGTCCTCAAAGTGATATTGGAAAAGGCTGGAGGCTTCACCCTTAAGTTTGACGAGCAGTTCGTTAAGAGTCTTCTGGAGACTGAAGAGAAGGAGCGTGTATGGTTTTTCAACTTAGAGTATGGATATTGGTATGACCTTCCCACAATAACTAATGGAATAATTATCCCCATGGATCATCCAGTATTCAAGCTCATTAACCAATCCATGCCAGTAATAGGGAAATTCGCAAATTTAGAGGGGAACGTGGTCCTCTACGAAGTTAAGATCGACATACCTTATGAGGATGTTTCGTCAGTCAGCGAGCTTAAAGCCAATTATGATAAGTATCTTGGGAAAACCGTAAAGATCACCGTAAACTGCTATGGTGGATATATAAGCATTCAAGAAGTTCTTCGCGAATGTGCAGGTAAGAATATACCTGTTGATGTAAGGCTCGAAGGGTTAGTGGCATGGAAAGAGGTGAGCATTCCACCGAAGCGTGGAGAGCTTTTGTCAATAATCGGGATTTCCAATTTCCATCAAGACATGCTATTTGGAAATGTTACTGGAGTGTTTGAATTGATAGGTAGAATTGTGTCTACAAGGCAAATAAGCGAATCCCTGCCTGAAGACATAGTCTTCATGATTTGCCAAGTTAGGAGGGTAGGTGCAATAGATTTTGAAAAGCTATTCCAACAAGTTAAGGACAAGATAAAGGATAATGTTGGCGAACTTTACTGGGTATTGCAGAACATCTATCCATATAAGACTCAACCTAGCATACCCTATAAGCTTCCGAAGAAGGTTTTTAATCCCAAAGCCCCCATATTTGTGAAAAGTTCAAGGGAGATTCCGGAAATATATGTTGATAGGAATTTCACGATAAATGTAGCTGTAGCTTCACCCGAGACACCAATAAAATTGAATATAACTAATTCGCATATTTCAAACATTTCGATTGCATTGAAGGGGGTAGCTACGAATGTTACGATATTCTTTAAGAAGCTTGTTGATAAGCCTCCTACAATACCTAAGCCTCCAGGCCTAGTGTACGCTTACCACGAGATAAGCGTGAACATATCTAAGGAGGCATTGAAAGGGGCTAACATCACATTCTGGGTATCTAAGGAGTGGCTTACAAGTAACAACGCAACTGCTGAAAACGTAAGAATGCTCAGGTATTATATGGAGAAATGGATTGAGTTATCAACAAGGATTATCGATGAAAATGCGACTCACTTCAAATTTAACGCGGAAACATATGGTTTCTCAGTATTCGCAATAACAGTAAAGGTAGTTCCGTCCATGGGTGTTAAAGGCTACGTTAAAGATGATGCTGGGAAACCTATTAGCAATGCTAAAGTGATTGTTCTTAGCAAGATTGCAACGCTCGGGAAGATTTCTGAGACCAGTACAGATGATATAGGCCATTATCTCGTGGAGTTACCAGCAGGTGAATACGTTCTGATTTTCTCAATTGCAGGTTATGCTGACAGATCAGTAAAGGTTTCGTTAAAGGCATGTGAGCTTAAGAGGGTGGATGTGAGCCTTAAGCATGCTAAGACGGAGTTCTTGAAGGATTGGTATGACGTTAAATTTGAGGTTGCATTGGTAACTAAAGAACCATGGAAAGTTGGGGGAGAAGCAAACATTGAAGTCTGGATAACGGTGAGCGATATGGGAGGAAATCAACGAATAGAATTCAGACAGCTTAAGGTTTGGATGGCAAGTATAGGAAAGACTATTCCGCTTAACATTGAAACCGTCATAGGTGGGACTGCATATAACAGTAATGTCTCATTTACTGTCCTCGATGGTTTTGAGCTTATGAAGCCGGATTCCTCGAGTCTCTATAGCTTAGTGCTTAGCCTTGAAGGTTCTGTAATTGATCGTTTTGGTATTGCTTGGCCAGGCTTAATGATGGAATCGACGAACATTAAAGTTTATGCGCCACCATCACCGGTAGTCTTAAGTGCCGAGGTACCTGCAAAAGTAACTGTGGGAGAAGAGTTTGAGATCAAAGTTAAGGTCAAAAATGGAGGCGAATATCCTATCAGCAAAATAAAAGTTGAATTGTTATTACCTTTTGGTACGTCAGCAGTAAGCTCACCTGACTGGAATAAGAGTATACTTAATCCAGGAGAGGAGGCTGTAGCCACCTTTAAGCTTAAGGCAAGCGCTACTGGGACGCCATCAGTAAGTGCAAGTCTATCTTATACCACATTATGGGGTTATTCAATTTACGAGAGCAAAATTTTAGGCTCCATAACTATTGAGGAGAAGAAAGCATGTATAATCGCGACAGCTGCTTACGGATCTGAACTCGACCCACACGTACAATTCCTTAGAAGCTTTAGAGACAGCGTCGTCCTTAAGACTTTTGCCGGAAGCAAGTTTATGGATATTTTCAACGCATGGTACTACTCCTTTAGTCCAAGCATCGCATCATTCATCTCAAGTAGCGAAACTCTTAGGGCTACTGTGAGGGGTATGCTATACCCGCTCATCGGAATACTACGTTTAGGCGTCATCGTAAATGATGTGTTCAACTTTAACAGCGAGGTGAGTGTGATTATAGCTGGCATAGTGATAAGTGCGCTGATAGGATTAGTCTACTTTACGCCATTAACATTACTAATACTCTACATAGTTGGACGGAGAATTGGTATCCCAAAGTTTAGACCTAAAGTGTTATTAGCATCATGGATTATAAGCATGCTACTTGTTGTCTTCGCTGAATTAACACTTTCATCAACACTAATGATGATCGGTAGTGGAGCTCTAGTATTATCTACAATAGCATTAGTAACTTGGACGATTGCGCTGAAAGCTACTGCACAATTCTTGGCTTATCATAATTCAAAATAGTAAATATTCTCATATTTTTCTTTTTTAACTTAATTTTTTACTATATAGTGTAAATCCTTATAATAAATCTTCCAAAAAATAAGAGAATATTTTAAGTTTTTCATATGCCTAAGTTTTCTTTGCAATCATCTTCTTACCTATGTATGCTCCTGCGACTGTGTATACTATGGATAAGATGAATGCAAATCCCATTCCTGCTTCTGTCTTCATTTCGGTCCCCATTAAGCCAGCAAGTCCTCCTATTACGGATGCAAACATAGCTCCTGCTACACCTAAAATCATTAAAATACCTGCTACTATAGTCATTGTAATAGGTTTAAATTTGACTGTAAGAACAATTAAACCAAGCACTATTCCAATCACGTAGGTAATGGAAAATGGAACTGTAAAGTTCCAACCTACAAACGATTTTCCATTAACGCTAACCCAAGGCATTGAATAAGCAATAACAGTCAGCAACCAAAGAACTGCATAAATAATGCGATACTTCATCATATTCTCCCTCATCCATGTATTGCTATACTATAGTTATAGTGAAAGGTTTAAAATATTGTGTAAAGAAAATATTCTAAAACGCTTGAAAATATAAAAACTGAAGGTTACGCTTGGAAGATTCGATTCAAGAAAATTATTAAAGCTTCGGTTAAGAAAGCATAGATACTAAGGTTCTTCGGACAAATTCTGGGGGAAATAGGGGGAGTTTAAGTTGCTATATTTTTCATGTTTACCCCTTGTATTTGAAGATGTTTGTTTTGATTTCTGTTGAGACTGTTAGTGGGTGTTCTTTGAATAGTTCCAATTCCTTTCCAGCTATCTTTACCTTTAGCCATATTTCTATGTTTACAATTGTTTTCTCCATGTTTCTTATGTGTTCTACCCATAGTTTTGGTATTTTTGTGTTGTCTATTGTTACGCTAAATACTATTGTGTCTATTTCGCTTGGTGCGATGATTTTTGGAGTTTCCTGTTCGCCAAAACCTAAGGTGTTTCCACCGCCAGTCTTAATGCTGAATACTACACCACTCATGTGTAATGGTAAAGCTTTAAGGTCATTCTCAATAGTTATTAAGGCTTTGAGTTTAGTTTCATACGGAGTTACATTAACTAATTCGATTACAGCTTTTCTAACTACAACTTTTCCTAGAATGGCCACGTCGTATTCCCTGTTAAGTTCTTGAACTATGGGGAAAATCTTCGTTTCAATAATGTTTGAGAATCTTACTGGCAATTCCAGACTACCTATAGGTGTGCCAACCCTTATACTACCCTCTATGAACATATTTGACTTCTCCCCCTGACTTAGATGTCGATACCAAAAGTCGTCAAGCAAAGTATTATCTAGAATAGCATTTACAATCAGTGTTGTGCGTCCCTGCTTGACCTCTTGAGCTGGAATACTGACATCGGCAAGTCTAAGACCACTAAGTATCACCGCCAAACTACCACCCTCAACTCTAACACTCACAGGAAAGCTGTTTTCAACATTAATGCAAACTTCTATTGGCGTCTGAGCCTCCGAAACGTCACCAGACCTAATATAAAGCTCCACACCAGTAACACTAACAACACCACCAAACCTCCCCCTGAAAAAGAAATAGTACGCTACAACACCAGCAATGATAACAATAATTATAACTACCAACAACACCTTTCTATGTTTACTCATACCTTATATCACCGTAACAAAAAGCATAGCTACAAATAATGATTTTTAAGTATTCAATTTAATATTTTTGATATACCTTAAAATTGCATGTGGCTAACAGTAGTACAAAAACTATAATGCTCTTACAATAGTCCTCGAACATGTTTAAATTAATTAAGCACAGGTTTGAATGATTCTTTAACATGGAATTGTTGTGTTGAATTTGTTACTCAATTTAGAGTAGTTACTCTAAAATTTAAATATTGGTTGTTATGTTTCAGCTTCTGGGTGGAAGGTTGAGTGGTGGTGTGAGGAGGAGTGTTTTGATTGCGTATACTGCTACTTTTGCAGCTTTGGCGATACTTTTAACTTTTGGTCACGTCGAAGTTCCATTCCCAATACTGCCATATTTGAAGTTTGATTTCGCTGAGATACCAGTGATGCTAGCGCTATTCCTAGGTGGACTTGGCGTCGGCCTCTCCACTTCAATTATACATTGGATTGCCCTAACAATTGCGAGAGGCTGGTTCCTTGGGCCATTAATGAAGTTCTTGGCTGTGGCACCTATGGTTATTGGTTCTTGGATTGGGATAAGGATGGTTAAGGGTAGATCTCTATGGAAAACTTTAGCTATGGCTCTACTACTTGGAATAATCTTCAGGGTTGTTGTATGCTCCATAACTAATGTTGTTGTATTGCTTTGGGTGGCTCCAGACT
>Ga0080004_1213371_pt1 | contig 11824 bp, 16 predicted proteins | sample WasSprMetagenome_FD_69207 | JGI IMG/M metagenome (GOLD analysis project Ga0080004, IMG submission 69207) | Sulfidic aquatic microbial communities from Washburn Spring, Yellowstone National Park, USA - WS (SPADES assembly) (version 2) | ecosystem: Environmental > Aquatic > Thermal springs > Hot... | reverse complement strand
TTGCCGCCTGCATCGATCCTTGTATTTGCTGCAATGACCGCTTCTATATTGTTGAGGGGAGCCGCGAGAAAATTGTGGCCAAAGAGGAGCTTTTGCGCCTTTCTTGGGAGAAAACACGAAAAATTTCCGCCCATCATCGTGGGGATCACGGAGGCACAGGATGAGCGGGTTAGGGATTTTTGGGCAGGCGGTGTTGGTAATTTTGGGAAGCGGCTTGGTTGGCCTTGTCTACCGCGGTTTGGATCGGAAAATTGCCGCGCACATGCAGGCCCGCATCGGCCCGCCGATCCGCCAGCCCTTCCTCGATTTGGGGAAGCTTCTGGTGAAGGAGACGGTGATCCCCAAAACCGCGGTATCCTGGCTTTTTTCCGCGGCTCCGTTTTTAGCGGTGCTCGCATCTTTCACCGCGCTCCTTTATCTTCCCCTTGGGCCATTTGGTCCGGTTCTGGATGGGCATGGCGATGCTATTCTGGTCCTTTATCTTTTGGCCGTTCCGGCCCTGGCCATGGCCCTAGGGGGCTTTGCTTCCGGCTCGCCTTTGGGCGTGGTGGGCGCGCAGAGGGAACTCGTCATGCTCATGTCCTACGAGTTCCCCTTGGCTGTGGTTCTTATGGCTGTGGCCTGGCGCCTTTCGGAGCTCGGCGTTTCCCCGGCTTTCTCCCTGGGAAAAATTGCCAGCCATCCCCTTTGGGTAGCGGTTGGGCCGCTTGGGGTGATCGGCCTGGCCGTGCTTCTCCTTGTGCTTTTGGTCGTGACCCCTGCGGAGCTTGCCAAAATCCCGTTCGATATTCCTGAGGCGGAGACGGAGATCGCCGGTGGCCTCATGGTGGAGTACTCGGGGACGTATCTTGCCCTCTTTTATTTGGCGGATGTGGTGCGCACGGTGGTCATGGCCGCGCTTGTGGTGGCCATTTTTATCCCCTACGGTATCGCCGGCCCTTTGGGCCTTTCCGGCGCAGCCGGAGCCGCTTTGGACTTCTTCTTTTGGCTTTTTAAGCTCTTCTTCGTCTTGGTTGTAGCGGTGACCGTAGTGCGGGTGGCCATGGCCCGCCTGAAGGTGGACCAGATTGCTCGGGGCTTTTGGCTTTGGGGCACGGCTGTGGCCCTGGGCGGACTCCTCCTCCTCGTTTTGGACAAGGTGGTGATGGGATGATCTTTAAAACCCTTTTCTCCCAGCTCCTTTCTCGGCCGGCAACCAACAAATTCCCGGCAAAATACATGCCCAAATCGGTCACGAAGTTCCTCAGCCGGGTTGAGACCGGGAAAAAACGAATTCACCCGCCTATCCCCGTTCCTCCTAAGTTTCGGGGAAAGATCGCCTACGATAGGGAAAAGTGCATTGGGTGCCAGCTTTGTATCCGCGTTTGTCCGGCAAAAGTGATCGAGTTTAAACCCGAGGAAAAGAAAATCAGGATGCATGTAGCGCGTTGTACTTTTTGTGCGCAATGTGTGGATGCTTGTCCCGTTGGGGCCCTTTCGTTGAGCCCCGATTTTCTCCTAGCGGACACGGACCGACATTCTCCAAACCTTATTGTGGAGTGAAAAAGAAAAGGGCGGGGATCCCCGCCCTTTTCGTGCTAAAGCCGGAAAGGATTGTCTACTTCTCGAGGGCCTCGATTTTCGCAGCCAAAGCGTCCCGGAGATCCGGAAGGAACCGAACGAGGGTTAGTCCGCGCCCAAGATCCAGACGCAAGTTAGTAGCCCTTGGAGCCCCACGCCAGCCGAAGCGCGGTTGCGGCGCGGCCTTCCCCTCAGAAAGGATACCCCGGGTGAGCCTCTCCCATTGCTCCACAGTGAGGATCTTCTTTAATCCGGCGGTGAACTTGTCCTCGAGGTTCTGGAGCTTTTCCCGGAGATCCTTTTGGTAGTTGCTAAGAAGCTCCCGCAGTTCCTGGGGTTTCCCGGTGAATTTGACGAGGTCCTCGTGGAGTTTGTCTGGCATGGCCACGATTTCGTTCCTAAGGGGCATGAGCTCATCCACAAGCTTCAAAAGCTCCTTCATTTGCGCGGGGGTAAGCTCGAGGGTGTTGATCAAAACCAAAGCCACGTTCTCCCGGCCAAGAAGGCTATCCACTCGGCCGCCCAAAACTTGCCCAAATGCGCCAAAGGTCAAAAGCGCCGCAACTCCCAAACCTAAGGTGAGTTTCCTCATAGGCTTCCCATCACCTCCAATTCCAATTTTCCCCCGCCCCGATGGAAGGAGGATGCAAGAGTTGTGGAGAAACGGTGGAGATGGGCTAAGGGTATACTTTGCCGGGCATGGTCACGCTTCGGCGCCGCGAAAAGATCTTCAGTGTGCCGGAAGGGAAGAACCTCGAGAGGATCCTGCGGGATTTGGGGATCCTCCCGGACACCGTGATCGTCGTCCAAAACGGGAAAATTATCCCCCTGGACTACTGGCCCAAGGATGGCGAGGAGTTCGAGCTCATCGATGTTATCTCCGGAGGTTAATATGCGTTGCACTTTCTGCGAAAAGGAAGCGGTCTTGCGTCTTCGGCACGCGAATTTGCGCCTCTGCCCCGAGCACCTTGTGGCCCGGGTGGAAAAGGAGGCGGAGAAAGCCATCCGCGAGTTCCGCATGTTCACGCCCGAAGAGAAGATCCTTGTGGCCGTCTCCGGCGGGAAGGATTCCCTAGGGCTTTGGCAGATCCTCACCAAGCTCGGGTACCACGCCGATGGTCTCTATATCGACCTTGGGATCGCTGGATATTCCGAGCGTTCTCAGGGGTTCTGTGAGGCTTTTGCGCGTGAGCGGGGGTTGACCCTGCACGTCCTTCGGCTTAAGGAGGAGCTTGGGGCGGGTTTGGATGAGATCGCCCAGGTAATGCATGGGGAGCCCTGTTCGCACTGCGGCACGATCAAACGCTATCTTATGAATCGGGCAGCCGTTGATGGCGGTTACGCTGCGCTTGCCACCGGCCATAACCTCGACGACGAGGCCGCTACCCTTTTAGGGAACGTTCTCCAGTGGAATTTGGAATATTTGGCCCGCCAGTACCCCGTTCTTCCCGAGGGCCGAAAACTCGCGCGAAAAGTGAAACCCCTCATCTACGTTTCGGAGCGGGAGATGGTGGCCTACTGCCTCATCTCCGGGATCCGCTACATCTACGAGGAATGCCCGCATAGCGTGGGCGCCCGCTCCCTTTTTCTGAAACGGATCCTCAACGAACTCGAAGATGAAGCCCCTTCCACAAAAATTTCCTTCGTTAAAGGTTTTTTGCGGGCGCATCACATCTTTCCTAAAGCTGAGGAGACGGAGCTTAGGGATTGCCCTGTTTGTGGTATGCCCACCACCTCTTCCGGTCCTTGCCGCTTCTGTCGCATCCGGGAAAGGATGAAACATTATGCGCCCGCTTGAATATGGCGAGCCAGTAATCCTTTGGGAAACCGGTCGGGGTCGAACCTTTCTCCTTGTCCTTTCCCCAGGCGGGGTTTTTCATTCCCACCGCGGGATCATCCGCCACGACGATGTGGCAGGAAAGCCCGAGGGAAGCGAAGTTCTCTCCTCCACCGGCCATCCCTTCGTGGCGTTTCGGCCCAGGGTTGCTGACCGGATGATGAAGGTTCACCGGCAGACCCAGATCGTTTACCCCAAGGATGCGGGATGGCTCGTGCTCGCCCTGGATCTTTTTCCCGGCGCGCGGGTGGTGGAAATGGGCACAGGCTCAGGCGCTTTCACCATCCTTTTGGCGCAACTCGTGGGCCCTACAGGTAAAGTTTATACCTTCGATCGCCGGCCGGATTTCCTTTATAACGCGTTGCAGAACCTGAAAAAGCTCGGATATGCCGAGCGGGTGGAAGCCCAAATCCTCGAGGCCGGCCAGCCCTTCCCTGTGTCCGACGTGGACGCGGTGTTTTTGGACCTTCCCACCCCTTGGGAGGCCATTCCGCCGGCCCGGGAGGCCCTTGCTCCCGGGCGTCCCTTAGCCCTCATCGTTCCCACTGCGGAGCAGCTCAAACAGGCCGTGAAAACCCTCGCGGAAAACGGCTTCGTATGGATTGAGGCCGTGGAGATTTTGGAACGGAAAATGCTGGTGCGGGAGCGGGAAGGGGTGAGGCCCCTTGAGCGCATGGTTGGTTTCACCGGTTACCTTGTATCCGCCCGCAAAGCTTCCCTTTCCCGGGCTGAGGAAGCCGCTGCTCCTCCTGAGGGGGGAGAGCCGGAAGCTTTAAAGGACTAGCGCTGCGGGATCCCTCCGAAAGAAGCGGGAAAGAAGGGCGTATAGCTCGGGATGGTAGGCCCGCAGGCTCCAGGGGTCAGCGAAGAAGAGCTCCACAGTCATGGCAAAAAATTCCGCGGGGTTTTCCCGACCCAAGGAAAGAGGCGTGGATGAAGGAAAGGAGGAAATCTTTTCGTATTCCCCAAAGAAAATCTTCGGCCATAGGTCGAGAAGATCCGGGGGCAAGACCGGGACGCCCTGCATGGCCCCGTCTTCCAAATCCAGTTGGTGAGCGAATTCGTGGATCACTACGTTCCGGCTGCCCGGCCCAAAGCCCGCGCTCTCCACGGCATCCCAGGCCAAAACCACTGTTCCCAGGGGCCAGGATTCGCCGGCCCGCACCTCCATCCCTTCCTCCACCACCCCCGCTGGGCCAGGCCGGGTGTAGCGGGCCACGTATAAAGTGGGATAAACCACAACCGTACGCATAAGCGGGAAATAATCTGTCTCCTTGTGCAGAAGGAGAAGGCAGGCATTTCCGGCCACGATTACCCTGACCCGATCATCTACGGAGAATCCCGCGGCGCCTTCAAACCGCTTTTCGGTGAGGAAGATTTGGATATGCCCTTTGAGCTCGCGCTTTTCTTCCGCGGAAAGCCATGGGTAAAGGGGGACTCCGGAGAGGAAAGGTTCCCAGGCCGAAGGGAAAGGCCGGCGGGCTAGCCGCGCCCGCCGTTGCCTCCTAAAAAGAGTCACTTTTCCGGTCCAAATATCAGGGTAAGTCCTAGAGAAAAGTTTCCGAGCCTTAGGGTGAAGGCAGTGAATCCGCCGGACCAAGCAAGTTCTTTAGTGAGAAAGAAGGAAAAGTTCGCCCCGGGAACGGGCTTAAAGTTCATGCCCACCGTGAAGTCCAGGTTTTCCAAAGTTCCGTATACAGTGAAAACCTGATCTACGAATTCCGAGCCGCGGAAGTTCGAAGTGGACCAAATCTCCCATTGACCAAACGAAACCCTGAGGGAAAGGGTATTGCTTGCGGTGAATTCGTTGCCTAGGGAGAAGGAGGTATTCCATGCGCCGCTTAGGTTCGTGGCCAAAGCGGAAAATGAGACCAAAAGCAGAAGAACCAAAGGTATCCCCCGCATACGCACCCCCAACGCTATGATATCCCAACCATGCTTTTTGGAAAATCCCTGAGCTTCAATACCGGTATAGATGGTGATACAAGCGCTTAAAACCTTTATGCAATTGGAGGTTTTGTACGCGTGGTTAGGAGTCTAGCTACATCGCTGTTGAGCTGTGGCCTGCAGTTCCTCGATGAGCAGGTGATACCAGTAACGTTCCGCTCAAGTTTTTGTGGCAATGAACGTAAAGCGACTGCATTGTGCACGAACGTAGAATACCTAATTTGTGTGTGCCTTACCTCAGTTATCTAGCCATGCATTGAGAATGTCTTGATCAGCTGTACGGAAAAGATACTCATCCATTGGATTTGGCTAGCGTGGTAGCTCTCCCCCATTACTTTGGGAAAGTTTTTAGCTTTTACCTCTAGCCGCTCGGAAGCCTCCACCGCCTTCGTCCAGGCCTCTCCTTTCTTGACTAACTCCAGGTGATTTGCGGCATAAAAATGCTTTTTAATGGTCTCAGAAGGCTTCCTAAAAAACACGTTACGCCTCAGCTTCAATCGCTGCGACTATTGCATCAGCGACTGCCTGAACCTGCTCGGGCGTGAACTCCAGGCTTGTGAAGGGGCCGTTCTTGGCGATCCCCAGGTCCTCCTCCAGGTTCAGGTAGACATTCGGTTCAATCCCGAAACCCGCCAGTAACTTCCTAGCGCATTGGTTGTGGCAGCCGTCTATCACGACGATCTTGCCGATTTTCTTCACCAGTGCGGACTGCCGGGGCACCTGGTTCAGGAGGGCCGGCAATGAGCAAATCCCCACTTTCTCGCTACCCAGCCGTTTTACTACCTCTAGAGCGGCCAGGCCGCTGAGCGAGCCAGTGTTAGAACCGCCACTAAAGTAAGCAAATAAACCTACGCTTGGTAACCCCGTCTTTTTGTCCATATGCATCTTCGTCATGATAATGATTGGCGTACTTCTTTCCAAACTGTCAAAAGGTTTTCTACCCTGTGCGCTTCAACGTCCTTTGCTGATCTACGACAGGCTGGCGGATGAGATAGCGGTAAAAGATGCTGGCGGTAAGCATTTGCAGTATGAACGCTAGGGCCACTGGCAGGCCGACGAGCGGCTGCCCCTTGAAACTGGTCATTGCTAACCCCACAGCGATGGGCAGGTTTTTCATGCCTGAGGAATAGGTTACAGCGACCCGCTGCGGCCAGCTAAAGACAAACCGACCCAGCCAGTGCGGCACCAGAAAGCCCAACGGAAAGATGAGCACCACCGCCCCGAGCAACGTCGGCACCAGCGACCAACGCTCCCGAATCAACGGCACGTTAACGTTGCAGACCGCGAACATCAGCAACACCGCCGTTAACGCCGAAAGTGCTGGCAAAAGCGGCAGATAGGGCTGAGGATCCCAGAAGCGGTCGGCCAGCCAGCGCCCGCCAATGCCCAGTGTTAGAGGAATGAGCAAGATGATGGCCAACTGCTGGAACATAGTCCAGGGGTTGATCTGCACGCTCGATCCGGCCAATAGCACCATCAATGGCGGGATGAGGAAGGGAGCCAATACCATCGTCAACCCGTTAATCGCCATCCCCAGCGCTACGTCTCCCTTAAGGAGCGCTGTCCACACCGCGGCCATCCCGGCGCAAGGTACTACCCCTACCAGGATAATGCCCGTCGCTAGCTGGGGATCGCTCACCAGCAGCCTGGCCAGTGCCCAGCATAGCAACGGCATGTAGGCAAAGTTCAGGACCAGGCCAGCCACCACCGCAATGGGCTGGCGAACAACCAGCACGAATTGCCGCGGGGTGATGGTTAGGCTGATGAACAGGATCATCAGAAACGTTAGCACTTGCGAATAGCGCTGCACCGCCTTGCCTGGTGCTGTCGTCCACAGCCCTAGTAGCAGGCCAATGATCGCCGTGACGATAATGATCGTCTGATAGTTTTTACGAATGAACTCCGCGAATCGGACCATATTTCTCCCTCTTAAAAGCGTTTTTGCCCAACGCTCCACCCATTTCAGCTAGGGCTAGCATTCCGTGAGCGCTTGCTTTTTAGCTCGATTAAGGCATTCCCTTCCGCCTCCGTAATTTACCAGATGCGAACCCCACAGTAGCTCATGATGAACTTGAGGGCGACGTACAGGAAGTAGATGCCGAAGATGAATTTGAGGGTATGGGGCTTGAAGCGCTTGATGATGGACGCACCGACCTGGGCGCCGATAATCGTCCCGCCGCCCAGAATGCCGCCCGCCACCAGTGCCACAAAGCCCTGGGCCACTTTAATGAGCCCGCCCACCAGCGCCAGCGGGACCATCACCGCCAGCGAGGTGCCCATCGTGATGTAGACGGGGGCGGAGAAGAGGTAGATGAGGCCGGGCACCAGCGCGTAGCCGCCGCCCAGCCCGGCGATGCCGGTGGCGATGCCCACGATGAAGCCGAAGAGGGCCATCCACCAGCCGTTGCCGGGGATTTCATTTCCCTCCGTCTTCCCAGGCCCCTTGCCGGTGAAGCCCTCAACCCCCTCCCAAATCATGCGGATGGCTGGCCAGAGGAAGAGCAGGCCCAGGACCAGCCCCAGCAGTGCCTGATGTTGGGCCAGGAAGGTGAAGAGCCAGGAGCCCAAGAGCACGCCCAGGATGCCTCCACCACCCAGCCAGAGGGTCGCCCGCCGGTCCAGGTTGCGCCGCACCAGATGCCCCCACGCGCCCGAGGTGGCGGTGAAGATGACGGCGAAGAGGGTGGTGCCCACCGCCAGCGAGGCCGGGAAGCCCATCCAAAAGTGGATGATGGGGAGCATCACGCTGCAGCCGCCGGTGCCGATGAGGCCGCCCAGGAGACCGGCGAAGAAGCCCACCACCAGCAGGATGATTCCCCGTCCGACGCCGATGGCCGGCTCGCCTTTCGCGTGATACCCGGCCAGCGCGGCCCAGATGACGACGATGGCCACGATGGCCAGCAACACCAGAGTAAAAATTTGCGTCCGATACCGTGGAACCTTTGGGGTGGTCATGTTTGTCCTCCATAGATTTCTTGGATGCGTAGTTTACTGTCGCGCTTGTTTCCAGGCGGCCAAAAAGATAGAAAAGGCCGGCATCCCAGCCACCGGAATGATAGTAAACGCCGTCTCCAGCAGTTCTTGGTCGCTAGCGCCGGCGCGTAGCGCGCCGGTGATGTGCATAGTCGTCGCCTCGCGGTCGTGCAGCGCGGCGGTGATCGCCGCGTGGATCAGGAACTTATGTTTCCTGGACACCGCGCCGTCGTTCAGCGTCAGTTCGTGCAGCCGAAGGAAGGCGGCGCACAACTCGGGGTTCTTCTCGTTCAAGAAGGCCACCGGGTCCAGCACCTTGCCGAATTCTTCTCCGAAGGCGGCCAGACTTTCACCGATTTCGTCTGGACGTTCAGCTTTCATCTTGCCCTCCTTTTAATAACAAGACCGGGCTCAGCGGTTGGCCGGAGGCGTCGTGTGACCGGTCAGCGCCTGCGTCGGCGGCAACATCAACATCCCTGCCAAGACCAAAGCCGCGGCAACCCACAACGCAAGCGCTGGACTCCGTATGGAAATCAACAGTGCACCAAAAGCAGGAGCATATAACCCGCGAATGCCGCAAGTTAACAAATGTAGACCGGCTAGGTCATCCGTTCCATAAACAGGCTGATTGATGGCGAACAGCCGCCAGCCGAGGGAAATGGCCGAGCCGCCGATTCCACAAAGGATATTGGCGAAGAGTAATTCCCAGAAAGAGCCACCGAGGGCATACAGAATTGCCATGCCGGTGATAGCCAACATTCCCAGCCGAAAGGTGTTTAGGATATGCGTGGGAGTATCACTCAACCGTCGCCCCCAAAACCACGAAGCCGCCACTAATGCCAGGCTATTGGCCGCTAGCAAGATGCCGATTTGGGTGTTGTCCAATCCCAATTTCTTTACTTCGATCAACGGGAGGGCGGGCAGCGTCATTAACATACCCGTCCCCGCCACCATTAGGCTCAGGACCATACGGCGGATAAGGCTATCTTCGCGCAGAATTTTCCAGGGCGAAGCCGCGCCAGTTGCTTGCGGGCTGGATAGATTGGGGAAGGATAGGTACGAAACGGCGGCGATCCCCGTGCTTGCGGCGGCCACCGCCAGCGTGATGAAGACGCCAAACGTATCCATCAACCAGCCTGCCAGCGCGTTGGCAAGGCCATGCACGCCATTGGAGATTGCCTGCAGTCGCCCAAGGCTCGCTCCCGTCCGCTCGGGATAGACTATTTCGGCGAGGGCCACGTAGAGCGGATCGCCGATGCCGTAGAAGAGATAGTAAACCAACACCAGCAAGGCAAAGACCAGCGGCGAGCGCGTCCAGCCCAAAACGAACAGGACAACCGACGCTGCGGCCAACGACCCGACCATCAAGCCGCGTGTGCCCCAGCGCCGCGCCTGCGTCACCCAGAACGGGGCCAATAGGTTGGCAAGATACGGCGCACTGGTAATCAACGCCAGGAGCCACGCCGAAGCGCCCAAACGTGTGGCCAGCACGGCGAAAAAAGCCGCGCTTAATCCAGCCGCCAATCCCAGGCTGATGTGGATGATCGTGTCGCAGACGGCAGTGTGGCCGCTCATTTTGCTCCTCGGGATTCAGGGGCGTCCCTGTTCGGCAGGGAACGCCCCTGAAAACACCGTGTCCCGTTATTCAGACCTCGAGCTGCGGCACCATACAGCAGATTCCTTCAATGACTTCTGAGACGCGGGATAGCACCTCCAGCCCACCGCCCTGGAGAGCATTTTGTCGATTTCCGCGTATTCCATGCTCATCTTCCGTCATTTGAAACGCCCTGGGGCCGTTATTTAGCGGCGAGAGGGGCGGTTTCGGGGTTTATTTGTTCAGTACTTCCTCAGCGATCTTCTTGGCAATGCGCTGGACATCCTTTTCATCGAAATCAAGGGTGGGCAATTTCTTTACGCCCTCGTTGGCGATTACTGTCTCGTAATCGTAAGGAATCCCTAGCCTCTCCAGCACCTTGCTAGCGCAGCGATTGGCGCAGCCGTTGATGACGATGAGCTTCCTGGCCCGCCGAGCGATGTCCACGTGCACCTTAGACTCAGCAGCTACGGCGGTGATACAGCACATGCGGGCTGATTGATGGGGGTTGGTCAATTCCACGGCTACCGCATGTCCCACTTGGCCAACACTGGCTGCCCCGTCACAGGCAAAAATGATGTCTAGCCTCTCGGCTTCTTTGGCACACTCAGGTAGCAACCTGATAGGTGCCTCTCGATTCGCTTCAGCCATTTCCATCCCCTTTTGAGACACGAACGCGGTCAACCGCCTCACCCGTTCGTTCTTTATCCTGATGGTATCGAAAAAGCTCGGGGTGCTCTAGCTCGAAAAAGGCCGTGACGCAATAAAAGGGGGATAGCAAACCCATCAACCCTCTGCATAGGTCGAGTTGACCAATTGAAGGTTTGGCTACCGAACGGGAAACCAGGATCAAAGCCAGTGTAGCAGGGTTAATTGGGACCTTTTCTCCGCTGCTACGGAGAAACTCACCTTCACCCTTTGGTGATGGCGAACTCGTGGAGCTTCGACTCCACATCGGGAAAATTTGAAACGATCAGGGAGGCGTCATGGAAGACAAATACTGTGCAATGAAGTCAGGTGTTTCAGCAAGAACTGATTTTAAGCTACTGCGAACGGGGTTAAGGAAAGCGGGGAAAAGGTTTAGGGCTATGGTGTTTTTTGGCTTCGTTCTGTTTTCGGTTTTGGGGTTTGCTGAGCTTCCGAACGAGTTTTTCGCGTACATTGCGGCTACAGAGGGCCAAAGCCAATGGGAGCTTGTGCGTAGCCAGCCGGGGAGTTCGGGGAACTTTTTTGAGCTCCGGCTGCGTTCCCAAACCTGGCGGGGAATTCCCTGGGAACACAAGCTAACTCTGATCGAACCGAATAACCTCGCCGTAGATGACGTCGTTCTCCTCTACATCACGGGCGATCCCAACCCCAGCGATGCGCTTCTGGGCCTAAGCGTAGCCAATGCCTCGGGGCTTCGGGTCGCGATCCTAAATTCCGTTCCCAATCAGCCCTTATTCGGCCTCCGGGAGGATGCCCTCATTGCCTACACCTTCGAGCAGTACTTAAAGACCGGTGAGCCGGATTGGCCCCTTCTTTTTCCCATGGTACGCAGCGCCCTTTCCGCGATGGAAGCCGTGTCCGCTTTCCTTTTGGAAAGAGGGGTGAAGGTGCGGGGATTCGTGGTGGCCGGGGCTTCTAAGCGGGGCTGGACCACCTATCTTACGGCCGTAGCCGCGCCCACCCGCGTTTTGGGGATTATCCCCATCGTCTTCGATTTCCTGAATTTTCCCGTTCAGCTTTTGCGGCAGCGGGAGCTTTTTGGAGAGCCTTCGGCGATGCTCCAGGATTACACGGCCCGCGGCCTCACCGAGCTCTTCGCCGCCGGCGCCAAAGAAGCGAAGCTCGCGTGGCTTGTGGATCCCTATTCCTACCGCTATGCCTACACTATGCCCAAGCTGATCGTGGGGGGATCCAATGACCCCTAC
>Ga0080004_1098990_pt1 | contig 11831 bp, 9 predicted proteins | sample WasSprMetagenome_FD_69207 | JGI IMG/M metagenome (GOLD analysis project Ga0080004, IMG submission 69207) | Sulfidic aquatic microbial communities from Washburn Spring, Yellowstone National Park, USA - WS (SPADES assembly) (version 2) | ecosystem: Environmental > Aquatic > Thermal springs > Hot... | reverse complement strand
TTAGGTTCCTCTCTTTTACAATGGGCTATAAAAAGAAGGGCATTACTTGGTGCCTGGACAATGATGAATATAGAGGTAATAGTTAAAAAAAGGGTAAGAAGAAATAACAAATTTGAAAATATTATTGATTATTTTGACCTTCCACAGGATATAACTAAAATTTTGCTTGATTATGAGATAGCATCTTTAATTGAAAGAATAAATGAAGAAAAAATATTTGATTTAATTTTATCTGGAAAGTTTTCAGAACTTGAAAAAGCAAATTATTTTGTTTTGAGAGCGATTTTAAAATTAAAAAATAAAGAAGAAATTTCTGAAAATGACCCGATTAAAAAATATTTTACAAATAATGAATTAAAGTATTTTCAAGAAGTTTCAAGAATCTTACCAGAACTTTACGCAAAAATTTTTAAAAAACTGGAGGTGAATATGGAAGAAAAAGAAAAAGAAAAAGAAAAAGAAAAAGAAAAAATTAATGAGTTAATAAAGAAATTAAAAAAAGAAGGAGAAAATGTAAATGGGAAGGAAGTTCTTGCCCAATCAATAAATAAAAGTGGTTTTCGGCTTCTTGAACAGGTTCGGCTTGGAAATAAGGATAATGTCTTTTATATACTTTTAAGATGTTTTGCCGCAAATGAAGAAAAATTTCCGGATGAACTTGTTGAGGCATTTAAACCGGAAAATGAGAAATATTTTAAAACATTAATTTTCTCTTTTCTTGCCCCAATTTTGGGCAAGGAAGAAAACAAAAGGAGGTGAGGTATGAAAAACATAACATTAACAGTCATTTTTGAAGGCTCAGCATTAAATAGGGATGAAAAAGTTGGTGGAAACATTCTTTCTATTAAAAAACTACAAAAAGGCGAGAAAACAGTAAGTTTTATCGGCAAAACTGCAATAAGACATTATCTCTTTTCAACCTTAAACAAAGCTTTTGGCTGGAAGGAAGCAAAAGTTACACCACAAGGAGAAGTTGTTCAATTTGATATTACAAAAGATGATATTTTAACCTCTGAAGAACTTGATGCTTTTGGATATATGTATACAATTGGAGAGCAGATGTCAATTACAAGAAAAGCACCTGTTGGAATAACAAAAGCAGTTGCATTAACTGAATGGAATGGAGATATGGCTTTTTATTGCAACCATGATTTAGTAAATAGGGCTATAAAACAGGGAGAAGATACCACTCCTAACCCATTTAGTAAAGAAGAACACCTATCTCTTTATAAATTAAGTTTTACGATTGATGTTGAAAGATTTGGAAGGGATGAATGGATAATTGATAAAAAGCCTGAATATGATATTAATGGAAGAACACTAAAAATAAAAGTGGGAGATAATGAAAAGACAATTGAAAATGTTGAGGAAAAGGAGAAAGATAAAAAATATGAGGTAAATGGTTCGTCAATTAAGATTGAAGAAGCAGGCAATAAATTTAAAGTTATCTTTGAAATTTCCGAAGACGAAAAGAAAAAAAGGATAGAAGAACTTTTAACCGTTATAAAGAATGGCTTTTATGCTCAATCCTCTGGTGAAACAAATACAATAATTCCTTTATTCATAATCGGGGCTCCTGTTAAAATTCCATCTCCTATTTTTCATCCTTATATTGAGATAGAAGAAATTGAAAAAGGTAAATCTTATAAAGTTAAAGGTATTTCAAATGGTTTCAAAAATAGTTGGCTTGAGGAAAATGGAAAAGTTTATATCTGGGCAGATGGAATAAAGATAAATTATGAAGAAGGAGAAATTGATAAGGATAAAATAGAAAAAAACTGGGATAAATTTCTTGAAGAATGTGGGATAAAAGATGAAGAACAAAAATCCTGAAATTCTTAAGGAATTATTCTGGGATTATAAATGGGATTCTGTATTAAAAAAAACTGATTCTCCTTTTGTTATTGCGAGGGTTCTTGAAATTGGAAATAAAATACAGGTTAAAGAACTTGAAAAGGAAATAGGGAAAGAAAAAATTAAAGATTTCCTTAAAAAATATGAAAATCTTTTGTCAAAACAATCTTTAAATTTCTGGAGATTATGTTATGGAATTAAGAGTAAAAGGACTTTTAAAAGAACACAAAGAAGTGGTTGATATTCTCTTTCCAGTTATAGAGAAAGGTAATTTTTATCTTGCTGGTGGAACTGCTTTGTATTATTATTTTAAACATAGATATTCTATTGACCTTGATTTTTTTACTCAGGAGAAAATTGACTTAAGAGATTTTATCCAGTATTTTTCACCGGAAGCAACAAAAGCAATTTCAAAAGATACAATTCATGCAAAAATAAAAGAGGTAAATGTTTCTTTTTTCTCCTATCCCTATCCTTTACTAAAACCATTCACATATCTAAATTCATTAAGATTGGCAAGTTTAGAAGATATACTCTGCATGAAAATGAATGCTATTATTTTGCGGGGAAGTAGAAAAGATTTTGTAGATGTTTATTTTATTATGAAAAAATTAAAAATTAAAAGTGATGAAGCAATAAAACTTTTTGTAAAAAAATTTGGAAAATATGAGGAAATTATAATAAAAAAGGCACTTACATATTTTGAAGATGCAGAAAATGAACCTGAAATACCACTCTTAAAAAAAATTAGTTGGAATTCCATAAAAAATTTTTTTATAAAAGAATTTGCTAAAATATGAGGGAAAAATGAAAGTTCTTAAATTAAAAATTTTTCAGCCAACTGCACATTATAGAATTCCTTTTACATTTGCAAGAAAACACACCTATCCTATTCCACCTTATTCCACAGTCATTGGTTTAATCTGTAATGTTCTGGGAATAGAAAGACAGGATGGAGATTTTGAAAAACTTAAAAATGGACTTTCTATTGCGATTTACGGGAAATATAAGTTTTTAAACAGGGAATATATATGGCTTAGGACATTAAGTAAAGAGGAACATAATAGAAGGTTTGGTTATCCTGAAAATAGAATTATTGACCAGATGCCAGAACACCCGGGAGGCCAAATTCCAGCAAGGATTGATGTTTTGGAAAATGTAAATTTATTAATTTATATAAAGCATGAAGACGAAAAATTCCTTGAGAAGATGAAAAATGCCTTTGAGAATCCAGAACAAAGAATTTATCCTCTTCATCTTGGAAGGGCAGAAGATTTAGTTGTTTTTGAAGGAATAGATGATGAAATAAAAATTGAAAAAAAGTCACTTTATGGTAAATTAGAGAATTATGATTTTACATGGCTTGTTGACCCTGAAAGAGGAGAAAAATATCTGGATGAAAGTTTAAAATGCGAAAATTATAAGGAATTTTTTAAAAAAACACAGGGGAGTTATCACTTAATTACCTCTTTTTATAAAATTGTTGAAGAAATTAGGGTTTTTGAATATATTCCTGTTAAACTTTTTGAGGGTGGCTCTTTTCCACTATATTTTGGGAAACCTTTTGAATTTATTTTTGATGAAAAAGAAAATATTCCTTTATTTTTTGCAAAAATGATTTATCCGGAGGGTTAAAATGACAATTTGGGCAAAAAAACAAAAAAATGGAAGAATAATAACTTTAAAACAGCATACAGAAGATTTGTTAAACAATCTGAATGAATTTCATAAGAAACTTCCAGAAAAAATAAACGGGCTAAACAAAGATGAGTTATTTAAATTACTTAAATATGGTGTGTTTTTTCATGACCTTGGCAAAGTTTATCCTGAATTTCAAAAAAATCTGGGAAATAAAGAATATTATAATGAATTAAAAGGACTTTTGAATAGAGACATAAGACACAATATTCTTTCATTATTTTTTATTAACAAAGATAAAGTAAAGGAAATATGCCACAATAAGGAATCCCTTTTTTCAACCTTTCTTTCTTCTATTGCTTTTCACCACTGGAAAAAGGATGAAAAGGAATATTTACTCCATTTAAATAAAGATTTGATTGAGACCTGTAATACTTTGCTTGAAAATAAAAATGGAGAAAGATTAGAAAAAATATTAAAGACACATTTTGAAGGTTTTCAGATAGATGGTACAAAAGCAGAAGATTTAATAATTTTTGATAAAAATCTGGCCCAACATATAAAAAGTGGTGGCAATTTAACAAGTGTGGGTATAATTCCTCCTTATACTCTTTATTTTCTTCCTGAAAGATTGAGAATGCAGATAAGTTTTAAAATAGATTTAAATTTGTGGATTTTTCTTTCTGGTTTTTTAATGCGAATTGACCATTTTTCATCTTTTTGTGAGGAAGAAAATGAAGATTTTGAAATAGAAAAAGAGTTCTTTGAAATTAATTTAAAACAAAAACTTGAAAAAAAATTCGGTGAAAAATTCTGGCAAAAAGAATTTTCTGATTTCAAAGACAAAAATATTATTTTGATTGCACCAACTGGTATTGGAAAAACAGAATTTGCTTTTTTGTGGGCAGAAAATGAAAAGTTTTTTTATACACTTCCTTTGAGAGTTGCTACAAATCAGATATTTGAAAGGGCTTGCAGTTATTTTAATGAGAATATAATTAATGAAGAAGACCCATTTATAAGTGGAAATGTAGGACTTTTGCATTCAGATGCTGATTTGTATATTGTTGATAAATGGGAAATTTCAAGGGATACAAACTGTGATGGAGAAATTTCAAAAATTATTGAAATTTCAAAACATTTTTCCTTACCAGTAAATATCTCAACAGGAGACCAGATTTTCCCTTCTGCTTTAAAATATCCTGGTTATGAAAAAATTTATGCAACTATTGGTTATTCAAAACTAATAATTGATGAGGTTCAGTCATACAATCCAGAAGCATGTGCAATTATTGTAAAAATGATAGAGGATATTGTTTCTCTTGGAGGGAAATTTTTGCTTATGACTGCCACATTACCAGAGTTTGTAAGGAAGGAATTAGAAAATAGAAATGTGAAAGTAGAATATACAATAGATTTATATGAAGGGAAAATAAATGGTGAAGTGGAGAAAGATACAGTGAAAATAAAAGATATAACAAGGCATAAGGTTGAATTAAGAGAAAAGGATATTGAAGACGAAGAAAATATAAAAGAAATTATTGAAAAAACAAATGAAGGCAAAAGAGTTCTTGTTGTTTTAAATACTGTTGAGAAGGCAGAAAAAATTTATGAAAAAATTAAAAACGAAAAGTTTAACGGGATTCTTATGAAACTACATTCAAAATTTACTTTAAATGAAAGAAAAAAGAGAGAATTAATTATTTGTGGTGGAATATACGAGGTGGAGGGAGAGAAAAAAGAAATAGAAATTTTTGGGCAAAAAATAAATCTTGATACTTCTTTCCAGAAAATAAAAATTGAAATATTAGACGATGAAAAAAAGAAAAAAGAAATTGAACTTGAGTGCGAAATTAAAAATAAAATAGAACAAAGGAAAAAAATTATAAAAATTAAAGGCCTTTTTCAAAATCCAAAAACAGGAGAAGAAAAATCCCCTAAAATTCTTGTTGCTACACAGGTTGTAGAGGCCTCACTTGATATAGATGCTGATTATCTTTTTACTGAAACTGCTCCGGTTGATTCTTTAATTCAGAGAATGGGAAGAGTAATGAGGAGAGTTGATTTGATGACAGGAAAAGTTAAAGGGACTGATAAGGAGTTTAAATATGAAGATTTTTATAAAGATAAAGAAGCAAATGTGTTGGTGTTTTTTAGACATAAAGAAGATAAGAGGGAATATTTTGAATCTGGTAAAGGGCATGTCTATGAAAAAGAGATTTTAATTTTAACGCTTGGGAAACTTTGCGGATTTAATGATTTACTGGAAGACATAAAAAAGATATCCGAAAAAAATTCAGAAGAAAAAAAGAAGAGAGACGAAAAGAAAGCATATGAAAAAATACTTAAAAAAATTTTGGATGGAGTTAAAAATTGTGACAAAAAATCTTTTGATTTTAAGGAGCCAGAAAAAAATAAATATGTTGAAGAAGTTTATAATCCACTGAATGCGAAATTTTCAGATTATTTACAGAAATTCTATAACACTTTGAGGATTCTTAATTCTGGCTATGTCTCTGAAAATATGGAAGAAGCACACGAATTATTCAGAAAAATTTATACAATACCTGTGATAAAGGAAGAAAAAATTGGCGAACTTGTGGAGAAAATTAACAAAGAAAAAAATATAAGTTGGCTCTGGTTTAAGAAAAATATAATTGCTGAATATGTGATAAATGAAAATATGTGGGAACATAAAGAATATGAACTTGAAAATTTATGGAGAAAAATAGAAAACCGAATTGAAAATGAAAAAATGAAAGGAAAACTTGAAAATTATTGTTCAGGAATTTATGTTTTACAAAAAGATTCTGAATTTCTGTGATTTAAAATGAGTAAAAATGGACGAGATTTATATAACAGGGACTGAAGTTGCATATTATATTGTCTGCAAAAGGAAATTATGGCTTTTTTCTCATGGAATTGAACTTGAAAGGTTTTCTGATTTTGTGGAAATTGGTAAAGTGATAAGTGAGACATATTTTAAAAGGGAAAAGTTTAAAGAAATAGAAATGCAAAGTTTTAAAATTGATTTTATTAAGATTGGAAGTGAAATCATTGTGAATGAAGTTAAAAAATCAAAAAAACTTGAAGAGGCACATATCTGGCAAACAAAATTTTATATCTATCAACTTAAAAAACTGGGTATTGAGTGTAAAAAAGGAATTATCCATTATCCAAAACTGTTAAAGAAAATTGATGTGGAACTTACAGAGAGTGATAAAATAAAAATAGAGGAAGCACTTGGGAAAATTGAAGAGATTGAAAAACTTGAGAAACCTCCAGATGTTATAAATAAACCTTACTGTAAAAATTGTGCTTATTACCAGTTTTGTTACATATGAAGACATACTATATATTTTCAAATGGTGTTTTGAAAAGAGAAGGCAATAGCATTTTGTTTGAAGTTTCAAATGGAGAGAAAAAATTTATTCCTGTTGAAAATATTGAGCAAATTTATGTTTTTGGCGAAGTCCATTTTAATAATAAATTTTTAAATTTCATTTCAAGATATGGAATTTGCCTTCATATTTTCAATTATTATGGATTTTATTCAGGGAGTTTTTATCCAAGAGAAACTTTAATTTCAGGTGATTTAACTGTAAAACAGGCAGAGGCATATTTAAATAATGAAAAACGACTTGAGATTGCTTCCTTAATTGTGGATGGAGCAATTCATAACATAAAGAGGAATATAGAAAAAAGAGAAATTTTCAAAAAGGAAATTGAAATGATTGAGGAGTATCAGAATAAAATAAAAAATGTAAAATCAATAAATGAATTAATGAGTATAGAGGCACATGTAAGAAAAATTTATTATGGAACTTTTGAAAGAATAACAAACTGGAAATTTGAAGAAAGAACAAAAATGCCACCAGAAAACCCATTAAATGCAATGATATCTTTTGGAAATTCGCTTGTTTATACCACAATTTTAAAAGAAATTTATCTGACTCCATTAAATCCAGCAATCAGTTTTTTACATGAACCATCCGAAAGAAGATTTTCCCTCTCACTTGATATTTCTGAAATTTTCAAGCCAGTTTTATCTGATAGATTAATCTTCAAACTTATAAATTTAAAGGAAATAAAAGAAGAAAATTTTGAAGAGGCACTTGAGGGTATTTATTTAAAAGAGGAGGGGAGGAAGATTTTTGTTGAAAATTATGATAAAATATTAGAGACAACTGTTGTTCATAGAAAATTAAAGAAAAAGGTGAAATATAAAACATTGATTAAACTTGAACTTTATAAATTAATAAGGCATATACTTGGAGAGAAAAAATATCAACCGCTAAAAGTGTGGTGGTAAATGCAGGTAATATTCATTTATGATATAGACCTAACAGATGAGAAAAAGGGACAGAAAAGATTGAACAAAGTAAGAAAAATAGGACGGAAATATTTAACTCATATCCAGAAATCTGTTTTTGAAGGGGAATTGACAGAAGGAAAACTTGCAAAGATGGAGGCAGAGGTATTAAAAGTGATTGAAAAGGATAAGGATAGTGTAATTTTTTATACAATTCCTGATGGTGTTAAAATAAATAGAAAACTTATAACTGATTTACCTGACCCAACGAAAAATGTTCTTTGAAAATTTGGGGGACTGGCAGATTGATACACAAGGGGTTTCATCGCTGGAGGTTTGACGCAAAAATAAGGGAAAAATTTGACAGACCCCTTGATTTTATTATAAAATTTTTGCGGTTGCAATCTGCCAAAGAGGAATTTAAACAATGTTGATAATATATTTTATGACAAGTTGTTTAGAGTTGCAATCTGCCAAAGAGGAATTTAAACTTGTTAACTCCTTAAACTCTTTGCGTAACCCCATTAATTGTTGCAATCTGCCAAAGAGGAATTTAAACGATGTAATTTTCTCTATTATAAACTACTCTCATTTTTGGTTGCAATCTGCCAAAGAGGAATTTAAACAAAGTCACTATAAGAGATGAGCTAGAAGAGATACAAGTTGCAATCTGCCAAAGAGGAATTTAAACTCTTTAGGTGCTTATATATCTTTTAATTTAGGCAAACTAGTTGCAATCTGCCAAAGAGGAATTTAAACCAAGAGATAACTTCTCCTTCTGGCTGGACTGGTATAGTTGCAATCTGCCAAAGAGGAATTTAAACGTTAAATTTATGTAATGAATAACATTCATTTCAATTGGTTGCAATCTGCCAAAGAGGAATTTAAACGCATTCAGGAGAACAGAAAAACCTTTTTTGTATTTTTGTTGCAATCTGCCAAAGAGGAATTTAAACCCTTTTTATTTTTGTCAAGTCGTTTTCTGTTCTAAAATGTTGCAATCTGCCAAAGAGGAATTTAAACTTTATTACTTCTTCCCTATCATAGTCATAGTAAACAACGTTGCAATCTGCCAAAGAGGAATTTAAACTTTTTTTAAAAGAGGAGGTGAAAAAATGAAAAGGGATGGTTGCAATCTGCCAAAGAGGAATTTAAACCTCTTTTTTTTGCTTTTTTACTATTAGTATACACTGTGTTGCAATCTGCCAAAGAGGAATTTAAACCATATTTGACAAAACATTTCTCCTCCTTTTTTTTTAGTTGCAATCTGCCAAAGAGGAATTTAAACGAGAAGTGTTAAATAAACCTTCATCTTCAGAAGGTAAGTTGCAATCTGCCAAAGAGGAATTTAAACTAAGAGGTTCATTTCTAAACCTGCCATGATTAATCATGTTGCAATCTGCCAAAGAGGAATTTAAACCCTTTTAAGATAGTTTATAAATATAATCCAAAACTTCCGTTGCAATCTGCCAAAGAGGAATTTAAACATTTCTTATTATGATTTTATTTTTTAAATTTCCCCATTGTTGCAATCTGCCAAAGAGGAATTTAAACATCCCCCAGAGAGAAAAGGATTTGCCAATCCCATCCGTGTTGCAATCTGCCAAAGAGGAATTTAAACCTGGATAAATCGTATGTTAGTTCAGAAGGATGAGAAGGAGTTGCAATCTGCCAAAGAGGAATTTAAACTTTATTGTCGTATGTGAAATGATTTTTTTTCCAACAGAAGGTTGCAATCTGCCAAAGAGGAATTTAAACTCGTGAACAATTCTAATTTCTGTGCCAGGCCATCTTTTGTTGCAATCTGCCAAAGAGGAATTTAAACTCAAGTGAGTTTACTTCATCAAACAAAATCACAGCAGTTGCAATCTGCCAAAGAGGAATTTAAACATTGCATTCTTATACGAATTGTTCCAATCTATGGTAGCAAGTTGCAATCTGCCAAAGAGGAATTTAAACTTTTATTTGCATGTATTTTTTTATTATTATTCTTAAAAAGTTGCAATCTGCCAAAGAGGAATTTATGATAGACAAAAAGAGGGATAAATACTTGACATATTTGGATATTTTAAGGTATTATTTTTTAAAAGGGGTAGAAAAATGAAAAAAATAGTTTTATTAATCTTTCTGGTATGTTTGGTTGGTTATGGAAAAGAGGTTGTGGATTTATTGAATGAGGGGATTATTCTTTTAAAGACAGGAGATTATAAAAAGTCAATTGAAATATTTGAAGAAGCAAGAAGAAAATCTCCTGAAAATCCTGAAATTTATTATTATATTGGTGAAGCATATTTTAGAAATGGGGATACACAGAAAGCAATTTCAAATTTACAGAAAGCAATAGAAATGAATCCTGAAAATCCATCTTATCATTATACACTTGCTATGGTTTATCTGTCACAAAATAAAAATAAAGAAGCAATTGAATCTCTTGATAAAACAATTAAACTTTCACCTTTGTCAATATATGGGAAAAATGCAGAGAAGTTGAAAAAAGAAATAGAAAGTAAAGTTAAGGAAGAGGAAATAGCAAAAAGATGGGAAAAACTTGAAATAGAAGAGAAAAAGAGAAAAGAAGAAATGAAAAAACAACAAAAACAGGCAGAGGGTGCCCAGGGTCCGATAATAGAAGGTATGCCTCCAGGAATTCCAGGGATTGAAAATCCTTCTGAGATGCCAAAAGAACAAAAAATTCCTATAAAGACATTAATTAAAAGGATAAAATTTGGAACTGAAAATGTGAGGATTTCTTCATCTAATCTACTTCTTAAATATCCAGGTTCTGAAATTTCACAGGTTATTGGAGAAATACTTGAACTTATGAAAAGTGAGACAAATCCAGAAATAAAAAGGAATTTAATAATTGCTTCTGGTAAGGTGAATAATCCGGAAGTCATTGATACTCTTTTGAGTATTATAAAAGATGATAAAGAATTATTTGAATTGAGAATTGTTGCTCTTGATACAATAGAAAACTTAAAGACAGAAAAGGTAATTTCTGAATTAAGAGATACACTTTCGCAAATGGTAAGTTTAAAAGAAAAAGATAGGGAAGAAGCAAGAAAAAATATACAACAAATAAATCAGCAAGTAGATGACCTTATCGCAAAAAAGATAACATTGAGTAGTGCACTACAGGATTTAAATAATAAAAAGAGTCAAATAGATAGTGTTCTCGGTGCATCCCCAGAATTTGGTCCTGGTATGCCTCCAGAAATGATACCACCGGGTGGAATACCAGCAGGGGCTATTCAACCAGGAGTTCCTGCGTTAGGAGGGAAAATATTGAATGAAAAAGAAGTTAAAAAATTGATGGAAGAAAAAAGAAAACTTGAAGATAAAATAAAAGAAAATAACGAAGAATTAGATAAAATAAATAAACAACTTGAAGAATTGAATATTAAAAAAAGAAAATATGAAGAATTACTTGCATTAAAAGGAAGAAAAATAGATGTTACAGGACTTGGTTCAACAGCAAAAGTAGTTGAAAATCAACCTCGTATGCAGGAATTTGGACCGCCAGGAGTGATGGGACCTGAATTCATGCCACAACCAGAAGTTGCATATTCCCAAAGACAGACAGACGAAGAAAGAAATGAGATAATTTTTGCTGTTAAATTGATAAATATTCTGGGTAACATGAGGGATAAAACTTCATTGCCTGTTATTAAAAAAGCATGGAAAGAGTTTGGAGTTCCTGGATTGAGGATTTATTATTATATAGCACTTGGAAAACTTGGTGAATATAGAAATATAGATGAGATGATTCAAAGATTAAAAGAAAATTTTCCACAAGGAGATGTTAATGAGGAAGTTTCCATAAGGAAAAATATTCTTGAAGTTCTTGGAGATTATTTAAAAGAAAATCCAGATGAAAGGATAAAGGGTCTAATTGAATTTCTTGCAGAAGAAAGTGAATATCCTGAAATTAAAAATACCGCTCAACAGGTTCTGTCCTCTATAGCAAAAGTCACAAAGGAATAAAAATAAAATTGTGGATTTATTCACACTTTTTAAAATTGGTGTT
>Ga0080004_1062084_pt1 | contig 11831 bp, 10 predicted proteins | sample WasSprMetagenome_FD_69207 | JGI IMG/M metagenome (GOLD analysis project Ga0080004, IMG submission 69207) | Sulfidic aquatic microbial communities from Washburn Spring, Yellowstone National Park, USA - WS (SPADES assembly) (version 2) | ecosystem: Environmental > Aquatic > Thermal springs > Hot... | reverse complement strand
GTGGATTAATAATTTTTCTTTCTACTAATTTTATTGTTGCTATTTTTGTGAATCTAAAAACTGCTTCATGATCTTTATTTTTATCTTCTGGATGGTGTGTTATTATAATAGTTGGTGAAGTTGAGGCTATTATTTCTTCCAAAATATTTAAAAGATTTTCTCCTGTATAATATACACTGCTTTTATATGTTCCTGAATAATTATTTTTATTCCATTTTGTGTATTTTGACATTAATGGCTTATCCCAATTTTTATTTAAAAGATAAATTAATTCTCTATCTGGAAATCCTAAAAAAATAATATCTTCATTTTTTAAACCAGCATATTTTAATGCTTTCTTGGCCTCATCCATTCTTAATATTCCTTCATTAATAAAATCTTTATTAGTTAATTTTATTTTTTTATTATAAATATAAGCACTCCATTTATTTGCATCACCATTTGTAACTATAGCAACCTTAACATTTGCCCCCCTTTTTATCCCCTCATAAATATAACCAAATGCTCCTATTGCCTCATCATCTGGATGAGCAGTTATTACTAAAATTTTATCTCCTTGATTTGGAATAATAGCTGATCCTAAAAAATTTAATTTTATATAACTAATTCCTTGGACAAAAATTAAATATGATAGAAAAATTAAAATGATAAATAAAAAAATTGCTAATAATGTTTTGTATAAATCAACAAAATCGAATGAGGAGCGAATTTTTAAAAATATAGATTTTAAAGGACCATACTTTTTTCCTTTTGTTATGTGATCAATATTAAATAATGGAATAAAGATTGTTTTTAAATTTGATTTATTGTAAAATCTATTCAACAAAACTTCAAACTTGTATCTGCTTTTTATAAATTTTTTATCATTTAATATTTTTAGTATATTTTCTTTTCTTAAAGCTCTTTGCCCTGATAAATATGGAATAACATTTTGAATCTTATCGCCTGCTAAATATCCTACAACCATATCTGCTTCATTTTTTTCTAATGGTTCCAACAAACTTAAAATATGCTCTTTTTTTATTCCCTTAAGATCTGCATCTAAAAATATTAAAATATCTCCTGTTGCTTTTTTTACTCCTTCTAAAACTGCTCCTCCTTTACCTATATTTTTAGGAAGATCTATAATAATATCTGCTCCTGCTTTTTTTGCTACTAAAGAAGTTTTATCTTTTGAACCATCAGAAACAATGATAACTTCATAAATTAAATCAATTTCTTTTAAACTCTTAACAACTTCGCCTATATTTTTTTCTTCATTATAAGCAGGAATAATCACAGAAACCTTTCCCATTTTATAATTATATTAAATGTTTAAGAATATAAGATTTTATTTAACAATTGCTTTAGGGTTTATTTTATATATTTTTTTAATATTTAAGTTTGTTAATGAAGTTAAAAATACAGATCTTAGCCCATTATTTTCTATTAGTAATTTAATCTTAATTATAGTGTGCTTTCTTATTACTATTCTTTTAATCTTTTCCCAATCTTTATTTTTGAAAACAATATTTGAAACTTTTAATTTAGAAATTGGTTTAAAGGAATCAATAAAATATTGGTTAATTTTTGTGGCAACAGGAGTTTTTACTGCTGGTTTTTCTATGCTTCTTTGGGTATTTAATAAATTTAAAAAATTAAATAAATCTTCTGCTGAATCTTTTTTTCTTATACTTTTATATTATATTTTTTGTATGTTCCCAATTTTTTTTATGCTGCTTATATTTTTCTTTAATAAAATTTTGTTAGCATTATTTTTGATATTTTTTATAGTTCTAATAGTGTTAATAAAAGTTTTGCAAAATGTGCTAAATAGTGAAAAGTTTTTAAAAATTATTTTTAAAGCAATTTTAATTTCTTTTCTTTCAGAGTTTATCTATTTTTTGATCTTCTTACTATCTTCTAATATGTTGAGCTTAAACTTAAAACTTATTTTTATTTTAAAATCTTTTTTAATTTCGCAATTATCTTCAATAATTTCTCCAACAAGTAGTGGTTTAGGAATTACAGAGCCAATCATTGTTTATTATTTATCTTTGTATAATTTAAATATGGCTAAAATAATTTTATTTACTTTTTTATATAGATTTTTTACATTTTGGATTCCAGCATTTTTAGGAGCATTTATATTAATTAGAAGAAAATAATGGTTAAAATATCACTGGTTTATGGAGAAGATAGAGAAGAAAATATCAAAAAAGCATTAAGTTTGTTGTTAAAAGAAATAAAAACAGCTTTAGAAAACAAAGATGTTATTTTAATTAAACCTAATTTTGTATCAACAAAAGTAGAACTTTCTGCAACAAATAAAGATGCTGTAAAAGGATTTTTAGAATTTTTAAAAGAAAATGATTTATTAAAAAATAGAAAAATTATAATAGCAGAAGGTGCTGCATTGGGAGAAACAGAAGATGGTTTTAAAAATTTTAGATACTATGATTTAAAAAAAGATTACGAAATTGAGTTTTTAGATCTAAATAAAACTGAATCTTATAAAATAGAGATTTTTGGTAGAAATTTGAATTTAATAAAAATCAATTCTGCTAAAATAATGATCAAAGATTTAAATAAAAATATATTTTATGTTTCTATTTGCCCACCTAAAACTCATGATACTGTCATAGTCACTTTATCAATAAAAAATATAATTGTCGGTTCATTGCAAAATGATAAAGAAAAAATTCATCAAAGTATAAAGGCTATAAATTTAACATTAGCAAAAATTTATAAAGATTATATAAGGCCTGATCTTTCAATCATTGATGGTTTTTTAGGAATGGAGGGAGACGGACCAGTTGATGGAAATCCTGTAGGAATGAAAATAGCATTGGCAGGATTAAATCCTATTTATGTTGATTCTTTGATGACATATCTTATGGGGATTGATCCTTTAGATGTTGGTTATTTATATTATTTGGGAATTAAGAAAGATTTTTTAAAAGATTTAGAAATAATAGGAGAGGATTTTGAAAAACACAAAAGAAAATTTAAGCTTCATAGAACTTCTGACTATCAATTTAGATGGAGATAATTATATATAACCTTTTTCTTTTAATCTTTCTTCTATTTCTTTCTTTTGATCATCTGATATAGGAGTTTTATTTAATTCTTCTTTTATAAAATTTTGCTCTTTCTTTAATTTTTCTTTAAAATCTTTTGCTTCAACTGTTTCATCAAATGTTTTGTAAAAACTTACCCTTGATTCAATAGAGCTTTTTATATTATCTATTAAATTTCCAAATGTTTTATCAAATTTATCCCATGCTTTTTCTTTTAAATCAGGAATATTTGCTATTATAAAAAATAAATCTCTTGGGCTGGTACCATAAATTTTGCAAAATAATTGCCAAGCTCTTTCTCTTAAAGAAGAATCATATTTCATAATTTTAAATAAAAGTTCTTTTGGAATTCCTCCTATAAATTCTGCCTCCATCCTTCTAAAAACTAACCATCTATCATGCGTAGACAATTTTATAAATTGGTGAAAAAATTTATTAATTCCATCCTCTTCTGATAATAAATTTATATATTTTTCAACATCAATTATTTCTGGCTTTTCTTGTTTTTCTGGTTCTTGTTTTCTCCTTAATCTTTTCTTTTCCATTTTAAAATTTTAAATCAACCCGATAACAAAAGCAAATCTATCAGCTTTTTTACCTTCTAACCTATATGATGGGAAAAGATCATTATTTTTATCTGTTCTCAAAGATGTTATTTCTATATGATTTTTCGGTATGCCTTCTTTTAAAATTTCAAAATTTATTGCCTTAAATAAATCAAGATTATATTTCCCTTCTCCTTTCTTTTTAAATATCTTATCTAATTCACTTTTTGTAAAATTTCCACTATTTAAAAATTCTTCATAAACATCTTCTCCAACTTCATAATTTTCGCTTATACCAGGACCTATTACAACATAAATATTTTCTGATTTAGAATTAAATTTTTCTTTCATAATTTCTATTCCATTTTTAAAAATATTTCCTACTGTTCCCCTCCATCCAGAATGAAAAGCTCCTATAATATTATTTTCTTTATCATAAACACCTATAGATGGACAATCTGCTCCTAAAATTATCAATGGTAAATTTTTTATATTTGTTATTAAGCCATCAACATTTTCAATTTTTATCTTCTTTTTAATTTTCTCAAGCATTTTTTCATCTACTATTTCAATATTTGTTGTATGTGCTAATTCAGGGTAAGCTACTATTTTAGGATTAAAATTAGGATTTAGTTTTTTCAAAAATAAAATTAAACTTCTTGCAGCCCTTGCTTTTTCCTTATTTATCTCTTCTTCAAATCTTTTTGGATTTCTTAAATAAACAAAGCCTGGATATTCTTTTGTAGATGCTCCGCATACCACAGGGAACCTTCTAAAAATTTTAGGAAACCATATCCCATCTCTAATTATTTCTTTCACTTTTTTACTCTCCTTAAATCTTTCAACCATCTTTTTATAATTATAAAACAATAGAAATGAGTAGTAAGAGGTGAGATGTGAGAAGTGGGAGGTGAGAAAAACCCTGCCTGCCATCAGGCAGAGAATCTCGTTAATAGTTTTCAGAAGTAAATTGAAAGATAAATTTTTGACTTTTCTATTTTATCCGCGTTTATCCGTTTCATATCCACATTTATCCGTGGTTAATCCGTATTAATCCGTTCTAAAATCTGTATTAATCAGTGGCGTGTCCAGGGGGCAGGATTCGAACCTGCGCAGCCACAAGGGCGCGAGGTTTACAGCCTCGTGCGTTTGACCACTCCGCCACCCCTGGTTTCAACTAAATTATAAATTAATTTAGCGATTTTTTCTGGATCATGCCTTAATAATCCTTTCTTCCTTATCAAATCTCCACTTATAATTTTAACATATTTTGGAATTTTTTCTATATCAGGGATAACAAAATCAGCATTTTCTTTTTTATATGGTTTTAATCTTTTTTCTGATGGTTTTTCTTTGTTAACTATTAAATAATCAACAACTTTTTTGCCTAAATATTTTTCTAATGTGAAAAAGAAATCAGATGCTTTAAACTTATTAGTTTCTCCAAATTTTGTCATTATATTAACAATATAGATAACTTTTGCTTTTGATCTTTTTATAGCCTCTTTAGCACCTTTCACTAAAATATTTGGAATTATGCTTGAATAAAGATCTCCTGGACCTATTATTATGTAATCTGCTTCCAATATTGCTTTTCTTGCTCTTGGATTAATTTTGCATTTTGGCTCTAGCCAAACTTTTTTTATTGGAATATAAGGAAGATGTTTTGGGATATCAATATTTCTTTCTCCTTTTATTATTTCTCCATTTTCTAATTCAGCATATAGTTTAATATTATCAAGAGTTACAGGAATTATTTTCCCTTGAATATTTAAAATTTTTCCTGCTGCTTCTATTGCTTTTTCAAAATCTTTTGTAATTCTTTCCAATGCTAATAATATTAAGTTTCCAAAACTATGACCTTTTAATCCTCTTCCCTCATTAAATCTATAATTAAAAAGTTCATTTAATAATTTGTTGTCTGTGTTTGATAATGCTATCAATGCTCTTCTTACATCACCTGGAGGCAAAACCCCAAAATCTTCTCTTAAAATACCGCTTGAGCCACCATCATCAGCCATTGTTATTATTGCTGTTATATTTTTAAAATATTTTTTTAATCCAGTTAAAACAGAAAATATTCCTGTCCCACCCCCTATAACAACTATATTTTTATTAGATTTTTCTATCATCCTAAATTTATTATTAATGTTTTATCTTTTAAATCTTGTAAATAAATGAATTTTTCTTTTAACTCTTCTCTTATTTTATCTGCTTCCTCAAATTTTTTATTTTTTCTCAATTCTTCTCTTTTTTTAACAAGATTTTTTATTTTTTCATCAATTTTTTGCCAAGGATAAAAGCAAACAAAAATTTTATCTAAATCTTTAAATAATTTATTTATGCCTTTTTTATCAATAGCCTCAGCATTTTCTTTTTTGTTTATAAATTCTAAAATAAGATTTATCACTTTGCTTGAATTTAAATCATCTTCTAATGCTTTAAAAATTTCTTTTCTAAGATTTTTTATATCTTTATCTTCTTTTTTATCATCTTTTTTGACTTTTAATTTTTGCAAAAACTCGTTTATTTTGAAATATTTATTGAATGAATCATTTAAAGATTTTTCATCTATATTTATAATTGATCTCCAATGATGGGATAAAACAAAAAATCTTAAAAATCTTGGTGGATATTTTTTTATAAATTCTCTAAGCTCTATATAATTACCTAAAGATTTTGACATTTTTTTACCATTTATATAAAGCAAGCCTGCATGCAAAAAATAATTTACAAATCTTTTTCCAAATGCTGATTCAGATTGTGCTATTTCATTTTCGTGATGAGGGAACATTAAATCCATACCTCCACCATGAATATCTAATGGAATACCTAAATATTTATAAGACATTGCTGAGCACTCTATATGCCAACCAGGCCTTCCTCTTCCCCATGGAGAATCAAATAACCATTCTTCATCTTTTGAAAACTTCCATAATGCGAAATCAGCAACTTCTTCTTTTTCATATTTATCAGTCCTAACCCTTGTCCCAGTTATTGCCTTTTCTAATTTTCTTCCAGAAAGTTTTCCATAATCTTTAAATTTACTTATATCAAAATAAATTCCATCTTCTGTTTTATAAGCATAACCTTTATCTAAAATTTTTTTAATTAAGAAAATTATTTCTTTAATGTGCTCGCTTACTCTTGGATATTTAAATGCTTTTTTTATCTTTAAAATCTCTAAATCCTTATAAAATTCTTTTGTATATTTGTCAGCTAATTTTTTAGGATGGATTTTTAGAATTTTTGCATTTTTAAAAATATCATCATGAACATCTGTTATATTCATAACAAGCTTAACTTTATAGCCTATAAACTCTAAAAATCTTCTTATAAAATCAAATTTTATATAATTAACTGCATGACCTATATGGCTTGGACCATAAACAGTAGGACCACAAACATACATTTTAACTATCTTATCTTTTTGTGGCTTGAAAACTTCTTTTTTTCTTTTTAAGGAATTATAAATTTTTAACATTTTTTATTATAATATTATAAATGCAAAAGGAAGTTAAATTATTAAAACCAGGGGAGAAAGAATTTTTAGAAAGGTTTGAAAAAGAGAAGCATTTTGAGGAAATAAAGGAAAAAGAGGTAAGTAAAGAAAGTGCTGAAGAGAAGATAAGAAAATATATTGAAGAGCTATCAAAGGAGATAGAAGAAATTCCTGCTATTAAAAAAGAGGTTGAGGCTTATCCTGCTTCTTTGGAGGGAGTTTCTAATATTTTGGCTCAAGCAGTTAATTTAAGTTTAACAGAGGGTATTTTAAGTGGAATTAATTTGATCAAGAAAACTGGTAACTTACATTTATTGGATGCTTTTCATGATCTTCTTGCTGGTCATTTTTTTCAACTTTTAATTAAACATAACAAAATAAAATTAGTAAAGTGATATGGATGTTATAACAAGCAAAGGGATAGCTTTTTCACCAAAAGTAGTTTATTCTGTAGGAGTTGTTACAGGGATTTTGGGTTTTATAATAATTTATTTTTTTACTGTTTTTCTTAAAAAATATTCTGAATCAAAAAGAGTTAATCTTTCTTTAAACTATATTCTTTTATTAGTTGAGGTTCCAAAATATTATCTTACTCAAAAACAAGAAGCAACTACAAAGCCAAGCGAAGAAATAAACAATTTTGAAAATTTTATAAATACTTTAACAAATCTTAAACTTCCTATAGTTTTTGAGATAGCAACTCCATTTACAGCTGAAGAAATATTTTTTTATGTTGCTGTTCCAAGAAAAAATGCAGAAAGTATTAGAAGAACAATAAGAGCATTTTGGCCAGGAGCAGAAGTTATAGATTGTAATGAAGATTATAATATTTTTAATCCTTCTGGAGCTGTGCTTGGTTCTTTTGTTGGATTAAAATCACATTACTTCAAGCCTATAAAAACATATAGAGAAATAGCATTAGGAAATATTGATACATTGGATTCATTTTTAGGAGCATTTAATAAATTAAAAAAAGGAGAAGGTTTGGCTTATCAAGTAATAATAAAACCTTTATCTACAAAAGAAAATAAAAAAATTAAAAAAGCCTTAGAAGAATTAAAAAAGGGTGAAAAGTTTGAAAGTGCTGTTAGTAGTGGAATAAGCAAAGAGCTTATGAAAACATTTGAAGGAAAAGAAAAAGAAAAGAAAGAGCAAAAATTTGAACAAAAGCCTATTGATGAGTTATTGATAAAAAATATGGAAGCTAAAATGACAAAACCTTTATTTGAAGTAAATATTAGGCTTCTTGCTTCATCTAACAATATTTTTGATGCTGAAGAAATTTTAACAAGCATAGAGTCTGCATTTCATCAATTTATAAATCCAGGTATGAATGAATTTTTTGTAAGAAGGGTTAAAGGAAGAGCTTTAAATAATTTGGCATATAATTTTTCTTTTAGATTATTTGATAAAAGTCAAAGGATTGTTTTAAATTCAGAAGAAATAGCATCAATTTTACATTTTCCAACAGCTTTTACAAAATCACCTATAGTCCATTGGTTATTAGCAAAAAGCGCACCGCCACCAGTTAATTTGCCAAAAGAAGGAGTTATATTAGGAGAAAGTGTTTATCAAGGGCAGAAAGAAATTGTGAGAATAAAAAAGAATGATAGAAGAAGACATATTTATGTAATAGGACAAACTGGTACTGGTAAAACAACCTTATTAAAAAATATTGCAGAGCAAGATATAAAAAATGGAGATGGTGTATGTTTTATAGATCCCCATGGAGATGTTGCACAAGAATTATTAGGTTTGATTCCAAAAGAAAGAGCAGATGATGTTATTTATTTCAATCCAGGAGACACAAGAAGGCCTATAGGAATAAATATTTTGGAATATGACAAAAATTATCCAGAACAAAAAACATTTATAATAAACACTTTAATTGAAATAATTGATAAAATTTATAATCTTCAGTTAACTGGTGGTCCTATGTTTGAACAATATTTGAGAAATTCTTTACTTTTGTTGATGGATGATCCTGATTGGGGTTTTACATTGTTAGATGTTTCAAGGGTTCTTGTTGACGAACCATTCAGAAATGAATTGTTAAGAAGATGCAAAAATTATCCTGTTATTGAATTTTGGACAAAGCAGGCTCCTGTTGTTGGTGGAGAATTGTCATTAGAAAATATGATAACTTGGATAACTTCAAAATTGAATCCATTTATTACAAATGATTTTGTAAGACCAATTATAGCTCAACCTAAAACTGCTTTAAATTTTAGGTATATCATGGATAATCAGAAAATTTTTATTGTTAATTTATCAAAAGGATTAATAGGAGAAACAAGTAGTTATTTATTAGGAATGATCTTAATTGCTAAAATTTTATCAGCTACATTTGCAAGAGTTGACACTCCAGAAGAATTGAGAAAAGATTTTTATCTATTTATTGACGAGTTTCAAAATTTTGCATTTAAAGGTGTTGCATCAATTTTGTCAGAAGCTAGAAAATATAGATTATCATTAGTTTTGGCCCATCAATATATTAAACAATTACCAGAAGAATTAATATCTGCTGTTTTTGGAAATGTCGGTACAATTATGGCATTTAGAGTTGGTACAGAAGATGCAGAAATTTTAGAAAGGCAATTCTCTCCTGTATTTTCGAAAACAGACTTATTAAATATTCCAAACTACAATTTATACTTAAAGCTTTTAATAGATGGTTATGTTTCTGAACCATTTAATATAAAAACATTCCCACCAACTCCTCCAAACAAAGAATTGGCTAATAAAATTATTGAACTTAGCATGTTAAAATATGGAAGACCATTAGAAGAGATTGAAAGATTGGTTGAAGAAAAATATAAAGATTTGTTTTAACTAAGATCTATTTCTTTTTTATGCTTCTTTTTCCATTCCTCAATTTTTTTATGATTTCCAGAGATTAAAACTTCTGGCACTTTTAATTTTTTCTTATCTTTTGTTATAAAAATTCTTGGCCTTGTATAAACTGGATAACTTAAAATTTTATTATTTTCAATTTTTTCTAAAGAATCTATATTATGCAAAACACCAGGGATAAATCTTGAAACAGCATCAACAATTATCATAGCAGGCAACTCTCCTCCTGTTAAAACATATGGACCAACTGAAATTTTTAAATCAACAAGTTTATTTACTCTTTCATCAACTCCCTCATAATGCCCACAAATTATAATTAAATTTTTTTCTTTAGAAAGTTTTTGTGCTAATTTTTGGTTAAATTTTATCCCTTTTAAATCTGTTAAAATTATCTTTCTTTTTCTTGTTCTATAATCTTTTTTAATTTTTTCTAATGCATAATAAATTGGCTCAATTTTTAAAACCATTCCAGGCCCACCACCAAAAGGTCTATCATCAACTTTTTTTCTTTTATCAAAAGCAAAATCTCTTAAATTCCAGATTTTAATTTCTATCAAATTTTTATCTTGCGCCTTTTTTAAAATTGATGTATTAAGATAACTAAATGCAGATGGAAATATTGTCAATATATCAAACCTTATCAGTGGTTTTTTCATTTTATAAATATTTTCTAAATTTTATGTTTACAAAACTTTTGCAATCTTTTATTATATCTTCAATTTCTTCTTCTGAAAATGGTGTGAATTTTTTTCCGCTAACAGTGTTGTTTTCTAAATAATTTTGTAAATAATAAATTTTTGCTCCCTGAATTTCTTTGCAAATTTCTAAAATATCTTCTTTTTTATGAAATTCCTTCATTATTGTTGTTCTAAATTCGTAATCAATTTTTCCTGCAAGCAAAATTTTAATAGATTTTTTAATATTTTCAAAAATTTCTTCTGTTAAAACTCCTCCACAAATCTCATTATATTTTTCAAAATCAAGCTTATGCTTAATATCCATTGCTACATAATCTATCAATTTTTCATTAATCAAATCTTCTATCATTTCTGGATTTGTCCCATTTGTTTCTATCTCAACTAAATAACCGAGTTTTTTTATTTTTTTAATAAAATCTGGAAGATCTTGATTGATACTTGGCTCCCCACCGGTAATCGCGACAGCCTCCAAAAAATTTTTTCTTTCTTTTAAAAATGATAAAATTTCTTCTTCTGAAATTTCTTTTTGCCTTTCAATTAATTCTGGTAAAACTAAATAAGGAACATAGCAAAAAACGCAACGAAGGTCACACCCTCCTAAAAAAATTACAGCAGATATTTTTCCTGGATATTCAATTAAGCTTTGTTTTTGAAGACCAAGAATTTTCATTTTAAAGTTCTTTCTTTTATTTTAAACTCTTTCCTTTCTTTATATTCTTGTTGCTTCCCAATGTTAAATTGACTTACAGGCCTTAAATATCCAACAACTCTTGTATAAACTTCGCATGGCTGCTTTATCAAACATTTTGGACAGAAGAAATGTTCTCCTGGTAAATAACCATGAACAGGACAAATTGAAAATGTTGGGGTAATTGTAATATATGGTAATTTAAAGTTTTCGAAGATTTTTTTCACTAATTTTTTAACCATTTCTCCATTAGGCAATCTTTCACCTAAGAATATATGAAAGACACTTCCTCCTGTATATTTACATTGAATCTCGTCTTGTAATTGCAAAGCTTCAAAAATATCGTCTGTGTAATTTACTGGAAGTTGAGAGCTGTTTGTGTAATAAGGAACTTTCTTTGTTCCAGCTGTAATAATATCTGGATATCTTTCTTTATCTTTTAATGCAAGCCTATATGCTGTTGACTCTGCTGGAGTTTGTTCAAGA
>Ga0080004_1217324_pt1 | contig 11833 bp, 15 predicted proteins | sample WasSprMetagenome_FD_69207 | JGI IMG/M metagenome (GOLD analysis project Ga0080004, IMG submission 69207) | Sulfidic aquatic microbial communities from Washburn Spring, Yellowstone National Park, USA - WS (SPADES assembly) (version 2) | ecosystem: Environmental > Aquatic > Thermal springs > Hot... | reverse complement strand
GTTGAGACTGCGTACCATCTTGAAAAGTTGATTAAGGCGTATTGGAGGCGATGGAAGTGAATGACGATTTAAGCGAAGTCGGCGATATTGTCAAGCGTCGTTTCTTGGGAGCTGTTGTTCGCGACACAGAGGAAAACAAAGAAGAGCTACGTGGAATTCAAGTAACAGATATTTGCTATGACTGCATGAGACGTGCTTATTATCAAGTCTTGTACAGAGAAAAAGGAGAAGAAGGGTATAAAGGGATGCGAGAATCGGATTGGCTGAAAGTTTGGATTGGCAAAAAGTTGCATGAGACTGATTTCAGCGACATTCATGAATTAAACGTGAACGCGTTTGGTGTTCATGGCAGAATCGATGAGATTTTAGTGAACAATGATGCTGTGGTTATTGTTGACAAGAAGACGAGCAGAAAGATTCCGGCGAAGCCCTATGAGCATCACGTGAAGCAAGTTAAATATTACGCACTGTTGCTGAAGAACAGTGAGGTTTGGGAGATGTTGCGTGGAAAGAAGTTTTACGGGGCGATTTTGTACATAGACGTTGCCGAAGGGTTAAGCGACGTGTTTGTTTTTCCAGTAAATCCAGAGGAGGCTTTTCTTGAAAGAGAGATTCAGAAGAAAGTTGAGATTTTGAAGAGGGCATTTGCTGAGAAGAAACCGCCGGAAGCGAAGTCTGGCTGGATTTGCGACTACTGTGATTTCTTGTATCATTGTGTGTGCGATGTCAACGGGATGAAGCATTCCATGAATGGAGGTGGGTAAAATGGTTAGAAAAATTTTGGCGTTGGCTGATATGCATGTATTGAGCTTTTATGGTTTGGCGCCGGAAAAGTGGCAAGGCGAAGATGGTTCGGTGATTCACGCGAACGAAGGGCAGAAGTTGCTGTTCCGCTATTGGAAGCACTTGATGAGCACTGTGAATAAAGAGGAAAAATGGCATCCGGAAGAGGTTTGGGTTGTCGGCGATGTGTTTGCTGGTTTGAATCCGGTAGAGAGAGGTCGTGGAGTTAGAGGTTCGCTGGATGAGCAGATGAAATGTGCTGTGGAACTTCTTGAAATGTTGCCGGATGACGTTTTAGTTAAGGTCTGGAGCGGTTCGGCGTATCATGAGTCCGTCGATGTTCGCATGCATGAGAGGCTGGTTGATAATCTGAAGTTGGATGGTTTTCAAGCAAAGTTTCGCGGTTCTTGGAGTGTTGAGTCGATTGGCAAGAGGAAGAATGCTTTTGTCGCGCATGAAGCGTCATCTTCGATAATGTATCCAGCCACTGTAATGGCGAGAGATGCGAATTATTTCAAGATAGCCGCTTTTGATGGCAAACTGCCGGAGATACACTTGGTTGTTAGGGCGCACAAGCATAGCAAGATGTATCAAGATTTAGGACGTATGAAGGTGATTCAGTTGCCGTCCTGGTGCGTATTCATGCCGTATAGTAAGTCGTTGAGGATGTTTCCGGCGTGGCAGTCAGATATAGGAGCAATGTTCATTTTCTTGGATGAGGAAGATAGGATTAAAGTGCAAGAGTGGATTTATCCATCGTTTTCGATGACTGAACAAGGCGAGGTTATCATGCCAAAGTATGACAAAAAGTCGTTTGTGAGAGGATGGTGATGATGCAGTCTATGGCTCGTGAAAAAGAGTACGCGGAGGAACATGAAGCGGCGATGAGTCATCAGGCATTTCGTCAGGGAAGCTTCGATGAGCCGCTTATCGCTTGCTGGGAAGCGCCGAGATGTTTGATTGCTGAAGAAGCGTTGTATCTGCATAGACTGCGTGAAGATTTGACGTTCGAGATTTCAAGATTGAAACAGAGAGCTTTGCATTACGGCGAAATGGAAAGTGAGTTGATGAATGTTTTACCGCCGAGCGATTTAGTGTCTTTTGCGCAGATGTTAAAAAACCGTGAAAAGGATTTGAGAGCTGTTGAAAAGAGGATTTCTCAGATTTCAGAGGCGTGTCCGTTCTATTTTGACGCTGTAACGAAGGTTGGTTTAACGCCGAATTTCTGGGCTTTCTTTGTTGGGGAGTTTCGAAAGATGAAAACAGTTGGTGGTGTGCATCATTTGATAGGCAGAGTTTACAGAAACGGTGCGACGTTTAGGTTAGCTGTTGGTAAGACGTTGTTGAAGTTTAGAAGCTCGTTTATCAGAGTAAGGAAGGAGCCGTTTTACTCGATGGTTAAGGATATGCAGAAAAGGCTTATGGAGCAAGGATACAAGCGAGGTCATGCGTTCAATCTTGCGTGGAACAGAATTATGCATGAATATTTGGAAGGTTTATATTTGCGGATGCGCGCTTCTTGTATGAAATGTTGGCATGGAGGTGAGAAAAATGGCGGAAAAGTGGATTAAAGACGAAAGCTTGAAAGTGTTGCTGGCGGAGTTAAGGCGTTTGAGTCATGTGCTGGAAGAAAATATCGACCGACTAGAGAAAATCTTGAAGGAAAGGGAAGAAAGATGAGTGTGGTTGTCGATTCACGTGAGCCGGAAGACTATAAGAAGCTTGGTGAATTCGAGGCGACGTTGATAACTGATGCTCTTGTTTGTGGCGAGCAGAAGAGCTTTATTCTTGAAAGAAAAACGCCGAGCGATTTGTTCCGTTCGTTGTATGATGGTAGGCTGGTTGAACAGTTGATTCAGTTGGCTGAAAGCAGAGAGCAAGGATTTGTGCCTATCTTGGTTGTTCAAGGCAGTATTTGGAAGTATGCACGTAGAGCAAACAAGACGTTTCGTGAAATCATGGCGGTTCAGTTGATGCCGGCGATGTTTGGAGTTCCGGTTGTTCAAGTATTCGGTTTTGAGGGGTATAAGGAGTTGATTGAAATCTTGAAGGAGAAAGCTGGTAAGCCGAGTGAGGTTCGCTATCCTGTGCCAAAAAAGAAAGAAGTAACTGTTGAAGATGAGCGCGTGTTAATGCTTTGCGGCATTAAAGGAATTGGAGTTGAACGTGCAAAGGAAATTATCAAGAAGTTTGTGACGATTCGCAATTTGGTTGAGAATCTTGATGGTTTGGTTGAGATTCTTGGTGATGGAAAGTTGTTTCAGCATGTGAAAGAGGTGATTGAAGGATGAAATCGGATGTTGATGGTTTGTTGTTAGTTGCTGGTAAAAACACGAGGACTGCGCCGTATTTTCCGCAGAAGTGCGCTGTTGAAGTGCTGTTTCATGGCAAGGTGAAGACCGTTCTACAGCATCAAATAGATATGCTGATGCCGGTTGTGAAGAGGCTGTACGTTGTAGTTTGGTGGCAAAAGGAAATGCTTGGAAGATTGAACGGTGTTCGGGTGTTGGAATATGAACCGCGTGGCATAGCGGATGTTTGGCAGTGTTTCTTGAATGAGCCGTCTGCGATGCCGAAAGCCGATTTTATACTGTCGGTGAACGCTGATGATTTACATTTGCCGAGTGATTATAAGATGCTTGCGTCTAAAGAAGCTACCGGAGTGTCGGTGTTCTATACGAAGGATAAGGCGTTGATTGATAGTAGCTGTGCTTATGAGGTTGATAAGGATATGAATGTTGTTCGAGTTCTTGGAAAGAAAAGTGGTTTGTGTCGCGGTTGGATTGGAACTGGTTGCTATCTTCTTGAACGTCGTTTGCTGAATGATGTTACGTTTGCTGTTAACGAACAGACTGGAGAAGTTGAGCCAGATGATGTGTTGAAACAGTTGTTGGATAAGGGCGAGACGGTGAAGGCTTATCCGGTGAAAGGTTTTCTTCACGTTGGCGATGTTGATGTGCTTTCTCGATTGTATAAAGAGGCGATGAAGGTGAAGATGTATGGTTAAAATGATTAAAGCTTGGGAACAGTTTATGCCGAAGGCAAGGAAAGAGTTGCTGATGAAATACACGGAAGTGCCACTTGAAACCGGCGTATTCATGAATGGTGACTTGTGCAGAATGTTGGAAAATGAGTTGAAGAGGCTTTTTGATGTGAAGAATGTTTTTGTGACTGGAAGCGGTACTGATGCCTATGAGCTGTTGCTCGCGTTGTTCATGAATCAAACTGGGCGCGAAAAGTTGACTGTTATTGCTCCGTTGTACAGCTTTATTTCTGATTGGTCTGTGCCGGAGAGCATGGGTATTCTGACGTTGATATGTAATAATCCGATTATTCCGATTGATGTGCATGAGGTTAAACCGATAAGACGTTTACTGTCGGAAAGAGATTTGGTGATTGTTCCTGCTTGGATGCATGGTTATTATAACGAGAAGGTTGAGGGTTTTGTTGAAGGCGAATTCAGAGCGGATAGTGTAGTTAACGATTTCGCGCATTGTCTTGGCAGTGGTCGTTTGAACGGCGATTATGGTTTTGTAAGTTTTGCGCCGACAAAGATAGTTGGCTCTGGGAAAGGTGGAGCGTTGTTGAATAATCTAGGAGATTGTGACTTGGGTGCTTTGCGAGATTTCGGCAGAGATGTTAACGGTCAAGAGAAGTATAAGTATGGGAAAAATTTCAAAATGAGCGAGTTCGACGCTGCTGTTGTATTGTCCGGCTTGCCGTTCTTGAATGAGATTGTCGAGAAGCAGAAACGTGTTTTTGAATATTATAACAAGGAGTTGGAGCCGTTTGAAAATGAAGGCGTAATTTCCTGTCTTGATAAAAGGATGAAAGATTGGCGTAGAAATTATTATCAGTACTGTGTGATTTTGAATGGAGATTTGTGTGGGAAAAGGAGATTGATTGAAGACCGGATGCTTGAAGAAGGTGTTGAATGCTGGCGAAAACAAAATCCACAGTTTCACGACCGTATTTTCTTGCCGTGTCATGCTAATTTAACCGAAAAGGATTTAGAGAAGGTTGTGGATGTTTTTAGTAAGGTGATATACGAGGCGATTGAAGGTGAGTAGGAAAACAGCGCTTGTGACTGGTGCATGCGGAATGATTGGCAGCCATATTGTTGATTATCTTGTTGACGAGAAGAAAATGTTTGTTGTCGCGCTTGACCCAGCACCGCCATTCTGGATTAGTAGGCATATCTTGAACGATGACGCTGTGTACATTCATGGCAGTTCCTTTGATGCTGCGCAAGTGAATAAGATAAGACGAGAATTTGACGTTGATGTGATTTTTGACATCGGTGCTCTTCTTGGCAGTGAAGAGTGTATGCCGAGGTTGGATACTGCTATAACGATGACGACGCTTGGAGCGCGAAATATAGCTGAGTTGGCGCTTGATTCTGGGGCGAAGGTCTTCTATATTTTGACCGAATTTTCGACCGAGTTGTACCGTGATTTCACGGATGGATATACGATAACGAAGAACGCCGCTGCTGATGTTTACCGTGAATATAAGAAGCAGAATCCGGATTTAGATTTATGTTTCGCCAGAGTGCATCATGTGTTTAGCCCAAGGCAGAAGTTGCTGCCGGTTAGAAAGTTATTGCCGACTGCAATTGCCTATGCTGTTACTGGTTCCAAGTTCAAGATTTTTGGAGAGGCGACTGCGAATAAGCGTGTTGACTATATTCATGGAGAAGATGCGGCGAAGGTGATAGTTGAATGCACGCTTAATGAAGTCTGGTTGGAGACGCCGCTTTTTGATATTGGTGGCTGCGATGAGAATTTCTTGTCGGTTAAGGAAGTTGTTGAGTCTGTTATAGATGTTGTTGGTGATGGTAGCTATGAGATAATTGAAGATTTTAGGAAGCAGCCAGCAACGAGCACGAAAGCGACGAACAATTGGAAAGAGTATATTCAGACGTTCGAGATGAAGAAGTTCAAGAATGAGTTGCCGAATGTTGTTGACGCATTTCTTGATAGATATTCGCTTGAGGATTTCAAGTTGGCTGTTAAAGTGTTTGAGGATAGACTAAGATGGGGAGTATGATATGGTTTGGGGAGAAAATGATAGGAGAATGCCGTACTGGAAGAGCTTGTATGAGAAAGTTGCTGTGTTTGTGAATACGTTAGCCGAGATGAAGAAGATGATGTATGGTCAGAGTTTACGGTTGCTTGACGTTGGTTGTGGTTCTTGTAGGTTAAGAGATGCTCTAGAAAATTTGAGCAATGTTGAGTATGTTGGTGTTGACAAGGATGAAAGTTTGCCGTCGGCGCAGTATCTGATAAAAGGCGACTTCTTGAAAGTACGGTTCGATTTGAAATTTGATGTGATTGTGATGCTGAACATTCTTGAGTGTTTATCTTTCGATGAGAAGGTTTTGTTCCTTAAAAGAGCGTTTGAGTTGTTAAAGGACGATGGCTGTTTGATTTTATCGGTAACGAATGAAAGAAATCCAATTGTTGTTGCGTTGCGTGCTTTAGGGATGAAGAAATGGGAAGCTATTGAGTTGGAGGAAATAGGTTTGCTGCTTGAAACAACTGGATTTACCGTTGTAGGAGTAACAGAAGCCGGCGGCGTGTTCGTGCCCTTCTGGGTTGATAGTGTAGATGTGATTTCCGAGGAGAAGGCGTATTTCTTGAATGATAGAGTTCATGAGCCGATGCGTGAATATTTTCTCGTTTTAATTTGTGAGAAGGGAGGGAGGTGTTTGAAAAATTGAAGATTTTGATTACTGGAGCTGAAGGTTGTTTAGGAAAGCCGTTGGTTCAGTTTCTTAAAAGCAGAGGTTGGGAAGTAGTTGCTACTGATATTGTTGGTGACGTGGAGTATTACTTAGACGTGACGGATGAAGCTAACGTTTTGAATGTGTTCAGACGATGCAAGCCGAATGTTGTTGTTCATTATGCTGCAAGAGCGGAGCCGAGCATAACAAGTTTTGCTGAAGTTTCGGAGGATGTTATCGTGAATATTCTTGGCACGAGGAACGTTCTTGAAGGTTGTAAGGAAATTGGTGCGAAGTTAATTTATGCGAGCAGTGCTGCTGTTTATGGAGATTTGTACACGAAGACGAGGAGACCGCTTTCAGAGGATGATAATGTTGAGCCAGTAAATCTGTACGGAGTTGACAAAGCTACTGCGGAGAATTACATTAGGCTGTATGCGAGGAATTTTGGTGTTAATTACGTGATACTGCGTTTTGGCAACGTGTATTCTTGGAATGATAGGAAGTATCTGCTGTGGAATTTGTATAAAGCTGTAACCGAAAAGAAGCAGTTTAAGTTGTATGGCGGTGGAGAAATGGTTAGAGATTTTGTTTACGTTGAGGATGTGAATGAGCTGGTTGAAAAGTTGTTGATGACTGCTAGCTGTGATGTTTTCAACGTTGGTCACGAGCCACTGAGGATTAAAGACGTTGTGCGTGAAGTTCTGTTGAAGTTTGGCAGTACTGATGTTGTTACGTTAAGACCAAGAGTTGGAGAACAGCGTGATGTTGTTCTTGATTGGAGCAAGGCTGTTCGTGTGCTTGGTTGGACGCCGAAGGCGAAGTTGTTCGACAAGATAGGTGAAATCTTCGATGTATTTAGGCGAGCTGAAAAGTGAGAGTACTTGTTGTTCCGCTGTGTGGTATGAAGAATCTGAAGGAAGACAGTTCGGCGTTAATGTGGAGAGCGATTCTTGAAAATTTAACGAAGCTTGCTGATGGTAAAATATGGTTTTATGTGATGTTGCCGCGTGGATATGAAGGATACGAGCTGTTCACGGATTTGAGTAACGTCTCGCTTATTCTTGAAGAGAGACAGAGGAAAGGCTATCTTGTTGAATCCGATGTTGTTGACTATGGGACGTTGATACCGTTGTTTAATCAAAAAGAAGGCGTGTATCCGATTGACGTTGTGTTGACGAGCAAGATTGGCGCTGCGTTGAACATGGCAAGAGCGTTGCGTGATTTGAGATATGGCAGTTCGATACCGATTGTACTTCTTGAAGATAGAGCGTGGAGTAGAAAGGAGACGCATCAAATTGTTGATGAGCATGAGTTCATGGTTAGAAGTGCTGCTTACAGTTTCTTTAAGACGTTGGTGTTGACACATCTTGAGAAAGATGAAATTGTTGATGTTGCGCAGATTTACTTGAGCGATTCTGCACTGAAAAGATTGAAAGAGAATGTGATTGTTAAGCCGCTTGGAGTAGATGTTGACGAGATAAACAGTTTACTTGGTTCGGTAAAGAAGTTTGAGAAGTTTACTTGTTTCTGGGGTGGAAGGATGTCTGCGCAGAAGAGACCGTCGTTTGTGATTCAGCAATATTCTTGGATGTTCGAGTCTGGTAGAGATGTGGATGTGTTGATTACGACTCCGCATCCGTGTATTCCACCGAAGATGGGAGATGAGATTAAAGAGTTGATGAAGCGATTTAAAGGGATGAGAGTTGAGTTCGGCGTATCGAGCAGAAAGTTTCTTGAATGTTGTGCAGCAAGTCATGTTTGGTTGTCAGCGTCTCTTCATGAAGGGTATACCGTAGGACATGTGCAGATGGCTTGTACTGGTGTCCCGGGGATTGTTCCTAGGAGACCGTGGAGTGAAGAGTTGTTTGGTAAGGGTTATAAGTTGATGTATGATGCGGGTAGTAAAGTGCAAGCTGCTGGTTTGTTGCGTTGGGTGTATGATAATTATGATGAGGCGAAGTCTATTGGTGAAGAAACCGCCGAAAGAATGAAAGCTGCGAATTCGGAGATGGTGTTTGCCGACAAGTTAATGTCCGTCTTGAAGGCTGAAGTTGAGAAGAAAAACGAGGAAAAGCTCGCTGTTGGAGAGAGTATGCGTTTCACGTTTGAAGCTGTTTGTGACAAGTTGAAAGATGATTTTTCGCTGTTTGATTTCATGAACGTGTTGAAGGATTTCTTGATTGACAAATCGTTGAATCAGATTGATAAGCCGAGCGTATGGGATGTTAGACGTTGGTTGCTTGAAAACGGCTATGAAGATGTTTATAAGTCTGAAGTGCCGTATTTCAAGAAGGTGGTCGCTGATGAGTGAGGTTGAATATGGACAGTTTCAGATGATTCCAATAGAGAAGCTGAGGCCGCTGGATATTGAGTTAAGGATGATGACGTCGGAGGAATTTAACTTGTTGTGTCAGAGTATTAGAGAAGGGAAATTTTCGGAGCCGATTCGTGTCGTTAAAGACGGCGATTTCTTCAGAATTCTTGATGGCAATCACAGATATATGGCGTTGAGAGATGTGTTTCATGCTAAAGAAGTGCCGTGTATTGTTCTTGGAGAGATGGGTAAAGATTATGATGAACTGAGGTTCTGGCAAGAAGCGATTAGGGTAAATAATATCAAGGGCGAATTTAATCCGGCTGCGTTGGCGAAGAAGGTTATCGAGATTTATGAGAAGCTGAAAGTTAAGTATGATGCTGATGAGATAAAAAGAAAGCTTGGTTTTTCTGGGAAGAAATCAGAGTTCGAGAAGATACTGCAGCAAGTTGAGAGGACGTTGCCCGCCGAAATGAAGAAGAAATTTAGAGAAGCTGCTCGTGAAATTGGCAGTATTGAAGATTTGTCGAAAGTGTTGAATACGCTGTTTCGTGAATACGGTAAATCGTTGGAGTGCAACTTCATGGTGTTTGTTTGGGGCGGTAAAGAGTGTGTAATGGTTAGGTGTGACTCAGAGTTGTGGTCTTTGGTGAAGATGTTTTTCGAGAGAGTTGAAGCTGAAAAGAAAGACGTGAGAGCTATTTTCAAGCAGTTTTTCAAGAAGGAGGTGGGGTTAGATGTCTGAGAAGATTGACACGCTGAAGGAGAAAATCGAGCTGTATCTTGAAGTAAAAAGTCGCATTGAGTTGTTGAAGAATTTGGAGAAGCAGTCTGGACTGCCTATGCCAGAGACGAGAGAATTGATTGCGCTGGCTGCTCAGCTTCTTGAAAAGATTCGTGATGAGATGTATGGCAGAATGTCTGCTGAAGATGTTAAAAGGAGTGTGTTTAAGGAATGGCTGGAGAAGAAGGAAGAGAGCTGAAAGACGTTGTGTTGAAGAACTTGAAAGATTTCGTGAAGGAGCATTTTGTAACAGAAAGTGGTGCGCCGTTAGTCTTGGCTGACTATCAAGAACAGTTCATCAGAGATGTTTTGATGGAGAAGAGTAAGTCCGGAAAGTATGTTTTCTTGGCGTGTACTCGCGTTGGTAAGACCGAAGCCGCTGCTTGTCTTGGAACGCTGGTCGCAATCTTGAATGATGGAGAAGAAGTGGCGATTGTTGCCCCGTTGCATAGTCAAGCGGAAAGAATGTTTAAGAGAATACGCAATTATTTCATGTCGAACAAGGCGTTGTATTCTTTGTTGGATTTGACCAGAGGTTTTAGACGTGATGAGATTAACCTTGTGAATGCGAGCACACTGCTATGTTTGTCAGCGGGAAATCCGGAGTCGCTTCTTGGATTTGGTGCTACGACGTTGATTGTTGATGAGGCTGGAACGATTCCGATGGATGTTATGAAGACGAGGGTTCTGCGTATGTTAAGTGCTGCGCCGGCTAGAGGATTGAAACCGAAGCTTGTGCTTCTTGGAACACCGCATGTTGCGAATTTCTTGTATGAAGCGTGGACTTCTGATGATTTCTTGAAGTATAAGGTTGGATGGAAAGAAGGTGTTGCTGCTGGAATATTGAGCAAAGACGAAGTGGAATATGCGAGGAAGGTGATGAGCGATGAATTGTTCAGATGCTGGTTTGAAGCCGAGTTCTTGGCTATGAGTGAAGGTGCTTTGTTCAATTTGAAGGACGTTATGTTGTGTATGGCTGGCAAGGTATCGAAGAAGCCGGAGCCAGGATATGATTATTATGCTGGGCTTGACATCGCACGCTTTGGCGACGACGAAACTGCGTTGGTTATCTGTGGTATTCCGATTGGCGCAACTGTTGAAGAACAGCCGATAGAATTAGCTTGGTATAAGACGAGAAGTAAAAGGCCGATTAGCGATACCGTTGGTTGGGTTCTTGATGTCTGCGAGGAGTGGAATGTGAAGAGTATAGCTATTGATGAAATTGGTTTAGGCGCTGGTGCTGTGGACTTCTTGAGGGAAAAACTAGGAGATATTGTGTATCCGGTGTCGATGGTTGGAAATGAAAGGCGAGATGTTTACTCGACGTTGCAACAGTTAATTGAGAACAAGCAGATTGTTTTGCCGAAAGACGATGAGCTGTTGATGCGTCAGTTCAGCAGTTTCAAGGCGGAATATGCTTCTGACGGTCGGATATTGATAAAGAAGACTCGCGGGATGAGAGACGATGTTGTTGATGCTCTGGCGCTGTGTTGTTATATGATGAAGCGGAAACGTGGAGTTGAAGGAGTCATTGAATACGTCGGGGATGTGATTCGACTATGAAAAAGTTTAAATGCTCGCTCGTCTTTTCTTGATTGTGGTGGTTGTATGAGTGAGGTTGTAACGTATTACGGTGTTCGGAAACAGGTTGATTGGCATGATTTAGCACAGAGAATCTTGAGGCGACTGTAATGAGCCGCGTTGTTTCTGGTTCGCCGGAGTATAGGCGTAAAAGACCGACTTGCAGTATAACGTTGAACGATGTTATATTGCAGTATGTTGATGAACTGGCGAAGAAGAGTGGGCGTACAAGAAGCGACGTGATTGAGACTGCGCTACGTCTTGCGATGAAGGATAAACAGCTTGAACGTGCAATTCTCGGTGATTTGGCGGCGTTGAAACTGAAGCCGGCGTCTGAAGACAAGGATAAAGCCGAGAAGCTGTCGTCTGAATTTATGCGTCGCCTGATTTACGATGACCGTTTTCTCGAACATGAATGGGTGCCGGCGCTGTAATAAGCAGTCGTGAAGTTCTATTGCAGATTCCGCTGTTTTTTGTTTCCCGCACGTTTGATTTTCACGGCGGATAAGACAGCAGAGAAGACGCCGCATAACTCGTAGTGGGCAACCACATCTTCAAAAGACGGTTGCGTGTCCCCAGTTAATATTAAAAAATCGTTTTTCTCCATCGGCGCCGCGTAAAACTCATATTTTGGCAGTCGGCA
>Ga0080004_1132097_pt1 | contig 11833 bp, 11 predicted proteins | sample WasSprMetagenome_FD_69207 | JGI IMG/M metagenome (GOLD analysis project Ga0080004, IMG submission 69207) | Sulfidic aquatic microbial communities from Washburn Spring, Yellowstone National Park, USA - WS (SPADES assembly) (version 2) | ecosystem: Environmental > Aquatic > Thermal springs > Hot... | reverse complement strand
AGTCAGTATATTCGTCTTTCAAGCAGAGGACTAAAGCATTCTTCAACAACATAACCTCAAACCCCAAAAAAAGAAGAGAAAGGCCAGGGAGGTCTATCCTCTGCTGGAACCTAATCATAAAACTCTTCACACTATAACCACCTAAGGAGATGAGTTTAAGTTGCCAGGTCCCTTGGAAGATGATGTCAAGGTAACATTACATATCTTAAAAATGAAACAAAACATATTTCAAGTTTATCTTAACGCCATCCTTAATCCTAGGACGTGGCAACTTAAGCCCACCTCCTTAAGTGGTTGTAGTACAGCATAAAAAGCTTCATGAACAGGTTCCAGCACAGCATCGACCTCCTCCACGAAGAGCTTAGTTGCGAGAACGTTCCTATATGGGAAGGCCCTCATGGATAATATTTCATTCCTGTCCACGTCTATGTAGACCCAGTACTCCAATCCATTCACCTTCATGCAGGTCTCGTCGAGTACTACGAGCCTCCTACGCATCCTAGATGGATTTACGTTCAGCTTCTCGCTGAGCTTTCTGACCTAGATGGCAGTCTCGGAGACTTTGTGTACCTCTGATAGGGCTTTAGCAGCTCTTCTGAGGCTCGAAAGCTGGATGTAGAATGCCAGTCCCGGTATTTTTGGCTCTAGCGGGACTTTGTTCCTCTCGAAGATGCCGAGATTCTTGACCAAAGACCTTATGCTCAGCATAGAGAACTCGTGTCAGGGAAGCCTAATAAGCCTTAAGTTGCCAGGTCCCTTAATTATGTCTAAAAGTTTATAAACAAATAATAGCACTTATAGATGAGTTAAAATGGAAAGAAAGACTATAACAAAAGAAAAAGTCGTCGGCATGCAAGTTATCGATGGCGAAGCCCGATTAATTGGGGTAGTAAAAGATGTTTCTTTTGCAATTGGGGAAACAAAAATGTATATGGTTGTTGAGTTGAAGGATGGAAGGATTCAAGAGTTTCCTTGGGAAGAAATTCAAGCTGCAGGTGATTTTGTTCTTCTAAGACCTAAGCCCAAGATCGAGGCTGCAGCTTCAACGCCTACCACTACCCCGACTCCTGTAGCTCAGACCGCTCAACCTCTTTGTCCTACTTGTGGAAAGCCGTTAACCTACATACAACAGTATAAACGTTGGTACTGTTATAACGAACAGAAATACGTATGAAGCTTCATATCTTCTAACATATAATTTAAGAAAGTTCTAATTAGTGTTATTTGTTAAATGATCGTGTGATGCCATGCCTGAGCAGATCTTTAATGTTGAGGATTTCAAGAAGCTTTTGGAAAAGGCAAAAGAATGTCGTGTTTTAAGGAAGGATGATAAAGTAAAGTTAAAACTTAGAACCCCAAAGACGCTCTATGTATTTATTACATCAAAGGAAGAAGCAGACGATCTTTTGAAGAACATTAAAGTTGAAGTAAAAGAAATAAATAGATGAATTAAGGCAAAGAATTCTCTCATTTATTAATTTGACCATTCATATCACTCATACATTATTACCCTTTAACCTTTTACCGACATATTTGCTTCAAGTATAATAGTGAATTTTATAACTTTGATGAAGTATATGACTGGGCAAGGCTTGAACAACATGGGTAAACTTAGCGGCTATTTGCACTTAATGCGCCCAGTAAATTGCTTGATGATGGGTTTCGCTGTCATAGTTGGCTCAGCCATCGCAAATCCGAATTTTTTAAGCATACTTTGGCAGAATCTCATCTATGGGTTTATCACCGGTTTTATGCTAACCTCTGCATCCATGGTCATAAACGACTATTGTGATAAAGAGATAGATGCTATAAACGAACCAGAACGGCCAATTCCTAGCGGCTTGATCAAACCTAAAGAAGCCCTAGCTTTTGCCTCTGTCCTTACAGCATTAGGTTTTTTAGCTTCGTTAGCAAACTCATATTTAATGGGAACAATTCTCTGTTTTGTGATAGCAGTAATTGCATGGATGATCTTTATAACCTATACTACTGTTGGAAAACGTAGTGGTTTGCCCGGAAACTTTCTAGTCAGCATATGTGTATCTATCCCATTTATCTACGGAAGTGTAATCGTTGTTAACGAAATTAGATTGAATGTTTTGATATTTGTCTTGATGGTTTTTCTTTCGAATACTGGTAGAGAAATAACAAAGGGGATTGTAGATGTTCAAGGCGATAAGATGCAAAATGTAAAAACTCTGGCTGTGCGTTATGGAGAAAAAGTGGCTGCTATGGTGGCTGCCCTATTCTATCTCTCTGCTATTTTTTTAAGCCCTATACCCTGGCTTCTTAAAATTGCTTCTTTTTGGTTCATTCCTTTAGTGGTTGTAGCTGATTTTGGACTTGCAGCATCTTCATTTATGCTGATTAAAGACCATTCGAAGGAGAATGCTAGAAAGATCAAGAAAATTGTCCTATTATGGTTCCTTTTTGGCTTGTTAGCATTTATTGTAGGTGCTTTAAAAGTTTGATGAGCTAAAATGGCCATTAAAAAGTTTTGAGTGTTCTTTTAATGCTTCTATCTTATGATCGCTCATGATAAAGGTTAAGCCCCTTGTCATAAGAAGGGCAAGGAGAACGCTAAACTCATTTAATTCATCTTGATCTTACTCAAGCAATCTGAGCAAAGCATGGGCAATTTTCTATCAACATCGTTTATGCTATTGGCAAAGCTCATTATGCAACTAGTTTCATAGCAGTGAGCCAAACCAAAAAGGTGACCAAGTTCATGAGCAGCTTCTTTAAAAACTCTCTCATTTATAAGGCTTAGATTTGCCTTAAACCTTAGACCAAAAGATGTCAATCTTGCTGTTGAGAGAAGTGCAACACCTCTGCTCATATCAGCCAATCCAAATACAAAGTTCAAGCTTGGTACGAATATATCTGCTGAGGTCACACCAATTACTTTGTTATCATTTCTCTTAAACTCTAACAGCCTAGAAAGGATTCTTGTAGCATCATACTGTTGCCTTGAAGCTACATAATCCTCATGTTGAAAAGGAATTTTTTCTAAAGATATTTCAGGCTCACATCCATACAATTTAACTGCTGCTTCTAACTGGTCTAAAAAGCGCACTAAGTCAAAGTCTCCTAAGGGTTTGATCAACACCTTAATCCTTGGCTTTGTAAGCACTCCTTTTCACTATTCCTTTATTAATGAATTAGCCATAAAAATTCTTTTAGCTAAATAGTATAAGTATCTCCGGTCTTAGGGGCAACCGCATCTAGTCCAAACTCATTCTTTATCTCTTCAGCAAATTTTATGCAACTCTCTTTTTCTCCATGTACCGTAAAAACCTTGGGAGAACCTTTTATTCCCTTGATCATATCAAAGAGTTCCTTTCTACCACTATGGGATGAAAAGTCAAACTGGCGAATTTCAGCCTTAACCTTTCTTGGCTTGCCGTTTATGATAGCCATTCTTTTCTCTAATAAAGTCCTTCCTGGTGTGCCGGGTATTTGATAGGAAACTATGGCTATAGCGTTCTTGGGTTTCTTTGACACCTCACTATTGTAAAAGACGGCAGCTCCTCCTACTAGCATTCCTGCAGGAGAGATTATAACCGATGGAGTCTTGACTACTCTTCTTCTCTGGCTCCAACTTGTTATAAACTCGATGCTTTCCATGCTCTTACGGAAAAGGGATGGATCCTTAAGGTATTCTTGGTATCTGAAAAGTATCTCATTTACTTTCAAAGCCATACCGTCCATGGCTACAGGATGAGGAAAGTTATGTTTTTTTAGCACGCATGCCATCTCTTGAGCCCTACCAACTGAGAAGGCTGGAACTAATAGGGTACCTCCTCTCTCTACAACTTCTTTTGCAAAATCAATAAACTCTTTTTCTACATCCTCGCTATTCGGATGATCAGTCATTGCATAAGTGCTTTCAGTTATTATCGCATCAAGCTCACCAAAGTTCGTGTCAGCACCTCTAAGGAGTAATGAGCCTCTTGAATTTATATCTCCTGTATAGAGGAGCCTTTCTTTGTTACTCTCCAACAAAATGGATGCTCCCCCAGGCACATGACTCGCATTTAAGAAAGTAGCATTAAACCCCTTTATATTGACTGTCTCATTCAGTTTAAGTCTATGAGAACTTCTTATCATGGACAATAAGTCTATGTATTCAAAGGGCAGGTAAAAGCCGGAAATGTTTAAGAAGTCCTCTATAAGAAGCTTAGTCAATTCTAATGTCAATTCTGTAGTGTATAACTTTATACTCCCAGATACATAAAACAAGGGAATTGCACCACTATGATCTAGATGGGCATGTGAAAGAAGAATTCCATCCATTTCTTTTGGCGAGACATGCATAGGAAATGCAGGTTCTCTTGTGAGTTGAACGCCAAAGTCTAACAAGACCTTAGTGTCCATACTCTTGACTAAGAAAGCGGATCTTCCTACTTCCCTTGCAGCTCCTAAAACTGTTATTTCCATTTTAGAATAAAGACAAAAAATTGAATATGTAACATATGCTTATATAAGGTATGTTTTAAACTTTATCACAATTAGGATAAAGTTCTATATTGCTATGAAGTTTTTAAGGAAGCTTGTTACCGATACGATAGATGTTTTGCTGAGAAGCTTTGTAGAGGATCTTAAGATTAGTATCTAAACCATCTCTATTTATGCCTATACTATAAACCAAGAGTCGTTAGGATACATGCCAACGAGGATAAGAAAACTTGTTCTCATAGCATTGAATAATATCCTTAGAGAATAGATCTGCATCAAAAAATGACCTGTGGAGAACATCCCATATGTAGAGCTTCTTATCGAGCTTAGCCTCATTAACAGTTATCACCTAAGATAATACCTCCCAGGTTTTGGTGTTTGCTCCTTGATAACAGGCTTCCTTGGGATAGGAGGAGCAGGATATTGGATAGTCAGATATTCAGTTCAAAAGTTAAATGCTGAAAGAGTTAACCATAGGGTCACTGTTTGTAGCTATTTCTGTAATCCAAAATATTACAAATTTGAAGTTGGATCCATCTACACTTAACTTTTTGCTTTGGCAATACTTGTCAAAATCTCTTTAGCCATTTTATCGAAATTATCAGCAATGCTAATTGCATTAATTAAATATGAATCCTTTATTGCCTTGGCTATTCTCTTAAAGATAGGGCTGTAATCATTTTGATGATTAAGAAGAATTATCTTCCCAAATGAGTGCTTTCTTACGAAATCCTTTGTACGCTTTAAAATTTCTCTTATAACATAGCTATCCAGTTTAAGAGAACTTACATATTGTGATAATGGGTAAACGTCTGAGAGCTCAACGGGTATTATCCCAAAAGGTAAGGATAAGAAACATATTTGAACCTCTTTTAAAGTATCACCAAGAGCTTTAGATAATTTTATATAGAATGGCGACTTATAGAAAGGCTTAACATTAGATTCCGGTAAAATTAAGAGAATTTTCTTTTCTGATGCTATGGATATATCCCTTATGAGCTTTCTATGGTGCCTTAAAGCTTCAGGCCTCATCAAATCATAATGTTCATAAAAGAATAGTGCCCTTGGTTTGAATAATGGAGTACCATCTTCTAAAAATTCATAATTATTAACCAATAATTTAAAAGCCATCCAGAGCTTCGGATGGGCTCTAGCTTTAATTCCAAGATACTCCCAGATTCTACCATCCTTTATTGCTTGTTTTGTTGCTTTAACTTCTTTTAATAAAATGTTTAGGTTATGAGTTGCTATCTTCTTTATCCTTTCTTCAGATCCAAGCTCCTTTATTTCCTCTAATGTATAGTTTGAGCAAATATGGCAATTGCATGGTAGATATGTTAATTCATTAAACCTTAAAGTACCATAATCTGTCATGTATCGTCCTTCTTTTGCGTATAGCATATAGGATGCTGAGTCAAAAAGATCACAACCAAGGGCAACAGCAAGGGGGATTGTTAACGGATGCCCAGCACCAAATAGATGAAGGGGTTTATCTATAGGAAGAGATTGCTTTGCAGTTATTATCATCTTAGCCAATAGATCAAAATTGTAAGACTCCATGACCTCTGTAGGGCTTCCAAGGGCGAATAAATCGAAATTCATCTGACAAGTTAGCTTTGCAGACTTCTTTAATAAGTCAAGATGGCTACCTCCTTGAATGGGACCGACCCAGAGGGTCCCTTTACCTTTAATTGCCTTTAGTGTTTCTTCGGCTGCCTTTAAAGTCATTTTAACAGTTTCTTCAGCTCTCTTCTTATTCACACCTATCCCTGTTGGTGTATCAAGGACCAAGGCTATGTCAGAGCCGATCTTCTCCTGAAAAACTGCCATCTCGACAGGGCTAACCTCTACGCTTCCATACTCAAGGATTTGATAACCTCCTGAATCTGTCATAATGATTCCATCATAATCTATGATTCTATGTATTCCTTTATCCTCTGCCATTTTGCCAAATACCTTCAGTGCTATGTAAGCATTTGTCATGATAGCCTTGAAGCCCATTTTCTCCATATCTTTTGGTGATATACTCTGCCTTACAGGATGAATAACAGGCAAGATGCAAGGAGTCTCTAAAAATCCACTCTTTGTTCTTATCTCTCCTATTCTACCAGCTAAATCAGTTGCCTTTATCTCGAACATATATTGATCGCCCTTTGAATTTCAATATGAATTTTGGAACTGCGAATTCTTCAATAGTACTATTTAAGATTGGAAGATTTCTTTATAATTTCGTTGAAGATTTGGGAGTAATACTCTAATGCTGCTTTCATGTAGTTTTTATCGATTGATCCATGAAAGGTTGGAACTTCGAATATTCTTTCAGGGAATCTTAGTTCATAAGGTTTAAAGCCCTCTGAAGCCTTTAAGGCTTGCTTATCCTCATAAATCCTTCTTCCTAACTCTTTTAACCTTTCTTCATCTAATTCGTAGCCTAAAGCATTAAGAGCCTTTTTAACTATGCTAGGTTCATAAATCCCTCGGGCAAAGTAACATACTACTAGGCTTGAAAGTATCTGTCTCCAGCTCTCCTCTTCTATCAACTTATCCACTATTTCTTGAGGTGATAAATTCTTTATCTTCTGATCTATAGAGTAACCAGCTGCATCAAGATGGCTATGGCGAGAGCCTATAAGATAGCCTATATGAGCTGCCGGACCTGTATGATAGCCAGGCATTTCGTTTCCACCAAAGGATAGCGCAAATTCACTACCCCCATAAATCTTAGATGCGTAATCGACACCCATAGCTAAAGCTTTGTAGAATTCGTTTGGCTGATCTATTATCAACTTAACAGCTTCTCTATAAGCATCTGCTTTCCCCCAATCCAAATCTACTAATGAATCACCCAACTTGATCAAACCTTTCTTATAAGCCTCTGTAGCCCACGCTAACACTACACCAGTACTTATAGCATCCAAACCTCCTACTTCCACTCCATCTATAAGCTTTAAGAGACCGCTTGTATCAGAAATACCAAGCATGCTTCCCAAAGAGTATAGAAGCTCATAATCATAAGATACAAAAGTAGTCTTATAAAAGTAAGGCTCATCTGGATAGGGCTCTCTAATAGTTGCTAGATGTATGCAAGCTATTGGGCAATGGCTACATGCTACTCTTCTACCAAGCTTTTTAGCAGCTAAATCTTCACCACTAATTTGCTCAGCTCCTTCAAATTTAGCTTCTGAAAGGTTTCTTGTCGGTAACGCTCCTAAAGCGTTTATAGATAATACATTCATAGATGTACCCAATTCGTGGTACTTTTTCATCAAGCCAGACTTTACTGCGAGTTTGTATACTTCATCATAAGTATCTCTATAAATCTTGATTTTAGGCATGTAAATGCTCGATTTGCCATGAATTATCAAAGCCTTAAGTTTCTTAGAGCCAAAGACTGCTCCTAAGCCCATTCTACCAAAGTGTCTATAAGTCTCTGTTATGACACAAGCATACCTGACCAATTTCTCACCAGCTCTACCAATCCTCATTATAGTCCTTAATCCAGCTCCAGGCAAAGCTTCTCTCAGAACTCTACCTACAGTGAAAGTGCTTCTCATCCCCCAGAGTGTTGCTGCATCTTTAAATTGAACTCCTTTATCACTTATTACTAAGTATATGGGTCTATCGCTAACTCCTTTGATCACTATCGCTCCATAGCCAGCAGACCTGATCGCCGTGGCACTCCTTCCACCTGCATGACTCTCACCATAATTTCCTGTTAAAGGGCTCTTGAAAACAGCCACAACTTTGGATGCTAAGGGATAAAGGTTTGTTAGAGGCCCTACAGCGAATACTATAGTATTACCGGGATCAAAAGGATTAGCACTTTTAACTGCCTCTTCCTTATATAGCTGAAGGGCTACTCCAACTCCTCCAAGCCATTTGTCAAAGAGGTCGGATCTGTTCTTTACATAAAAGCTCTTCCTTCCAAGGTCTATGTATAAAACATTGCTTTGATTTATCAACTATTCATCTCCTCAATACCCAAAACTTTAAAGTTACAATAATTAACACAATAGCCACAGTGAACACAAATTACAGGTTTATTCATGCTGTCATCCCAGAATACAGCTCCTATGTCACAAGCCCTCTCACAGAATCTACATCCTATGCATTTTGACAAATCGAGCAAAACTCCTCCTCCATCCCTTGCTCTTAAAGCATCGACTGGACAGGCTCTAAGACATGGAGGGTCTATGCATGCCCTACAGACAACAACTGTAAAGCCTCTCTCAAATCCTCCTATACTTTTAACATTAATGGCTGATTTATCTAAACCAGCAAAGCCGAGCCTCCTCGAGCATGCGAACATGCAGAGCTGACAACCGACACAACGCTCCGCATCTATTATAACGAGCCTCTTCAATTTGGCATCTAGCTTTAAATACATTTTCATGTATTAAACTTTTAAAGAGAAAGAAACTCTTTGCACTTATGTATTATAAACGATACAATAATTTAAAATGACGGATTTATTTGCCGATGGTGTCAAGATAAGTTCGAGAATTTTACCTCATTTTAAGTTATTTATTGTTGTCTTGACATCATCTTATTTGCCAAAGAAAAAATTTAAGTGGATTCAGTAAGATCAAAACCGATAAGGATTATCCCTATTTTAGGATTCCATCCCATAATATGTCTTATGTAGATGTCTGTTGGTGCTGATGGCGAAGCAGAGACTACGTCTTTTATCTCATCAAGGCCTTCAAGCTCTGGAAAGGAAAGAGCAGGGAAGAGAATCACAAAGTCTACTAATGGAGAACCCTTCAGTCTGTCTCTATATATTACGGAGGTGTCTCCTATGAGTAAAGCGTCCTTCTTTCCTCTCAATTCTTCTAACACTTTAGCATCCCAAACTTCTTCACCGATATCAACTCCTCCCAGCCTCCATCTCACAAGAGGCTCAGGAGGATGACGAAAATCGTTATTATGTGCTAGAACTATAACCTCCTGTCTATCAAGAACTTCTCTAATACCTTCATTGTAAAAACGTCGAGATCGCATCGATGTTTCCTCTTCAAAAGCCTCTTCAAGTTCAAGAACCTTTGATCTATGTTCAGGTAAGAGTCTCTTGATATCTAAAGTACCTTTAATACCCTTCAGTACTGCTACCACTTTTTTCGAATGTTTTGTCTATACTCACGTTAACCTTAGGTATCTAATATTCAATATAATAACTTTTCTAGTATCCTAATTTAAGGAAAGGCAGAAAAGTTCTTAAAAGGTTAATCATGCTTATCTCCTTCTATACTAAAAGCAAAGCGATACCTAGACAAAATCTTTTTATTTTGCTTTCTAAGATTCCTTCTACTAATTTATCCTCTAAATCCTTGACAACAACATATATCGTTATTTCACCTTCTTTTATAAAGCCTTTAACATTTCCAGTAAAATCCACTCCGTGCTTAACATCCAATAAACTGGCCTTAAGAGAGCCTGCTGAAGTCTTTACATAAGCTTTGACATGCCCTATTAATCCACTCCCAGAATTCAGAGAAGCATCGGCTATTCCATTAAGCATCTCGCTGATAATCACTTTAAGCTTCGCTTCACTTGTATTTTCATTTGCTTTAAAAGACAGCTTAAGGGCTGCTTTTCCCATGTCAGAAAGTACCATTGAATCCTCACCATTAATAAGAGTTGAAACTTTTGTATTGCCTTGTAGAATTATGTCTATCAGTCCATTCATCCCATCGCCTCTTTTCGCTGACATATTGAATATGTAAGCACTCGGATTGAGTTCCCTTATGGCTGATTTTAGAAGATCAATATCCCATTTGGATTCTATAAGATCTGTTTTATTTATAGCGATAACATCAGCTTCTTTTATCTGTTTGATGAGGAAATGTTCCATCTCCCTGAACATCCTTCTAAATCTTTCACCGTCTATCAAAGCTATTACTGGCGCCTGTTCTAATGGTATGTCTACTAGACCATTAACTATATCCCTAATCTTTGAGGGAAAGGCGATGCCTGTCGGTTCAATAAGAATGATGTCAGGTCGATAATTTTCATGTAAAATCTTAAGGGTCGATTTCAGATCTCCTTTAAGAGAACAGCAGATGCACCCTTGCACGATCTCTCTAACCTCGAACCCAAAGTCACGAATAAAAGAACCATCAATACCTACTTCTCCAACTTCATTCACTATGATGCCTACCTTCTTGCCATAGTTTGTAGATAGTTCCTTTCCTAAGCGAATCAGTGTAGTGGTCTTCCCACTACCAAGAAAGCCTGCAATTTGGGCAATTCTAGTCATCCTAACTTCACTCGTATTATTTCAATTCCTTTTGATATCATGTTTTATAAATTTTATTTGTAGTCGGTCTGGATACTGTTCAAATAAGCTCCCATGATCGTTATTGTATGGTTAGTCTGATATAGATTTATGGCATAACAAGCATTAAAGGTAGGTTTCCATGAATTCTTCATTCATATCAAGGTTCGATATAGTGAATGTTTTTGAAACTTCTGTAGCATATTATACTATTCCATTAAAATAGAATATTCTATTAAAAAAGTGTGAGGGTTTTATGGAACTAACCATCCGAATTGCCATGTAATAGCCAAGATGAAGTTTATTGCAGAGCAGATAGCTATGAGACCTCCACCAGCTTTAGCACTCATACCGAATGCAGGGAGTCCGCCTCCGAAGCATGCGATACCATACAAGAATACAACCAGACCTAAAGATATGAGAGCTAGATTTCCGGCAGCAACAACACCCATTATGTAGAGTCCGTAGGTAACTAAGAATATTCCATTGAAAAGAACCACAGAACTCAACGTCTTTGCCTGAAGTGTATAGAAGCCAGCTATGCCTACTACTGTGAAGGTCATACCCGCTATGCCTAGTATTGTAGCCCCTAGGTAATCAGTTAAACTGTACAATATGAAGGCATTGAGTATAGTAACTATTCTAGGAAGAAGACCTGCCTTAAAGGCTGTTCCAGCATCACCTTTACCAAGTAGTGCGTATGCAATTGGGAAGAAACCGAATGCATAAGCTAATACGGCCCATGAATATACTTCTAGAGCCATGAAAACTTCTTTTCTCACAAAACTATTTAACGATTATGGGTAATTTTTCCTAAACATTTGTCAATAATTATTAATTCTATCCTTTTTTTTAAAAGGTATCATTACTAATTCTATCTTTTTTATTGGCACTTAAAAATTTTTGGCGAAAATAAGATGATCTCAAGCTTATCTCGAAATACGTTTTTATCTCATTTTTTAAGGCATATAGTGTTATCTGATGATGTTATGATAAGATTTGAGTAAGTTGTTTAATGTTTTTGTCTTTTTAGCTTGTATTTTTGTGCTTCTATGTTGTCTTATTCTAGTCTTCAGCCTCCTTTGGATTTTGTGAAGAGAT
>Ga0080004_1132096_pt1 | contig 11833 bp, 4 predicted proteins | sample WasSprMetagenome_FD_69207 | JGI IMG/M metagenome (GOLD analysis project Ga0080004, IMG submission 69207) | Sulfidic aquatic microbial communities from Washburn Spring, Yellowstone National Park, USA - WS (SPADES assembly) (version 2) | ecosystem: Environmental > Aquatic > Thermal springs > Hot... | reverse complement strand
AAAAAAAAAAAAAAAATATTTATAATAAACTCTCTAAAATTTATAAAAAAAAAAGAAAGAAAATTAACACAAGAAGTTGAAATCAAACTAGTAAAAATAAAAAAGAAGTATACTTTCTACAGTAAAAGAGCGGCACCTGTGTTTTTCTGGAAGGAACCAGATATTTTGATAACAGTAGTAGAAAATAATGAAGAATATCCACTTCTTCTTATTGAATTTTCAACTGCTGTTTTTACTGAAGACCACGTACTTCAGCGCTTTGATGGGCTGCTTGCTGCTGCTAAAAACAATTGTATTTATGCTGGCATATTTTCTACTAAGAAAAAGTCTCCTTACGAGCATGGTGGAAACGTAAAATTTGATTATGTGCAACCTTTTAGACTAGTTTATACCAAGTACAATAAACCATGCTTTCATTTTGAATGGGAATGTGATGAAAATGGAGTGATGAAAGTAAATCCAGAATTTCCTTCATGTCCAGAAAAGATACCAGAATTTGAAATTTTACTAAGAACAATAATTAAAGAGATTGTAAAAACAGGATACTCACAGAAATGGATTGATGATGTTTCTGATAAGCTAAAGAACTATGACTATTTTAAAGAATGGCTAAATAAGCTTAAAGGTGAAGTAAAATTGGACATACAGGCTCTTAACACATCTCGTACAAAGTTAGTAAAAAAGGATCCTTTGCTAGGTTCTGAAGTTTTAGAAGTTAAGCTAAACAGATTTGGTCATGCTATGGACCCTGAAAGAGGAATGCTAGCTTATTATGGAACACTAACTCCAAATGTTGTATCAAAAATGGTATTTAGTAAGACTACTAATGCTTGGTACAAAGATATTGAAAAAGAAGAAGAAATAAAACATATTGTTAATAAAGGACTTGAGAACGCATATGACTTTTTATATTGTTTCGCTCTTGGCTCTGAACTGTATGCAAACAAAGAATTTATGGACATTATATCAAAGTATAAAAACTACAGTAAAAGTAGCATCGTGATAGACATTACAAAGTTTATTCAGAATAATTTTTCTAATCTGAATAAGCAACTAAAAACGATATTTACCTATTCAAAATATTTCTTTATTGAAGATGACAATGGTCAGAGAAGAGTCACATTTGTATGGAAACCTTATCAAGAGTCGCAGGAGTTAACATTCTACGAAGATTACTCTAACGTAACACAAATTGTAGAAAGAAAGGTACTTGACGAAGACGATGTAACGTATATAGTTGTTCACAACATACTGAAACTAAATGGTTATAAAGTAGTCGCAGTCAGTTATCCTGGGGCTCAAGGAGATAGAAGAATATTAATTCAGGCAAAAACTGGTAGAAAGCAACCTAGAAGATATGTCGACATAATTTCATTTTTGCCAAACAAAGCTACAACACTTGAAGAAAGCAAAGGAGTTTACAATGTTAGTAAGATACAAAACAGTATAAGTAGATTATCGTTGTACAAAACTGATGAAAAATATAAAAGCGGGCTTAATGATTTTCTAAAAAGGTTTGCTCCAGAAGCTCTTGGAACTCCAATAAAGATAGGTGTTGGTTTCTGGGCAAGTAAATCTTTTACGGTTTCTCATATTATAGAACTGAATTTAAAAGATTTGGACTACTTTATTTACATAACAAGAGATAAAAAACAATGGAAAATATGGCGAACAGGTGAGGATAACATGTTTTCAATCACTTCTGGTAACGTGTCGCTTCCAAAGACATATGAAATTGTTAAAACAAGACTTAAGTAATTACTTGGTTTGTCTGAAAAGAGAAGGCGAAGAATAAGCAGTAAAATAATGCTTTGTTTTAAGAAATAGTTATTTCTCTTTTCCTTTCTTGCTGTAAATTTGGTCAAGTTCTTCTCTTACCATACTTTTATCAGAACTATCTTTGTTTGAATAAGGAAGAGTACTGGCGCTCCTCCTTCACTCAAAACGTATCTTATTGAGAATAAAAGCGTTAAAAAGTTAAAACTAGCAAGACAACAAAAGATTGTTGAAATAAGCAAACCTTAAATAATCTCAATCGTAATATTTTTACAGTAGTTAAAAATGTCGTCAGAACTGTTTTCTATTCTTCAACAATTCATTGGAACTATCCTTGGAGGTCTAATAAGCGGACTAATTGGTCTTTGGGTAGAGAACAAAAGAAGATCAAACGAGAAAAGAGAGAAGCATTTTCAAGAATTAAAAGAGCATTGTTTAACTCCGCTAAGAGATGAGCTTTTACGTCGTCATGACGAATTTGAGTTTAGAGAAAGTAAGGTGCCTGATACTCATCTAATAGAAGAAACTTTAAAAAGAGACGTCCATTGGTGGGATTACTATTCACTAAAAAGTTATTGTGACAAAATCCTTTTTGAAGACCTTTCTAACCATTTTCCAGATTTAGTAAACAAACTAATAGAATTAGAAAAAAGAATAAAACAAGACTATCCAAAATTTTATGAAAACATTCTTAGTCTTCTAAAAGAAATTCATTCTTGCAAGGAACTCAACGAACTTTCAAACCAAGTAGCTATTTCTAAGAATGATCCAGAGCTTCCTTATAAGGCAGTTTTCCTTGTAGCTTTAGGATATGATAAAGGCTATTGGCCAAACATTTATAATTTCTTTAAGGAAAGGTCTGATTTAATACGTGATGTTGGTTTCAAAGGAAAAACGAGCATTGAATTAATTTATGAACTTGGTGATAAGTATAGTAAATCCGAAAATTGCATAAGAGCAAAAAAGATAAAGGAAGACATAGAATCTTTGATAAAGTCATGCGAAAGAGAAATTAATGAGATTTTGTATAAAAAAGAGCTAAAAGGAAAATGCAAGTATATGTAAAGAGGACTTATTCATTGTATTCTCTAAGTTTTTCTCCAGAGAGATCTTAAAAGTTCAACTATGAAACAATGCTAACTTTACCACAGCTGTGCTGCTTGCTGATAAATTTCAAAAGAGAATTACTTTACATATGTTCACGACGTTCTGAAGCGCAAAGTTTCAAGAAAGCTTAAATTTTGGAGAACATTATTATTTTCTAAGAAGTAAGAATGGATGAAGAAAAAAGATTTTCTAAGGTGTGAAGTAGTTAAGTGTAGAAAGGTAGTTCTACAAAGACTTAAGTAAAAATAGAATTAGAAAATTAGAAGGCAGAAGTATTAAGACAACTAAATTAGCTAATTGTTGCAACGGTTTCTTTTTCCATATACTATTTCTAGTAAAGTTTTACTGTTTCACAAACTTTATCGTAAAATTTAAGAAAAATATCAAGTTTTAGTTTAGAGACAACGTTCTTAAGTCTCTTTTCGGTCTACATTTTTAAGCCCGTAGATTATTTCGTAATGAAGATTATACATCTTTTTATAGTATATGAATAAGCATAAAGAGAGAAATATATCCTTTTCTTCTTTAACAAATTCTGAAGTAAAACAAATGCAATGTTCAAGTACTAAAGAATTTCTGTTTTGCTTTCTTTATCCTTTTTTTAATTTTCATATAAAGTTTCTTTAGTTTATCGTAAGCTGCAATCACCAAAATCAATACTAACGTCGGTAGAGGATAGCTAGTAAGAAGGATAATTGACAAAAGAAATCCCATAGAAAGTAAATGAAGTTCGAGAAGAGATTTTGATAAATTTTGAAATCGTTCTGACCATTTTTTTCCAAGTATATCTTCTGAAACTCCTAAAATCATAGAAACTGCATAAAAAAACCATAATAAAATTGTTATGTCGACTAATCTGATGAAGTCGTAAGAATACTGCCCTATACGAATGGGCAACGCCTCATACTTAAATCTAAATGCAATCAAAATAGCCAAGAGACCTAATATGAAGGTTCCTCTAATTTCTTCGACCCTTAACTTATCCTTTAAATCCTCTTTTTCACCCAACTTTATTCTCGAGCTCATCACATAGCTTGTTAATAAATCTTCACAATAATTTTTGCTCTTGCTAGTGTCAGTTATAGGTGATATAAATTTCGGACCAAAAATTAAGGCAAATGAGAATAAAGAAAGTAGAGAACAGTTAGATAGTTACTAAAATCTTAAATAGTAAACTTTAAGATATTCAATTAGAATGGAGAAAAAGGCTCCGTTTAACGTATTTGTAAGCTCTACTTATAGAGATCTAAAAGAAGAAAGAGAAAAAGTAATTGAAGCTATTGAAAAAGTTTGCAAAGCTATTGGAATGGAAAAATTTCTTCCGGATGAGAAGAGTACTCTCGAAGTTTGTTTAGAAAATTTAAAAAAATGCGATATTTACGTAGGAATTATTGGTTCAAGATATGGCTCCATTGTTCCAGAAAATCAGCTTAAAGAAGTAGAAGGTAAAAACTATGAAAAGTACAAAGGATTATCGTTTACGCATTATGAGTTTAGGAAGGCTGGTGAGCTTGGAATTCCAAGAGCTGTTTTTATAGTTAACGAAGAAAGTAAAGAAGACGAAATTAACAAATTTAAGAAAGAAATTGAAGATTCTATTTTTCCATCTTACTTTAATAACTTGGATGAACTTAGCGAGAAAGTTGAAAGCTTATTGAAAGAGAAAATTCCTGAATGGGCATTAAAAGAAAAATTAAAAATCCCAGGCTTTTATGGACGTGAAGAAGAACTTCGTGAACTTTACGAGAAGATAAATAATGAAAAACAAATATATAGTGTCGTTAATGTTTTTGGGATTGGTGGAATTGGTAAGACAGCTTTTGTTGAAGCTTTGTTGTTACTCTTAAGCATTAAGAAGCACCTTATATGGGAAGTTAGAAGCACTGAAGGCAGAGAGACTACATTCTCTACTCCAGAAAACTATAAGAGTGGTGTTTTAGAGTTTCCAAACATAAGAGGTTTAGTACAGCTTTTAGGAATTGAAGTAAGAGAAAACATTGAGGATTCTCTTATAAATTGGTTAGAGGACAACAATGTTGCACTTTTTATTGATGATTTTCAAAAATTAGAAAGTGACTTTAGAGACTTCGTCAATAAAGCATATAATAAGCTAAGAAATGGAAAGATAATTATTGCCTCTAGAGGACATGCTAACGTAAGATGTCATCTTTCTAAAGAGTTGTTAAAATTAGAAGAAGAATCTTGTAAAGAGATGATTAGAAGTGAACTGGAGAATGCTTCTTTTGAACCAAATGAAGAAGTAATTAATCTCATTTATGAAAAGACGAAAGGATATCCTTTAGCTGTTAAAATGCTTGTTCCTTTAGTTAGTAGGTATAAGTTGTCTTTTTATGAACTAAAAAAATTTGGAAGCATTAAAGACATTCAAAACGAAGAAGAAGTTAAAGAGTTTGTTTCAAGAGTATTTCTAGAGAACGTAAAAGACGAACGAGATTGCAACGTTTTTAAGTACTTATCTCTTTTAAAAGATGGGTTTGACTACGATATCTTGAGATCTATTTTAATGATACTTAACGATGAAAGATACAAATGGGAAAATGAAAAATTGCTTCGTGATTTTTTAAGCCAATTTATACCTCATATAATTAGTTACGATAACAGTAGGAAAAATTTTAATTTTAGTCATGACATGGTAAAAGAAGCTGCTTATTCCAAAGTAGAAAACGTTAAAGAAGCTAGAGAAAAAACCCTAAATATTCTAAGAGAAATAGACAAAAAACTCTTAGTGGACGAGAAAAAAGCTTTTGTAAACGAAGAAATTTTTTACCAAGCAGAAGAAATCATGAAGCTTAAAGGCGAGAACGAAGAGTTAATGAAAGTTGCATTTGAAAGCTCGTATTTACTAGCAAACTATGGGTATCACAAATATATTTCTTTAGTGACATATGAATATGGGGAAAAATCACTATATTATGCTGAAAAATTAGAAGCATGGATTGAAGCGCTGGAAATAGCTAGATATGCATTATACTATGTTGACGAACTTTTAATTCAAGAAGAAGAAGCTAGAACTTTGTATAACAAAGTGAATGAAGTATTTTTAAAGGCACTTAAATTAAATGAAGACTTGTCAAAGTATCATTACGCATTTGCAATGAAGGACTGGGCTTTTTATGCTCTAAATTCATTGAACAATCTCGAAGAAGCTGATTTATCTCTAGAAAAAGCTCTTAAAGAAGTTGGAAGTAAGGATTCAAGATTAATTAAAGATGAGCTGTTGTGGTGTGATGCATACTCTGCTTCACTAACGACTAAGTCAGATTTGCTTCGTCGTAAAGGAGATTTAAAAGAAGCATTAAGACTTTTAAAAGAAGTAGAAAGATTGTTAGAACGTTATAAGGATAAAATAATAAGCAGATGGGGCGAGAAAAAATACTATGAAGATAAATCTGTAATTATGAATAAACTTGGAAATCTAACATTCGATACAGCAAAATCTGAGGACGACTTAAAAAGAGCAAGAGATTATAAAAATAATTCTATAATATACGCTCTAAAGGCAAAGAATAGACAGAATGCGGCTATAGGTAGAACTAGATTAGCTACGATTCAAATGATGCTTGCTAAAAACCAAGACGATTTTAAGAAAGCTAATGAAGAAGTAGAAGGAATAAATCTTGAGGATTGTGTTAAAATTTTTAAAGAAATAGGATATAAGTATGATGAGGCCTTGGCTAAAAACCGTATGGCTATTTGTTGCCTAGCTTTGAAACGTGATGAAGATGCCATAAAGTTTGCTGAAGATTCAACAGAAATTGTTAAGAACGGACCTGATGAATTCTCAAAGGCATATACAGAATTGGCTTTAGCTTACATTATGATGACTTCTAGTTTGAGTGATTTTAAGAAAGGAAAAATATCTGATGAAGTATATGAACTAATTCGAGATGCTTACGAAAAATTCGAAAAGATAAGAGTAATCAGTCAATTTACTGCGCTTACTGTAGAAGCAATTGCAAAATATTTACAGAACGAAATGAACTTTGATGATCTCTTAAAAGAGTTAGAGGAACTTGCTAAAGAACTAGAAATTAAAGGAGGTGCAGGAATTAGGTCATGGACTATAAAACAGACTATAGATGCTATAAAGAAAAAAAGAGTTATCGATAAAGATTTTCTGAGGTTTGAAGGAGTTAAGCTTCTGTTAGCATTATAGTTATAAAAATCTTTTTAAGTTATTGAAGACAAACAAAGAAAATAGAATTTTTGAATAAACTTTTAGCTACAACCGTAATACAACTTGTCTTCTAAAACTAATTTAGTGCATCCGAAAATAAGGAGGTTAGTCTATTGCATACTTACTTTTTTCTTCAAATTCTTTTACTTGAGCCGCTACTTCCTCTGAAAGCAATACTAAGCCAAAGTAGAAGTCATCCCTAACTTTATCCTTTACTTTATTAATATTCTCACAAAACCTATCAATTTGAACTTTTACATCTTTGTTTATTATTTCAGCTAGGGTTTTTATCTTTTCGTCTTCAGAGATATTTTTTGTTTTTAATTTCTTTTCATAAATCCTTACGACCTCTTCGTCCTTAATTAGTTCTACGTCTTTTTCATCGTCTGAAGATAGCAGTTTTCCACTCCTTATTTTCTCAATTTCCTCTTCTACTTCTTTCAACTCAAGTACTTTGCTGTGCCAAAAAACGTGCATTTGTTCTCCTTTATAGCTCTTCCAGCGCCACTCTCTTTTTTCTATTCTTGTTTCAACTTTACTTTTCAGCTCTTCAAATATTCTTTGATCTTCTTCAGACCATACCCACTTAAACTTTCCAAACCCAAAAGGAAATGGAACTCCTTCTCCAACTTTCTGAGGTCCATGCACTGAAGTTGCAAGTATTATTGGAAGGTACTTAAGCTTACGCCTAAGGATAATGGGAGCGTATCCTAACCTAATAATTCCTATTTCTCGTATTTTTTCTATTTGTTTAGCTGTTCTTTTTGGGATAGGTTTGTTAAAGATGAAATCGAGATAGTAGCTACTATCCGATACTATCTTACATGCTTTCTCAGAGGCTTCATACAATATAGGTATATTTCTTTCAATTTCTTTTATTACTTCTTCTAAGCTTTTATCTTTTATAATAAAAGTTGTTTCAAACCAGCAATCATATCCTCCTCGGAAGACTATATTTGTTCCATATTTTTTGTTTACTTCGTTTGCAACTTCATCTGCCCGCTCATAAAGAAAAATTTCATCTCCGAACAATTCATCATTTTTATATTTCTCCCAGTTTTCTTTGTTTTTTATTTCTTCTAGGACATGAGAGTTTATATCCCCAAGAGCGTGTTCTGTACTCCAGAATTGAGGGAATCCTACTGTTAACTTTTCGTTAAAAATAGTAATCCATGGAAGGTCGTACCAAGAACTTGCATCTATTTCTAACTCAATTTTATCATCAATTCTATAGGGACGAGCTCTATATTTTTCTTTCCTAAAATATTTTTTATTTAAGTACTCTAAGTAACTTTCATATTTTTTATTTAAATACTCGGCTAACCTATCTGCAAATTCTATTTCTTCTTTGTGTTTATCCAGAAATGCCCTCCATTCTCGATCTCTTTCATCCTCTTTATCCATTCTAACTTACCTTCTATTAAAATAAAATATAAGCATAACTATTTCTTGTATGGATTTTCAAAGTAATTTATTTTAAACTCATAGTTCTCTCCAGGCTGAAGCAACTTTTCTACATCATCAATAAAAATTGCTATTTCAATGCCTTGTTCTAAATTTTTGTACTTTTCTTCCATAAAGCGTTCACGTAGCTGTTTCTCAGCCTCATAAAAAAGTTGCTCAATTTTTTTGCAAGTAGTAGTTTTCACTTCAACTATTGTCAATAATTTTCCTTTATCTGAGTCTTGATATATCTCAAAGTCAACTTGGCCTGGTCCTCCAAGATATTCTATAAAGAGCCTTTCTGGTGGAATTCCTAAGTGCTCAGAGAGTTCTTCTTTTCTTTCTATTAGTAATACTTCTGCTATTCCTTCGCCTATGGCTCCAAGTGCATCATTCATTGCTTTTTGGTTTCCATTCTTCTCACCTATTTTATATTCAATAATATGGTCCTTTACTCTTTTGATTATTTCTTCGCTTACCTTTTCAAAATCTATTTTTTCAACTACTGGATAAACTTCCACTGCTATCACCTTCTTTGCTCCTTCGGGTACGCGAACTCTTTCGAAGTCAGGATTTCTGCAGAAAGCAGTACGTTCATTATCAAACTCCAGTATGACTCCAACTTCGCCGTTTTCAACTTCCGCCTGCAACGTCTTATAGTTATCGTATCCAAAAACTTCCTTTAAAACATTCGCAAAATTGACTACTTCTTTTCCCTCAACGTCTATTGAAAGTTCTCCCAGTTCGATTGGGGTTCTTTTCTGAAGCGGCTTAGGTTCGAGAGGAACTACAGCCTGTTCTGTTCTACTTTTGCTGTGAAAGTAAGTGATTGTCAAGATATTTCCTGGCTCGAAGCTTAAGTCACATATAGGACATACATTATCGCTACCTGAATAAAGCTCAACAGTTCCATCTTCATAAAAGGCAAAAACAATTTCAGCACCTCCCAAGCTCTTTAAGTTAGTTTCTACTTTTATACTAAATTTAGGAGCTTCAAAATGCGGATTTTCTTCAAAGTTAACAATCTTAACTCCTCTCCCATCTATAAGCAAAGTCCTTCTAAAAAGATCCAAGTATAAGCTGTGACCGGAAACTGAGAACTCTTTAGGAAAGTGAATTTCTGGGATATAACTGATTAATTGAAGCTTATCAAGAATTTCATCTTTAAGCTCATCACAATACTCAGAAGAAACCCTAATATGATCTGAACCTTTTGTTCCTACTATCCACTCATAAACTCTTCCACCTTTTGTAGTTGCCCTAACTAGGTATCTTCCCCCTTCTATAGCTTGCCCTGGATACATCAACCCGCTCTTCTCAACATGAACATTTCTAAATTCGTAGTACTTTACATCCTTAAGCCTTGGAATAACGTTTGCAACTTGAACAGAAGAGTCATCGAGCTTAAGCATGCTCATCATTCCTTCAAGTTCTTTGTTTTCTGCTTCTTCAAGCTCAGCGTAAGCATAGTCTTTGTAGTTTTCTCTTACGAACTCTAAGAATTCGTTCGTTAGCTTTCCGCTTGGGTCTTCTTCTAAGCTTCGAAGAGCTATGCTTCTAACTTCTTCGGCTAAGCTTGGGTTTACTGTTTCTATTCTTTCAACAAGTTCTTCAGAAGAGGCCTTTACTGCTTTTAAGTAGTTGTCGTTCTCTTTTAGAATTTCCTTCAGTTTTTCTTCTGCACTTTTTCCATTGCTTTCATAGTCTACAAGTTTTTCTACTATCTTTCTAAGCTCCTCACTTCCAAGAACTTTTAGTGAAGGAAGTTCGTTAACTATTGTGCTACTTACGTCTAGAACTTGAGCTTCGGTTAGCTTTCTTAAAGTTAAGCTTGCAAAGCTGTCAGCAACTTCTTTACTTATTTCTTTACTTATGAAATTGTAGGCGGCTTCTAATTGAGAAAGCGTTGAGGTGCTTAAATTAGGAGTTGTTGTTTCTATATCAACGAGCGCTCCTGCATAACCATTGCTTGGAATAACTAAGTCCCCTCCAGTATAAAATGAAGAGTAAGATTCTCCATTTGGATAAACTACGCTTACTATGTCGTACTTTCTTATTCCTCTTGAAGCAAGCTCTTCATTGGATATAACTAGGCTTCCTCCATCGAACAGTGCTACTGTATCTCCAACCTTTACTCCTTCTTCAGTTTCAACAAGCGCAGCAGGAAGGTAAGTACTTCCGTAAGCAACGTAGGGGTTCTTGTTCTCTACGAATAACAAGGAGTATTCTCCAGTTTTAGTTTTTATCTTTCCAAAGACTGCAATTTCATTTATCTTAGAGGCATCTCCAGTTATTTCTCCACTTACAAGCTTAAGCTCAGGCTCTCCTATGAACTCTATCTTCTTACCTTGAACTTCTACTATTCCATCTGGGCTTAAGAACGCCTCTACTTTTGTTAGGCTTCCAGTTCCGCTTTTTTCTACTAAAGAGAACTTGATTCGGCTTAGAACTACCTTTCCTATTGGCACTGCCTTATCTACGCTTAAGCTTCCTTCGCTGGGCGAGAACATCAGTTTTCCATCGTAGCTTTCTCCTACGTATTCTAGAGTAGCATACTTTTCTTCCCCTCCAACGCTAACTAAGAATTTGTAATAGTCTCCTTCTTTGATGCTTTCTTTTCCAAGCATTTCCTTTGGAACATAAACTACATTTGACTCAACTACAATTTTAGATATATCTCCAAGCTTTTGTCTGTAAGCTGCATAGAAGACTGAATCCAAGCTGTTGAACTGTTCGCAGAGGGAAGAGATTTCTTCCTTGCTTAAAGTACTTAGGAAGGCTATCCTTTCTTTTAAAATTGGGTTATATATTGCATTTAAAATCTGTTCGTAGTTGTTTTCTACGAAACTATTTGGAAGCTTAGATATAAGCTCTAGGCTTGAGACAATTTCTTCAGCACTCTTCGAAGGATTTGTTGAAGCTAGGACAAGCTCTTTAATTTGTTCTAAGCTTAGTACATCTTTTAAATTGCTCGAAGATTCTCTTATTAGTTCAGAGACTTTGCTTAAAGTTATGTCTCCATACTTTTCTGCAATGCTTGCCAAGTTTAAGTGAGTTTTACTTCCATATTCTTCTCCCAATGAACTAAGAGCTAAGTCAATTGAAGCTGAGCTTCCAATTATTTGGCCAACTTTTGCTCCAATTACTCCTCCTACGAAGCTTCCTGCAATGCTTGCTCTAAAGCTGTCGTTTAAAGTAGGATCGAACACTACTCTAAGAGGTGCAACTACAATTCCAGTAGGAGCTATTGTTAGAGCTGTTGTAATCGCACTTGATATATCTCCAGTCTCAGCGTAAGTTATTATTCCT
>Ga0080004_1139622_pt1 | contig 11835 bp, 10 predicted proteins | sample WasSprMetagenome_FD_69207 | JGI IMG/M metagenome (GOLD analysis project Ga0080004, IMG submission 69207) | Sulfidic aquatic microbial communities from Washburn Spring, Yellowstone National Park, USA - WS (SPADES assembly) (version 2) | ecosystem: Environmental > Aquatic > Thermal springs > Hot... | reverse complement strand
TGAAGAAGTGAGAAGTAAGAAAGTGAGAAGTAAAAAGGGAGAAGTAAGAAGGGAATAAGAAAAGAATAACTCCATATAAATTATTATATCAAATTTTATCACAGAAAATTTTGCAATTTTTGTAATGTGATAAGTTAATCTATTTTTCCCTTTATTAAATGGAGATTAACATTTATTTCTTGTATTTAAGCAATCCCATCCATAATTCAACATTCAAAATTCAAAATCCCTACTCCCCAATCCCTAACCCCTATTCCCTAATTCCTATCCATAATCCAAAATTTTTTATACTTCTCACATTTTTTACAATTCTAACTTTCTCACCTGATTACTTTCTCACTCTATTTGCAAACCTAAAGGTTTGCCCTACTTTTCGCTTGTTTTTTCCACTTTCATCACAAATGCATAATTAAACGCAATATCTTTTAAATACTCATATCTACCTGATTTTCCACTATGCCCGCTTGACATATCCGTCTTTAAAAGTATTAATCTATCATTGCAAGTATTGTATTCTCTTAATTTTGCAACCCACTTTGCTGGTTCAAAGTACTGAACCTGTGAATCATAATAACCACTAGTTACAAGCATATTTGGATAACATTTTTTCTCTACATTGTCATAAGGTGAATACGATTTTATATAATCATAATACTCCTTTATCTCCGGATTGCCCCACTCATCAAACTCACCAGTTGTAAGCGGAATTGTCTTATCAAGCATCGTTGTTAAAACATCAACAAATGGAACCTCAGCAATAATTCCGTTATACAAATCATTAGCCATATTGCTTATAGCCCCCATAAGAAGCCCTCCAGCAGAACCACCCTCTGCATATATATGCCCAAAACTTCCATAACCCATCTCCACAAGCGCTTTTGTTGCATCTATAAAATCATAAAATGTATTTTTCTTTTTTAACTGTCTTCCATCTTCATACCATTTTCTTCCAAGTTCACTTCCACCTCTAATATGTGCAATTGCATAAACAAATCCTCTATCTATAAGGGGGAAAATTGTTGAATTAAAAACAGCATCTATTGAATAACCATAAGCACCATATCCATAAATATAAAGTTTATCTTTTGGTGAGTTTTTCTTATAAACGATACTTACAGGAACCATAACTCCATCTCTTGCCTTTATCCAAATTCTTTTTGTTTCATATAAACTTTGATCATAATTTGGAACTTCTTTTTTCTTAACCACAATATTTTTTTCATCTAAAAAGTTATAATCATAAATTGTTGGTGGAGTAATCATTGATTCGTAAGTATATCTGAAAAAATCTGAGTCATACTCATCATTATAATAAGGAAAAACGGAATAAACCTCATCATTAAATTTTATGTATTTAAAATTACCAGTTTTCCTATCAATAACCCTAAAATTAACAAGCCCATCTTTTCTCTCAGAAACAACAACATAATTTTTAAAAACATCAACCGACTCAATTAAAACATCATCTCTATGTGGAAGAAAGTCCTTCCATAGATTTATATCAGAGTAATCCTTGTCTTTTTCAATATAAGAGATTTTAAAGTTTTTTGCATTTTTATTATGAATTATATAAAAACAATCCTTTCCATCCTCAATAGAATACTCAAGTCCTTTTTCTCTATATCTAAAAACCTTTGCCTCAAAAGGATTTTCATTTAATTTTATATATCTTACTTCAGTTGTTAGAGTTGAAGTTATATCTATAAAAACATAATCCTCAGTATTTGACTTTGAAACAGAAACCGAAAATGTCTCATCATTTTCAAAATAAATCCTTTTATTTTCATTTTTCTCAATATCATAAACCCAAACAGAGTCCCATCTAAGAGTCTCAGTATCTTGTTTTACATAATAAATTTTTTTTGACTCGTTATCCCAAACAAAATTTGAAGTTACATTTTCAATTTTTTTATTAAAAATTTTTCCGGTCTTTAAATCTTTTATATAAATTGTATAAAACCTTCTTCCTTTAAAATCCACTGCCCAAGCAAGCATATCTTGATTTGGGGACGGATTTATAGATTTTAGATGACAGTATTTTTTCCCTTTGGCAATTTTATTTACATCAACAAGTATTTCCTTTTTACCATCTTTAAGATTCTTTCTAAAATAAACTGGATATTCTTTTCCTTTTAAAAACTCTTTAAAATACTCATAATCCTTATATCTAAAAAGCGGTGTTATATCATCTTCTTTAATTCTTGATAGAAGTTCTTTATAAAGTTGTTTTTGAAGTTTTTTGGTATCTTTCATAACATACTCAGTATATTTATTTTCCAAATTGAGATAATCTAAAACATCCTTTGAATCCCGATTTTTCAACCAAAAATAATTATCTATTCTTACATCCTCGTGAATCTCAAGCTTCTGAGGAATTTTTTTTGCAACTGGTTTTTCCATAATCTCTCCTTTAACAAAAGAATTTAAAGACACAACAAAAATAAAAACAATTATTTTTTTCATAACCTCTCCCATTTCTTAATTTTACATTATTTTAATTCATCCCTTACTAAATCTTCTACCGGACCCAACCACAGTCCACAATTCCCAAGTCCCAAGTTCTCATCCCCAACATAGTTGATTGTTGATTACTGCTAATTGCTCGTATTTAAAAATTATGAATTATTACTCAGGAAATCCAATATGCCATTTGGCAGATTGACACTCCAAAATTCATCATTCATAATCCATAATTTAACATTCATAATCCACAATCATCATCTCTTCTCACCTGCTCACTTTTTAAATTGCCAGTTTTCAGTTTTATTTTTAGGACACTTTCCTGATTTTGACGATCGTCTTTTTCAGTGACTGGCAAAAAATTTCAAATTAACAAATTTTATATAATCTAATTATGGAAAAAATACTCATAACAGGGGCAAGTGGGTTTGTAGGTAAGGAAATTTTAAAAAAACTTATATCAAAATATGAAATTCACATAACTGCAAGAAACCCAAATAAAATAAAAGAATTTGAAGATAAAATAAAAATCTGTAATTCAGAAAATCATACTTTTGAGTTTTTTTCTGAAATAATTAAAACTACAAAGCCAGATTACGTTATAAACCTTGTTGGAATTCTTGAAGAAAAAGGAAATCAAACTTATGAAAACATAAATTATCTTTACTCAAAAAATCTCTACGAAGCCCTAAAAAACTCAGAAGTTAAAAAAATAATTCACATTAGTGCTCTTGGAACATCAAAAGATTCACCTTCTAAATATCATAAAACAAAATATCTTGCAGAAGAAGAACTTAAAAAAATAAATAAAAACTATATCATATTTAGGCCATCTTTTATTTCTGGAAAAAATCAGTTAATATTTCAAAGATTAAATAAATTCTCTAAATACTTACCTTTTTTTATACTCCCTGATATTCCTTATTATTTTCAACCAGTTGATATTGATGATGTTTCTGATTGCTTTGTAGAGGCAATTAAATCCAATCACACTGGAATTTACAATTTATGCGGAAGCGAGAAAGTAAGTTTTAAAGAATTGATACAAAAATACTGCGATATAATAAAAAGAAAAACATTATTCATTCCTTTTAAAAAAGAATTTATAAAATTAATAAACAAAGAATTTTATCTTATGATGTATAAAAACAATACCTGCGATGAAAATGAAAATTATCCAAATGGAGTAGTAGAATTGCTTAAAAGAAACCCGTTAAGTTATTCTAAATCTCTTGAAAAAATAAAGGAGAGTTTATGATAAGCGCTGAAATAAGTTTCTATCCTCTTGGCGAAGAAAACTATAAAGAAATTATAAATCAGTTTTTAGAAGAGATAAATAAAAGTGGATTAAAATTTTCAGTAAATCATATGTCAACAATAATAATTGGTGAACCCGATGATATATTTGATTTCTTGAAAAAAACATTTAAAAAATTTTCTAAAACTCATAAATGCATACTTAAAGCAACTTTTTCAAACTCCTGTAACATTGATTAATATGAAACTTTTATTTGTTTTAAAACATCTAAATTCAAGGAGGAAAAAATGAAAAAAATAAAAGCAACATTAATAATAACAATGCTTGCAATAACCACCGCATCTTATGCCGGCGGAAATATTCCGCTTATAGGTGAAGATGCCCCCGCCTTCAAAGCAGAAACAACAATGGGAACAATAAACTTCCCTGCTGACTACAAAGGAAAATGGGTAATACTTTTTTCACATCCTGCCGACTTTACACCAGTATGTACAACAGAGTTTATGACCTTTGCAAAAATGTATGATGAGTTTAAAGCATTAAATACTGAGTTAATAGGTCTTTCAATAGACAGCGTATATAGCCATATTGCATGGGCAAGAACAATAAAAGAAAAAGCAGAATATAAGGGAATGAAAAATATGGAAATAAAATTTCCAATAATTGCTGATCTTAAAATGGAAGTAGCAAAAAAGTATGGTATGATACAAGAATCAGCATCTGACACAAAAGCCGTAAGAGCAGTTTTCTTTATAGATCCAAATGGAAAAATAAGAGCAATTCTTTATTATCCACTCTCAAATGGAAGAAACTTTGATGAAATAAAACGTCTTCTTATAGCAATGCAAACAACAGACAAATATAATGTAGCAACAGGTGCTGACTGGAGACCTGGTGATGAAGTTATAGTTCCACCACCATCATCTTGCGGAGTAGCAAAAGAAAGAATGCAAACAAAAGATCCAAACTTTAAATGCGCTGATTGGTTTTTCTGCCTTAAAAAACTACCAGAAACAACTACTAAATAAAAAAAACTTATAAGGGGCAGTGAAAACTGCCCCTTATTTGCTGTTCAATAAAAAAATTTATTTAAGCAAAAATTAATATTAATAAAATCCTCTTATCCCCTTTGATAAAGGGAGAAAAAGGGGGATTTATAAAACGAAATAATTAGATAAATATAATATGAATGCAACATATATAGCAACAGGATCAGAATTACTTGACTTTAAACTTAATAGATACACTCCATTGTTTTCACAGAAACTTTCAAAAATAGGAATAAAACTAAAATATGAAATAACTGTAAGAGACAACCCAGATGATTTAATAAAATCAATAAACTTTGCAATCTCAAACTCAGATATTATAATTATCTGTGGTGGACTTGGACCAACATTTGATGATCATACAAGAAATGTTATTTCAAAAATAACTGATAAAAAACTTATATTTTCAAAAGAGATAGAAAAAATATTTCATCAAAGATATGGCAAATTATTAAAGCCAAATATCCTTGATCAGTGTATGGTAATTGATGGAGCAAAAATTATAGAAAATAAAAATGGAACAGCATTTGGAGAAATAATAGAATACAATAAAAAAACTATAATACTCCTACCAGGCCCACAATTTGAATGGGAACCAATGTGGGGGGAGATTGAAGAATACCTTCTTAAAAAAATAAAAAATCCAATTATAACCTATAGATTTAAACTTGCTGATATTAAAGAGGTTGAACTTGAAAATCTTTTAAAGCCAGTTATTGAAAAATTCAAACTTGATTTTACAATCCTTGCTGGGGCAAATATATGCGAGTTTATAATAAGAGGGGAGAAGAAAAACAAAAAAATTCTTAAAGATGCTAAGGAAAAAATAGAGAAAATTGTCAGCCAAAATTTATATGGCTATGATGATGACATTCTTGAAAAAGTTATTGGAGAAATCCTTTTAAGAAAAAAGAAGACACTTTCAACAGCAGAATCCTGCACATCCGGACTTCTTGCCCACAAAATTACAAACGTTCCAGGAAGCTCTTCATATTTTAAAGGAGGAGTTAATGCTTACTCAAATGAAATAAAAGAAAAAATTTTAAAAGTAAAATCAGAAACCCTTAAAAAATATGGAGCAGTATCCAAAGAAACTGCATTTGAAATGTCAAAAAACGTAAAGGAAATATTTGAAACTAATCTTTCAATATCCATAACTGGAATAGCAGGACCAACTGGCGGCACACCAGAAAAACCAGTTGGATTGGTATTTTTTGGTATCACATCGGAAAACATAACACAAACTCATAAAAGAACATTTTTAAATAGAGATAGATCTTATATAAAAGAAGCATCTGCAAATACTGCTATGTTTTTGTTATATAAAATGATAAAATAATTTAATACTGTTCACTTAAAGGTCTATTTAGAAACAAAATAAGTTATGAAAAGAAAGATAAATCCCTATTTATAAAAAGAAAAAGAGGGATTTTATCTATAATCTTTTGCAAAAAAGAATAATGAGTAAGTCCTTCTCTTTCCCACTTTGATAAAAGTGATGAAAAAGAAGTCTAAATTTTTGTAAATATTTAAAAACTTAAAGGAGGAAATTATGAAAAAAGCATTAATAATGTTAGTGGGACTTTCAATTTTTACAATCTCTTGCTCAAAAAAGGAAGAAAACAAAGGAACTCAAAACCAACAACAAGAGCAGACATCTCAGGTTTCATCTTATCAGAAAACAGATTTTTATTTCAAACTCCCAAGTAAAGATGGCGAAACAATAGACCTTGCAAATTACAAAGGAAAATCTGTTATGGTTATTTTCTTTACTGAAAACTGCCCATTTTGTCAGAAAGCAGCACCTTTTATTGATAAGATATATTCAAACTATCATTCAAAAGGACTTGAAGTTGTTGGCATATCTGTAAAGAAAAGCAGAGAAAGCTCAATAGAGTTTCAACAAATAACTGGTGTAAAATTTCCTCTTGCCTATGATGGAAGAGAAGTTGCTAAAACATATGGAATTTCAGGCGTTCCTTTCATATATCTTCTTGATAAAAACCACAATCTAAAAAGAGTTTGGGCAGGATACGATGAAGAGTATAATAAAGATATAATAGATGCGATAGAAAAAACACTCTAATATGCTTATTAAAAAAGGATCAATATTTGTCTACAATGTATTTGATATCGGCTGGGAGATAAACCTATCAAAAGCAGAAGAACTACTTCTAACAAAACAGAAAACAAGTTCAAGATTTAAATTCTCAAAAAATCCTCGAAAAGCAATCATAATAAAAGAAGCACCTCTTGAGATAAACATTGGCAGAGAAATAATAAGAATAAACGATGTTGATTATGATGCAAATCTTCATGCAAAAATCTGGGATTATGGAGCAATAAGCATATCGGTTGAAATAATTCTAAAAGAAAACATAACTTTTGATCTTCTGCACTTAATTGCTCTTTATCTTGAAGAAACTGATGATATAGAAAAACTTGCAAGAAAAATAAAAGATGAGGTTAAATCTATTATTTTTGATTCAATAAAACTCCCACAGGAGTGGGCACAGTTTGAGGACTACATCATTTACTACATTGAGCAAATTGAAGGAATATCTGATCCACAGGAAATATTTCAAAAATTTGATATTGCATCATTAATACTTGGTGAGAATAAAAATACACTTTCACAATTTTCATCACTTCCCGTAACTGAAAGATTTATTCAGTATTACAAAAACGATATAGCTGTAATTGACTGGGACTCGGCACTGATAATAGAGCCAACCGGCTCAAAGGATATATGCGATGCTATAGAATTTTCACTGACACATCTTCTTGAACTCAGATACTATGATTATTCAATAGATAAAAAACTTGATCTTTTATATGATGCTATTGAAAAAGAAAGTCAGAAAATTAGCAGTATATTCAAGTTTAATTACTCAAAACTTTCCGAAGAGGCATCCAAAACTTATATAGAGTTTTCAGATCTTTTATCAAAAATAGAAAACTCATTTAAAACAGTTGGTGATCCTTATATAGCAACGGTATTTAGAAGCTGTGGCGAGCAGTTTAGATTTGATGATTGGTACTCATCTATTGCACGAAAAATGGACACACTTTTTCAAATAACACAAATCATAAACTCAGAATTAAATGCAATTAGAAGTCATATTCTTGAAATAATAATCATAATTCTAATCGCAATAGAGATAATTCCACTTTTCAAGTAAAAAATTTTCAAATAAAAAAGAAAATTTTAAAACAAAAGAAAAATCCCCTTAAATCCCCCTTTATGAAAGGGGGAAATAAAGGGGGATTTAATTTGAATAATTGATATTAGAAAAATGTAGGGCAAACCTTTAGGTTTGCAAATAAAGATTTTGAATGACAAATTATGGATGCTGAATTGTAAATTATGGATTATGAATTACATTTTAATTTGCAGGGCTAAAGCCCTGCCCTACAAATAAATCCCCCTTGCTTCCCCCTTTATGAAAGGGGGAAATAAAGGGGGATTTAATTTGAATATTGGCTAAAAATTATGAACTTATAAACTTATTATGAACTTTATAAATTTTTATTTAAAATTAGTAAAATTATGTTAGATGAAACTTATTTTATTTGTTTAAAAAGGAGTTTAAAATGAATAGTTTAGTTTTTATTCTGATAATTATACTTCTTATCTCAATCTTAATTGCTTTATTTTTCCTCATAATAAATTTGAGGTCAAAATTAGAGGATATGAAAATAAAACAATTGGAATCTCAAGCCCAAGCATTAAAACAACAACAAGAATTATTTTTAGAAACACAAAACTCAATGATGTCCCAGTTAAAAATCATATTAAATACCGTAACAGAAAATCTTACAAAAACTCAAGGAAATATTACAGACCAGTTAAAGGTTGTTGGGGAAATAGGGAAAAAACTTGGAGAACTTCACGAAACAGCCAAGCAAATTCAAGAAATAGGAAAAGACATCTCATCGCTTGAAGAATTATTTAAATCGCCAAAAATAAGAGGAGAAATGGGAGAAATAATGCTTGAAAATCTTCTTGACAATGTTTTACCAAAAGATATGTTTGAAGCACAATACAGATTTCAAGGTGACAATGAACCTGTTGATTTCATAATAAAAATAGATAATAAAAAAGTTCCAATTGATTCAAAATTTCCTATAGATAGATTTAGAGAGTGCCTACAAGACCCAAAATTAAAATCATCTTTTATAAAAAATATAAAGGAAATGATTGATTCAATTGCTCAAAAATACATAAGACCTCAAGAAGGAACATATAACTTTGCATTAATGTATATTCCAGCTGAAAATATATACTATGAAACCATCATAAATGAAGATATTTATAAATATGCTATGAAGAAAAATGTATTTCCTGTCTCTCCAAATACACTTTATATTTACCTTCAAGCAATAATTTATGGGCTTAAAGGACTTCAAATAGAAAAAGAAGCCGAGAACTTCTTAAAAAAATTAGATGGAATCAAACAAAAGTTTGAGGTTATTGAAAAATCTTTTTCAACACTTGGAACTCATATAAACAATGCTGCATCAAAATATACCGAAACAAAAAATCATATTCAAGAAATAACTTTTATGCTAAATAATCTCACACTTACTAAAGAAACCGAACAAAAACAATAAATATTTTATTTAGATAAATGAACGAAAAAGAGAAGAAGATAACAATTTTAATTATCGCTGGAATTACCTCATTTATAACACCATTTATGATCTCCTCATTAAACATTGCACTTCCAACAATTGGGAAAGAATTTCTTATAAGTCCAATAACACTTGGTTGGGTCCAGACATCGTACTTACTTTCCACTGTTATATTCTTAGTACCTTTTGGGAAAATAGCAGATATTTATGGGAAAAATAAAATATTCTTTTACGGTCTTATAATATATACACTCTCATCAGTTTTTATTTCCCTATCTACAAATTTTACATCATTGATATTCTTTAGATTTTTACAAGGAAGTGGAGCTGCAATGATATTTTCTACAAATGTTGCAATCCTCATATCATCATTTCCTAAAGATGAAAGAGGCAAAATTCTTGGAATAAATACTGCTTTTGTATATGCAGGGCTCTCCGTGGGTCCTTTTATTGGTGGACTTATAACTGAAAAACTTGGATGGAAAAGCATATTTTATATAAATTCATTTTTAGGATTAGTAACTACAATACTTTTTACAAAATTTAAAAAAAATGAAGTTGAAATAAAAACTCAAGTAAATGGCTATAAGTTTGATATTATCGGAACATTAATATACTCTCTCTCGCTTACTCTTTTTATGTATGGAACATCAACAAGTGAGGGAATAAAATTATGGATAATTTTATTAGCAATAGCAGGCATTATTTTATTTATTTTATTTGAAAGCAAAAAACAAAATCCTATTTTAGAGATAAACCTTTTTAAGAATAACCCCGTCTTTCTTTTCTCAAATATTTCAGCCCTGATAAACTACATCGCAACATTTGCTGTAGGTTTTCTTTTAAGTTTATATCTTCAGCATATAAAAGGGCTAAAGCCATCCAAGGCAGGATTAGTTCTTATTTCTCAGCCAGTTATTATGGCTATTTTTTCTCCTGTCTCTGGTAAAATATCAGACAAAATTGAGCCAAGGATAATATCATCTATTGGTATGGGAATAACTTTTATCAGTTTAGTTATGATGTTTTTTATAAATTTAAACTCATCGCTCAATTTTATCTTATCTTCCTTGATAATACTTGGTTTTGGTCTTTCCTTCTTTGCATCTCCAAATACCAATGCTGTTATGAGTTCTGTTGAAACCAAATTCTACTCTCAAGCATCATCAATTCTTTCCACAATGAGAATGGTAGGGCAGATGATGAGTATGGCAGTAGTAATGTTTGTATTATCAATCAAGATGAAAAAAACAAATATTACACCCGAATATTATCATCTCTTCTTAAGTTCGCTGAAAATGTTGTTTATGATATTCGCCTTAATGTGCTTTTTTGGAATATTCACATCACTTAAAAGAAGAAACATCCACCAGTAAAATACCAAAATCCATTAACCTCATAACTTTTTTCTATAAACTTTTTTATTTTCTTTGTATAGTAAAACAAATTAAAAAATCCCGCTTGAATTTCTTCCCCCGACGTTACGTCGGAGGGAATTATAAGGGGATTTATTTTGTAGGGCAAGGCTTTAGCCTTGCAAATTCATGTTCCGACGCTACGTCGGAGCCCTACAATTAGTTTTTTGTATTGGCAAGGCTTTAGCCTTTCTTTTTTTCTCCCGATGCAACGTTGGAAGTAATTAAAGGATGATTTTAAAGTTTTGTTTGTTAAAAAATTCTATTTCCAAACATTTTTAAAGAAATGTATAATATTGATATGGAAAGCAATAAAAGAATAATAGAAGATAATGAACTTCTAATAAAAGAAAAGAACAAGGAAATATCTTCTTTTTTTGCTAAGGTTTATGCCTGGATGTTTTTAGGACTTATATTTTCTGGAATTTCTGCACAATATATTGTAGACCAATTCATTTTAAACGAACCTTTTAATAAAATTAAGTCAAGCTACTGGTATTTTTGGGCTGTTTTTGGTAGTACTATGATGCCTGTTATCGCTTTTTTGATTCTTTCTATCCTTAAAGAAAGCGTTATTAAAAAAACATAAAAAATGCATCATTTATCTTTTTGTTTTTTCTATTTTTTCTCTACTCATTTATTATGGGAATTACTTTTCCATCGCTACTTATGGCTGCAACAGTGCCACTTATACTTTTACTATCCAATATCAGCATTCACTCAGTATTACTTTTCATAAAGTATACGATAGTTTCCTTCAAAATAATAGAAAAACTATTTTTAATTCCATCTCTAATGTTTGGAATAACAAGTATATATGCCTATCTTTTTAAAGCAAGATTAACAAATCTAAAATACACACTTATGATGGGAATCCTCGGTATCACAATAGCATCAATATATAATTTTTTTACATTCAGGGGAGAAAGGGTATATTACATAATTACTTATCTAAGTGTAATATTTTTCACTGGAATTGCTGGATACAACATCCAAAGATTGGATAATCTAAATATTA